>Ga0209725_1002187_pt1 | contig 10648 bp, 7 predicted proteins | sample I18A1metaG_FD_184145 | JGI IMG/M metagenome (GOLD analysis project Ga0209725, IMG submission 184145) | Lake sediment bacterial and archeal communities from Gulf of Boni, Indonesia to study Microbial Dark Matter (Phase II) - ​I18A1 metaG... | ecosystem: Environmental > Aquatic > Freshwater > Lake... | reverse complement strand
AAAAAGGACAGGTCCTGCTCAGAGCCGAGAAGGTCGTCAAAGGATTTCCGGGCGTTTGGGAGCATCTGATACTTGATGAAGTAGACTTCGACGTGAGATCTGGCGAAGTCCACGTGATCCTAGGCGAGAACGGAGCAGGCAAGACAGTCCTGGCGAACGTTCTTTCGGGTTTCTATGTGGCGTCCCGGGGCCACATCTACGTCCGCGGAAAGCCGGTTGTACTGAACTCTCCGGAGGATGCTTTGAAAGTCGGCGTAGGAATGGTTCACCAAGAGTTTACGCTAGTCCGCCCCCTCACGGTCGCGGAAAACGTCGCCCTCGGTTTGAAGAAGAACAACTTCTCCTTTCCGATAAGCGAAGTTGAAAGGAAACTGAATGACCTATCCGAAAAGTACAAGCTGAAAGTTGACCCGAAAGCAAGAGTCGACGGTCTCTCGGTAGGCGAGCAGCAACGCGCCGAGATACTCAAAGTCCTCTATCACGAGCCAGATGTGATCATACTCGACGAGCCCACTTCGGTCCTGACGCCCAGCGAAGCTCAGCAGTTGTTCTCAATCCTCCGCGGACTCGCATATGAAGGGAAAGGTGTTGTTCTAATCACGCATAAACTGGAAGATGTCATGCGGAACAGTGACAGAGTCACAGTTCTGAAACTGGGCAAGCTGACTGGAACCAAGAATACCTGTGAAACCAATGAGCAAGAGTTAGTCAGGATGATGATAGGTCCTGAAGTGCCCGTCCTGCCTAAAGCTCGGCCAAGTGAGAAAGGGAAAGTTGCGCTAGAAGTAAAGGAACTCTGTGTACTCGGCGGAGAGGGAGAACCTGCGGTCAGGGGAGCTTCTCTGACCCTGCACGAGGGTGAGATCCTAGGCATTGCTGGCGTATCGGGAAACGGCCAGACCGAGCTAGTTGAAGCAATAACGGGACTACGCGATGTCATTGGAGGAAAGATAACAGTCTTCGGTGAAGACGTGACCAATCGTTCGCCGAGGGAAGTCGCTGTGCTTGGAGTCAGCCACATCCCCGAGGAAAGGAGAAGGACAGGGACCGCAGAAGGTCTTCCTCTCATGGAGAACTTGATGATGAAAGACTACCGTCGCCCTCCATTCTCAAAGGTCGGATTCCTCAACCTGTCCGAGATCAGAAACCATTGTGAAAAACTCGTGTCCGAGTTCGAGATTTTGACGCCTGACCTGAACAAGACCGAGGCGCGAATACTCTCGGGCGGAAACATCCAGAGGATGATTCTCGCAAGAGAGTTGTGGAAGGAACCACGGTTAGTGATCGCTTCTCATCCGACCTACGGACTGGACCTCCGAGCCATCGAGCACACGCACCGACTACTGTTGAAGTTGAGGGAGAAAGGCTCGGCGGTTCTGCTCGTTTCAGAAGATCTTGATGAGATCATGGCGCTCAGCGACCGAATCGCGGTCATGTTCAACGGCAAGATAGTAGGCATTAGAGGATCCGGGAAAACGAGCGTGCAAGAAATCGGTCTCATGATGGCAGGGGTGGCAACCTGAGAGGTTGCGTATGCGCTTGCTCCCTGTGCAAGGCCTGATTCATCTTAAATATGACTTGACCCGACTCAAATCACGCTATAGGCCCTTGGCCTATGGAGGTTGTGTGAGAAATTTGAGTAGGACGTCGAAGATTCTGCGACATCTTTCCAACAAGACAGCAATCACACGAATGCAAGCAATCATCATCGTCGTGATCATCGTGATAGCAGCTGCAGGTGCTGCCGCTTGGTACCTGATGACTCCCCCGCCGGCTCCTGTCAAGAAGATCGCAGTCGTATCTGACATCGGCGGACGAGGCGACCTGTCCTTCAACGACATGGCTTTCAAGGGCGGAGAAGAGGCGGAGAAGGCCTTTGGGGTCACAATGGTCGAGTTGATCAGCAAATCAGAGGCGGACTATGTTCCCAATCTTGAGACAGCCGCCAAAGACCCGGATGTCATACTTGTGGTTGGCGTTGGGTTTCTGCTGACTGACGCCATAACGGACGTTGCAGGCAGATACCCTGACAAGGACTTCGCTATCATAGACGGGTTCGTACCTGGCATGCCGAATGTGATGAGTATACTCTATGAGGAACACAAGGGAAGCGCAATTGTCGGAGCCATTGCGGCATTAACAGCTGCTCAGTACGGGTACCCGCATATCGGAGTCGTACTCGGCATCGAGATTCCGGTGCTTTGGAAGTTCGAGATCGGCTACAAGTGGGGGGCCGACTGGGGGCTGAAGTGGTATGAGACCAAGTTCGGAAACGCCGCCCCAGTCATCGGAGACACTCCCGTGAAGGACAGAGTCCTCTGGACTTACACTGGTACGTTCAGCGACATTACGAAAGGATACGAGGCTGCAAAAGCGATGTACGCTCAGGACGCTGTTGCCGTATACAACGTCGCAGGGCCGCTCGGCCTAGGTCTCAACCAAGCCGTTCAGGAGATAGCCACTCCTAGAGGTCTAACGATGGGCCCCCCGTTCTGGATCGGAGTCGACGCCAACCAAGACTGGATCAATCCTGGCTTCGTCCTCGTCAGCATGATGAAACGTGTTGACAGAGGAGTCTACTTCGCCACAGAGCTTGTCGTCGAGGGCAAGTTCAGACAAGTCGTAGCAGACAACGGCGGAATCGTCACTCTGGGAATTGGCACCAAGATATCAGGCATCGACATAACAGGGATATCGGCGAGCACTCTAGCCGACCTAGACGAGTTCATTGCTATGGGCACCAACGCTGAGGAGCTGACTGGAAAGAAAGTACTTCCGATGTCTCCGGACGAGATCAAGTCCAAGGTCTCAGCTATGAGAAGCGCTGTCCCGAGCTGGGTCTGGGATGCCGCGACGGAACTAGAGAACGCCATCCGCAACGACCCTACGCTGGTTCCACTGGCGCAGGAGCAAGATGTCGTGGACCAATGGAGGGCCACACTCGGATAGTGGCCCCGTCCCTCTTCTTTTTTTGAACCGTTTGGCAGCAATGTGAGCTAGGTCAGATCTCCATCTCATTTCGGGAAGATGACGATGCGCTGGTTGGCCACATGAGCAAGCGCTTAGTCGCGATGGTTCGTCCAGTGGCGGAATCCGGCATCGCTGTGGTGATAGGGCTCGTTGCGGGAGCTTTTCTCATGTTGGCGTTCGGCTATGATCCTATCCGCGCGTATGCTGCACTATTCGTCGGAGCATTTGGCAGCACCGCAGGAATACTGGAGTCTCTCGCCTTCGCGATGCCTCTGATGGTGACCGCGGTCACCTTCGCTGTTGGTGTAAGAGCCGCGCTCTTCAACATAGGAGCCGAAGGTCAAATGTATCTCGGGGCCATGGGAGCCATAATCGTCGGCAGCGCCATGCTGCTGCCTGCAGGTGTGCATCCAGCTGCTGCCACGCTCTTCGCGATGTGCCTTGGAGCTCTCTGGGCATTGCCGGCGGCCATCCTCAAGATCTGGAGGGGGGTTCACGAGGTCGTCTCCACGATCATGCTGAACTGGATCGCCTTTTGGTTCGTGACTTACCTAGTACGCACCTATTTCGGCGAACCTGGAAGAGCTGAACGGGCAATACCAGCATTGGCGACAGCACGTTACCCCGTGATCGGAGAGACACTGACCGCGATGATCTTCGTTGTAGTCGCCTTCTGTGTGGCGGTCGCAATCCTTCTCTGGCGTACTGGAATAGGTTTCGAGCTTAGGCTCGTGGGAGACAACCCCGAAGCAGCCAAGTACGCTGGAGCAAGCAGTAGCCGAGCCATTCTAGTGAGCTTCCTTGTTGGAGGGCTAGCAGCCGGGCTTGCCGGCGCAACTCAGATTCTCGGACGGCCCCCCTCTTGGACCCTTTACGCGACCATGGGAAACATCCTGAACCTGGGCTTCGACGGCATCGGCGTCGCTCTGATTGGCAGGAATCATCCCATCGGCGGAATCTTTGCGGCCATATTCTATGGCGGCCTCGCTCACGGGGGTCGTTTCATGGAGTACAACGTGGGCGTCGCGTCTGAGTTGGTTGACGGGATCAACGGCATAATCGTGATAGCGCTTGCTATGCCGGAAATAGTCGCGATCATTAGGAGGCGTCGGGAGTGGTGAGGCCACTGCGCAGACTCGAGTGGTACCTGATCGGGGTTGTTCTAACTCTAGTCCTAATGTACGTCATCTCGCTGGCAGGATTTGGCATTCCTGGCCTCATAGAGACAGGATTGTTGGCGATGACACCTTTGGCGTTGGCTGCGGTCGGTGAGTGCCTGAACGAGCAGGCGGGCACAGTCAACGTGGGCATGGAGGGCATCTTTCTGATCACCGCGGTTCTCAGCGTCTACTGGGCAGAAGTACTGGGCAGCGGCTTGTACGGTCTCTTGCTCGGGGCTGTAACCGGCGCCTTGATTGGCCTTATCTTCGGTCTGGTATGCGTCTACGGGAAGGCAAACCAAGTCATCGCCGGCATGGGTTTGAACATACTCGCGCTGGGCCTGGGTCCGTATCTGCTGATGTCCATCTGGGCATTCCCCGGGATTCACGTATTCCCTCGTGACTTGATGTTCCAGCCGATACACATCAGCTTGGGGGACGGATACTTCAGCATCAGTGCCGTAACGATTGCGGCGATAGTGATCGCCGTCCTTGCGTATCTTCTTCTAAGAAGGACTTTGCTCGGAATCAGAATACGCGCCGCCGGTGAAAACCCGATCGCAGTGGATGTTGCAGGTGTGAACGTTGGTCATATCAGACTGTTGATGTGCGTAGTCGGCGGAGCTCTTGCCGGGCTGGGCGGGGCCTTTATGCCGCTAGGCTGGTTCGGCGGCGTCGTCAAGGAGATTTCTGCAGGAAGAGGTTTCATAGCGCTGGCCGCCGTGGTGTTCGCCGGTCTCAACCCACTGCTGGCGCTTGTCGCTTCTTTCATATTCGGGTTCTCAGAGGGCGTGGCATTCACAGTAGTGGTCTCCCCAGGGGTGAAAGAGGTAGTCCCGTTCTACTTTGTCCAGATGGCTCCATACGCAGTTACCCTACTTGTCCTAGTTGCTGCGATTGGCGGCAAGAAATTCCCCAGAGCTCTAGGCAAACCGTACGTGAGGGAATGATCTAACAAGGGTATCGTGTGGCTGTGGCGTAATTCTTCTCTAGGGGCGATGCGCATAGACCCGCTACGAAAGCGAATACGCCACTCTCCTTTCGACTGTCCGCCTTTTTCCTTCCGGCCAGAGCGCCAGAGGGACGTATGTGGCCGACGATCGTCCATAGTGTGCAATATTGTCGGATGCGCATGTACCACAAATTGAGACCAATCCGTTGATGATTCGGTTACAATTCCTGCAGAACGAGTAGTTCCTCGAATACGCGACGAATTTGAGTCCTTTCGCAGCCGCATCATTCGTTACGGACAGCAAAGCGTCTGGTGTGACTGAATCTACGGAAATCGTTGCCAAGTGGCCTCCAGGCATTGAAGTTTGAAGCATTCCTTCGACTGCTAGTCTCTCGCTGAGCGGCATCTTTGAGGTGAGAGGCACTCCGGGCAAATCTGTGTAGAAGGGATGATTCCGTCCCCCCTGAGTGTTAACTGTGCTCTTGCCGTACTGTTCAGCATCAAGTTCAGCCAGCCTGGAGGCCGCGTCATCCCCGGGTCTCTCAGACACTGCAAAGCGCATTCCGAGATTTTCTGACGCGGTCTCGCTTTGTCTCTTGACCTCGTGAAGTACTTTGTCAGCGAAAGCCATAGATTCCTTCCTCAATTCGCTTCCCGTGTGAGTCAGCGAGGCTTCATTCAATCCCAGAAGTGCAACTGCATAAGTGGCCATTTTCTCACGGAAATAGGGCGCGCTCGCCCCCGAGCCGAAGAGCAAAGGCAGAATGGGCTGCTTCAGCCTGTCGGCCATGTATCTCCTTTTGATCTTGAAAGATTCAATGGTCAGATTAAGTGCATCGATTATCGACTTGAACAGCCTGTCATCGTCCTTCCGTGCTTCATAGGTCAGTCTTGGCAGATTAAGAAAGATCGTTGCCATGCAGCCGGTTCGATAGCAATCTGACTCCCAGTTCCTGCTCCAATCATCCGAAAGCCTCAGCCCCGTTGCTGTGTAACAGTCTCGGGACCTGTCTCTAAGGAGCGCCACGTACGGGAGTGTTCGAGACGCAGCCAAGGCGTGAGTCCTCAGAACACGTGATCGAACCTCATCACTTTTCTCAGCGGAGTCTCGAAACTTGAAAATGAGTCTTGGACTGACCAGGGGGCTGACCATTGCCTCCTGCGAAGCTGCTTCAACTAGAGCGTCAAGGATCATTCCTGCTTCTTCACGATAATCGCCGTAGACTCCAACAGTTCTCCCGCCAGGTCCCACTGCTTCGACGTTCTCCAAGAACTCAGGCACCGCGTATTCGAGCCCAAGGGACAGTCCCGGCTGACCTGCACGAGTTGGCAGGTCCTGCCCGACGGATGAGAGGAAGAGGCTCAGTGATTCCCTGACAGCGTCCTCTGGAGTGTCCTCCACGTAGGGTGCAAGGAATACGTTGAAGAGGTCGAAACCTTGTTCGCCTGAGATCTCCCCCATTCCAAGCCGGTAGATGTTCTGGACCATCGCGAGCGCAGCGTTGAAGCTTTGAGGTGGTCTGAAGCCGACGAGCCCATTCTTTAGGAAATATCGGAGGTCATGCTGCACCTCGCTTGGCTTGAGAGGCCAGCTGTCGAGGTCGCAAATGTGGATCCGGCCCGAGATGTGCGCGTCAGCTATCTCCCGAGGAAGACACTCAAGCAGGACATACTCTCCCAGCACGGATGCTGCGGCTGCACTCTGAACATGCTCGGTTGAGAGTCCGAGTTCGCCCGTCGTGCGGAGAAGCTGTGTGACGTCGTAGACAGGCATGCCCACCCGAGTCAGTTTATGCCTGTATTCCTCAAGCTTCTTCTCAATGAGGATGGCGTTTACGAATTCGCGAATCAGTGCGGCCGTCAGGTACGAGGTCCTCAGTTTGATAAGTCGGTCTTCTGCCTCTGCCGCTATCTCATCCGCAAGTTCCTGAGGAACACCGGCTTCGACAACCAATGACTTCGCTATCTTGCTTCTGTGGAAGTCCTCGATCGCAAGCCGAGAAGTTCTCACGAATAGTTTGCCCCGTTTTACACTCACGTACTCTTCAAGGTCTCGGGCGAAATGTACGACCATATCTCCCAGTTCGGTTATCTCGTACTTCTTTGTGCGTCTGTCAGAGATGATCAGGCCTGCATCCGTCAGACTCCGGAGGTGATAGACGAACTTGCCAGCGTCACGCACCGGATCCAACTTTAGAGATGACATGATTTCTGTATATGGCAGCGCGCCTTTCGTTGAGAGAAGGCGGAGGATCTGCATGCGTAGAGGCGCGGATGCTGCGTCGAAGATGACGGCCCCCAGCCTCTCGACAGAACGGAGCATGGCCCAGTGTATGCGGATGTTAGTTTAAAAAAATGTACTAGTGCCATCGCATGCGTATCCGTCTTGGAGGATTCTGAGGATCAGATGCGAGAAATCATCAAACCTGCTGCTCTCTCGTGGAAGCGACCGAGTTTTCAACGAACGCTTTTATGCTGTAGGTTTTGACGATTATCTGGGCGGCAAGGAATGAGCGAGAGATTAGTGTCTGCCGCACGACCTGAGTCCGCTGAGGGGATTCAATATCACATCTCGGCAAAGAAGGGGCAGGTAGGTAGTTACATCTTTCTGCCGGGCGATCCAGACCGTGTGCCGAAGATCGCCAAGTTCTGGGACACGGCCCATGAAGTATCTTCGCACAGAGAGTATAGAATCTGGAGTGGGACGGTAAGCGGAACTATGGTGACTGCTTGCTCGACGGGTATCGGTTGCCCAGCTGCCGCAATCGCTGTTGAGGAACTCTGCAGGATCGGTGGGGACACGTTTATTCGTGTCGGATCCTGCGGCTCGCTGACCCCCGATCTGGATTGTGGAGACCTAGCCATATCCACTGCCGCTTTTCGACTTGACGGCACCAGCAAGCAGTATGTCGAAGCCGAGTACCCAGCTGCCGCAAGCTACGATGTAACACTCGCGCTGATCCAAGCTGCGGAGACTCTTGGGAAGAAATATCGTGCTGGATACACAGCATCGACTGACAGCTTCTACGTCGGCCAAGGCCGCCCCGGACTCGAAGGCTATCTTCCTCCGCATGCAGAGAAGCTCGTTGAGCGACTTCGACGACAGCGCGTTATCACCATGGAGATGGAAGCCTCTACGATCTTCACTCTGGCGGGGCTATACGGTCTCCGAAGTGGCTGCGTCCTCGCTGTATACGCGAATCGGTCAAAGGACACATTTGAGGTCAAAGGCGAGGAGGATGTCTGCCGGGTCGCTGTCGAAGCGGTCAGGATCCTGAGTAGATGGGATGCTGATCGGCGGAAAGCCGGGAGAACGCACTGGTCGCCAACTCTCAGTTTCTGACCTCGTTCCAACGCCGGCGGTGGGCCCAAATCATTCCCGTCGGCGGATGTCTGGCCAAATGATATACCGCAGCTTGAGCAGCTCTCTCACCCTGTAGTCCGGCTGGGCTTTCAGGTTCGACCGCGCCGTAACTTACTGAATGACAAGAACTGTTCGTGCGCCGGCCGCTCGTCCTGCATCATGTCGTATCTGCTGTCTCCAACGTAGATGCTTCCCATCGGGCTTGCCCCGACCTTGCCGATGGCGGTCGACACGAGTGCTGAATCAGGCTTGCACGCTCTGACCCCATCGACTCCGACGACAGCATCAATCAACTTATCCAAATCAGAATGCTTGATGATTCCAGCTATCGTTTGAGCCGCGTTTGAGGAGGCTACCGTCGATCGAAGGCCTGTCTCCTTCATCATCTGAAGAATCTCGATAACTCCTTCTCGTGGTTTGACCTCACGTCGCCACGCTTTCTCAAACAGGCCGCTCTTCGTCTGCACGAGCCTCCGGACGGTCTCTTCGTCATGAACTTGACACGGTCTGCCTTGCTATGTCGAATGTCCTCAACCCAAGCCTGTCGATGATTTCTTGATCAGAAGCACTCAACCCTAGGTTTCTCAGCGTGATCTGCTGTGATCTAAGATGAAGCCAGTTCGAATCGATCAGGTTGTCATCAAGATCAAAAATCACCGCTTTGACAATGAGTATTGTGTTTGTGCTCGCATGCGATTCTTTCTGCTCTTCGCCGTCGATTGGAGCTAAGAAATATGACGAACTATCACGCGGAGGTCGGTTCAGCGAGGAAAGAGCTTAAAGACTGCGTGTCTCGCTTTGGCCGTGGTGCTCCGGTGGTGTAGCCCGGTTAACGCCTAGGCCGACAGCATAGCGGCCTTATCCGTCTGGAACACGGCGGAGGCCAGTCGAGCCGTTGATCGCGGGAGATCGTCCAAAAACGATCCGCGAATTCGAAAACGAGTTACCCCTCGCCGTAATTCCCGCCCGGAGCACCATTTGACCTCGTCACAACTGCCCTCGCGTGCAAGGTTCTAGATGACAGAGATCGGACGTTTCTCTTTTTTCCAAAAAGGGAAGTTCGACTAGGTTCTCCGATTATGGCAGCCTCGCGCGCATCTGCGCCGTGACGGTCTCGCTTCTGTAACAGTGGTTAGGGGAACAACCTTTTTTTGGCGATCTGTTTGCACGTGGACCAATGTAGAGGAGGATCTCACTAACGCAACTTGCGAAGCTTAACCTCGTCAAGAGTCTCAGGGTGAAGGACACTGACGCGCTCATCATCGTTGACATTCAGAACGATTTCATGCCATCCGGAGCTCTCGCAGTCAAGAACGGAGACGAGATCATTGCCCCCACAAATCGGCTTGCCGAAAAGTTTCATCGTCATGGTAACACTGTTGTCATGACACAGGATTGGCACCCTGTGGGCCATCTCTCCTTTGCAAGCAGCCATGGCATGAAGCCGTATGATCCCTACGAGTCCGAGGGGATAGGGCCTGTTCTCTGGCCTGATCACTGCGTTCAGGGATCCTTCGGAGCGGAATTTCATCCTCAGATCCAAGTGAGATTCGCCAATGCCATCATCAGGAAGGGCTACCATCCGACGGTTGACAGCTATTCGACATTCATTGAGAATGACAAGAAAACGCAGACGGGGCTGTCCGGATATCTGAAGACACTGGGAAAGAAACGTGTCTTTCTATGCGGACTCGCATTGGATTACTGTGTCTACTATTCAGCCGAAGATGGGAGAGACCTGGGTTTTGGGGTGGTTGTGCCCATTGATCTCACTAGGGCCATCGACTCGCCTCCAGGTCACTTATCCAAGGCACTGGATGTCATGGTCGAGAAACAAGTTCAGTTCGTCAGGTTATCGGACATATTGATCTGACGGTCACGCATTCAACTGGCCAGTAGGGGCACTCCTCTTCCGGAGGATACGCGTGCTTCGAGGAACTAATAAATACGGCGCGCGGTTGGGTTAGGGGCCGCGTGATTTCCATGAAGTTCCCCAAGGCAATTACAACCTACTGCCCAAAATGCAAGAGCCACACTGAACACGGCGTGTCAGTATACAAGAAGGGCAAGGAGCGCGCTCTCTCTGCTGGTGCAAGACGCCATGAACGCGAGAAGCACGGCTACGGTGGACAAAAATGGCCTGAACTGAAACGAACAGCCAAGACTACGAAGAAACAACTGCTGCGACTGACATGCAAGAAA
>Ga0209725_1002185_pt1 | contig 10653 bp, 10 predicted proteins | sample I18A1metaG_FD_184145 | JGI IMG/M metagenome (GOLD analysis project Ga0209725, IMG submission 184145) | Lake sediment bacterial and archeal communities from Gulf of Boni, Indonesia to study Microbial Dark Matter (Phase II) - ​I18A1 metaG... | ecosystem: Environmental > Aquatic > Freshwater > Lake... | reverse complement strand
GTTATCGCCAGGCACAGCCTGTGGAATCTGCACATGATGCGTCTCAATTGACTTGCATTCTCCGGTAGCACCTGCAGGATTGAAGATCAACATGTCGTTCGTCTTCAAGATCCCAGTTTCGACACGTCCCACTGGGACCGTACCGACTCCGGTAATTGTGTATACGTCTTGAACTGGAAGCCTCAGAGGCTTGTCCGTAGGCTTCGGAGGAGCTACAAACGTGTCTAGGACCTCGATAATAGTGGGGCCCTTATACCACGGTGTCTTCTCGCAAAGCTTCACAAGGTTGTCCCCAAGCCAACCCGACACGGGAATGAAGTTGATCTTGGATGTGTCAAAGCCAACTACCTTCAGGAGACCATCAACTTCCTTCTGGCACGCGTCGATTCGTTCCCTTGAGTAGTTGACTGTGGCGTCATCAATCTTGGACAATGCAACGACGAGCTGATTCACACCTAATGTCCTTGCAAGGAATGCGTGCTCCCTCGCCTGACCGCCCGGCCCGACAGCCACCTCGAACTCTCCTGTCTTCGTTGAGACGACAAGTATCGCGCAGTCTGCCTGGCTTGTGCCGGTAATCATGTTCTTTATGAAGTCCTTGTGGCCGGGGCAATCGATAATCGTGTAGAAGACCTTCGGGGTCTCAAACTTCCTGAAGGAAAGGTCAATGGTGACTCCTCTTTCTCTCTCATCCTTCAGGCTGTCCAATACCCAAGCGAACTTGAATGTGTCACCCATACCTGTCTTTTCAGATTCCTTTGCATAATCATCAATTGTCTTCCTGTCGACGTAACCTGTCAAGAAGAGTAAGTGGCCTGTCATCGTGCTCTTGCCGTGATCCACGTGCCCGATAACCACTAGGTTCAGGTGCGGCTTCTCCGATCCACTCAAGTCGGTATACTTCCTCCGAATTTCTTGCGGTTCTAGTTTAAGACAAGTCCGGCATATTTAACCTTTGACTCAAAAATCTGACTTCAAAAGAAGCAAAAAGAGGGAATCCATCAGGTCCTAGCGTGATGAGAGCGCGACTCGCTCTATTTCGTCTCTCTTCCGAATTGCCAGACTCTTGGTGTCCCTTTGGGCTGCCGCAACTATTTCATCGGCTAGGCACTCATCGACGGTCTTGGGATTGCTGAATGCTGCCTGCCTTGCTCCTTCGCTGATAAACCTCAGAGCCAGATCAAGTCTACGTTGAGGCGCCATATCCACGGCTTGATGATACACAATCCCTCCATAGCTCACTCTGGTGGTTTCCTCGCAGGGTGCAGAGTTCTCAATGGCATTGAGAAGAATCTCTATCGGATTCTTTCCCGTCTTCAAGTGGACAATCTCAAGCGCGTTCTTGACCATCTCGATTGCCTTGGCCTTCTTTCCCCCTTCTCTTCCATGCCTCATCATGTTGTTGACCAATCGTTCCACAATATTGATCGAAGACTTCATGAATCGCTTGTGTTCGTGTCGCCCGCCCGTGTGCGGAGTCAGAGCCGGCCTGAGCGAGATGTATCGCTGCAGTCCGCGATCTGCCACTTCTATACCTTGGGTGCTCCACTTTCCGAAGAGTCTGATTTCAGGTGGAGCTTTCCTTGATTCCCTACTCAACTATTTTGGGCACCTGTCAATTTGGAATTTTGGCTTGCTAAGTTGGCTTCACGTCTCAAATAAGCATTTGGGGTTAGAAGGTAGCGGTGGCGACATCCCCGCAGGATGAGCGCTCCTCTCGGCGCAGGTGTCTCAGCTCCCTCCTACACCTCGTTATCCTGCCAGCGCCGAGGTGTCTACTTTACGACTGTTCTCTTCCGAGCCTGGTCGGGTTCAGCAGCAAGCAAATAGCTTCTTTCCTTCGAAAGAAGCTTCTGCTCCATTGGCCTGACAGGGCAAGATGTCATTGTCAGCAACTGAGGCCTACATCCGTTCGGTGGCGCCTCTCCCGCAGGTTAACGGATCCCTGCATGTAGCCGATTTCAGGCAACAGGGAACGGCTATCTCCCCGATCCCTCACCACCGCCAAGATGAATTCAGCCAACTACTCGATATTAAACTCTCTTTCGTCTGACGCCCGTGCACCTGTTTCAGTTACCGATGGGACACTGCAATAGATATGTCTTGAATTTATGCGGTCCAATCATTCATCTCAAAAATGCCTCAACCCGTGCCCTATCGCGTAAAGCGGAGGGATCGACACGGGGAGTCTCCCTGCCGGCCTTGATCTCCCGACGATCACATCAACGGCAGCCTCGACTGAACACTCAGCTGGACTGTACGCTGCGATGTGGGCCGAAGCCTCTGGGACACATGCGACATCGTAAGGTTCTTTCATAGAGACTATGACAAGAGGGAGGCGGGCAGCTATCTCTCGCAGAATCTTGCCTTGAACAGCATTGTGCGTAACATCATAGCTCGCCGCGACTACTAGCTCCGCTTGGGAAGCGGCCCGCCGCACTCTCATGATCTGTTTCCTTGGAGGCCTGGGGTCACATCGGAAGTGACGAATCCGAATATGCGACGGCGTCTTTCTCCGCAGTGTTGCAGGGAAATCCGTTGAAGATCTCGCAAATGATGAAGGTACGAAGCATATGGAGAGTATTGTCTTCTTTCTTTCTGGCTTTAGGGGAAGAACGCCTCTATTCATCGTAAGGGTGATAGATTTCTCAGCCATCCTCGCGATGAGCTTTAGGTGATTTCTGGTTCCGACGTTCCCAATTCGATATGTTGGTGCATGCCTTTTCTCTGCAAAGGCCTTGGCCTTCAATACCCTCAGTACAGATAGGTCGATCTGTTTCTGATTGATCTCTCCGCCTCTTAACGCGTCTTGAGTAGCTCTGATCGATTCAAGCTGCCTCTTCAGTGTGTGTGAGACCATTACTAAGTCGACGCCCGCCTTCACAGCTTTCACCGCAGCCTCTCCTGATTCGAAGTTGCTGGTGATAGCCTTCATTTCCATACAGTCTGTCGTCACGAGACCTTGGTGCCTGAGGTCCCGCCTGAGCAGGCCGGTGATAATCCGTTTAGACAGGGTCGCTGGGGTACCATGCTTCCTGTCGATTGTGGGAATCGACAAGTGGCCTACCATGACCGCCATGACACCACGTATGATAGCGGCTCGAAACGGCCTAAGCTCTACCTGTTTAAGTCTTTCAAGCGGATGTGGAAGAACTGGCAGTGTTTCGTGCGAGTCGTGAGATGTGTCGCCGTGTCCCGGAAAGTGTTTCGCTGTAGCTATGACTCTGTTCTTCTGCAGTCCTCGTATCATAGCGACGCCAAGCCTAGAGACTAGAGTCGGGTTTTCGCTGAAAGATCGGACGCCCACTACAGGATTTCTGGGATTGCTGTTCACATCAAGGGCGGGTGCCAGATTCATGTTGATTCCCATCGCTCTGAGTTCCTTGCCGGTGATATCTCCAGCTGCATAGGTCAACTCATCGGATCTTGTCGCGCCTAGGGCCATTTGACCGGGGTGAACGGATGTGCTTTTTCTTATTCGAGCCACAATTCCCCCTTCTTGGTCCGTGGCGACGATCAGAGGCAAATGGGGTTTGGACTTGATGGCAATATCCTGAAGCTTTTTGGTGAGCCGCGCTACTTGGAGTGGGTCTAGGACGTTACGGGAGAATAGGATTACTCCTCCAATATGGTATTCCTCTATGAGATTTCTGATGTCACAGGATGGTGTCGTTCCACGAAATCCCGCGACCATCATTTGGCCTACTTTCTCTTCAGGGCTCATTTCGGCCATAAAGGAACCGGGATCTGAGAACCATTTGGCCAAGCTACGAAGCGACTCCGCCTGGGCATACAGTGCCTAGGACGACAGCTCTTGAGGCGCCGGTTGCGGATGGAACGTTCCCGGGTCTGCCTTCTAAGGTCTGGTTGCCAAGAATGGCGAATGCTATGGCTTCCTTCGCTTCGGATGGAATTCCAAAATCCTCGTGGAGCAACATTGGGAGCTTCAGTCTTTCTCGTAGCATGCTGACGAGTGTGGTGTTCTTGGCTCCTCCTCCGCCGAGTATCACTTCGTCTATGCAGCACTGAGGATACACGAACTTACTGTAGTTGTAGGCGATTGCTTCGGCTGTGAACGCCGTTGCAGTCGCCACGATATCTGCGGTACTCAATCTCTTTGCTCTTGCCTTCCTCAGATAGGCCTGAGCGAACTGCTCGCCGAACTCCTCTCTTCCTGTTGTCTTTGGAGGTCTCTTCCGGATGAATGGTGACTGCATAAGATATCTCAGTAGCTGATGATCGACGCTTCCTCTGTTAGCCATAGTTCCGTTCTTGTCCATCGAGAGGCGTCCCCTGGTCAAGTGTCTAATAACTGAGTCTATGATCATGTTCCCTGGCCCAGTGTCAAATGCGAAGACATCATGGAACTTCGCTGAGCGTGGAACCACCGTGACGTTCGCTATTCCTCCGATGTTCTGGATCGCACGTGCTCTACGATTACTTCTGAACAGGATGAGATCCACTAGGGGGACCAACGGTGCGCCTTGGCCGCCAGCAGCCACATCTCTTGCCCTAAAGTCAGAGACAGTTGTGATGCCAGTTCTTTCCGCTATAACGGCCGCTTGGCCAATCTGCAGAGTGGAACGTGGCCCCGACGGAATATGATAGATCGTCTGGCCATGCGAAGCGATAAGATCAATGTCTTTCGTTTCTAGACCACCTTTCCGTATAATTTGCAATGCCGCCTCGGAGAACCGGTCAGCCATGATGAAGTTCAACCGGCAGATCCGGTCAACAGTGCCTGTTCTAGGAGAGAAGAGTTGGAATATCTCTCTTCTCAGGTCCCGCTCATACGGGTAGGTGCCCCACTCCAAAACTTTCACACATGTTCTCTCGTCTCTACCTGAAACTTGAACCAGCGCTGCGCTGACCCCGTCTGCAGATGTTCCGGATATCAGTCCAACGATTCTCCTCATCGTTCACGCCGGCCATCGCCATTTTTTCCGACTGCGTTTCTGGCAAGCAAGATTGCCTTCTCAAAGTCTCCTCTCGCCTTTGCCAACATGACCTTCGCCCTCATGATCGGGACACCGGAACTTAGCATGACTATGGCGAGTTTCACATCGTCATTCGCCTTCGTGAGTGCCTTTCTAGACGAAGCATAATCGACCCCTGCAACCTCAGAAACGATTCGGATGGCTCTTCTCCGAAGCTTCAGGCTCTTGGGCTGAAGATCTATCATGAGGCCTCTCCAGACTCGGCCTAGCCTGATCATCGATGTCGTGCTAATGGTGTTGAGGGCCATCTTCTGCGCTGTTCCGCACTTCATCCTTGAGCTTCCACTAACCACTTCAGGGCCAACTCTGAGGACAAGGGTTTCATTTGCTCTTCGAGCCATCTCTGAACTCGGATTGCAGGTGATTCCGAATACTCTTGCTCCCATATTTCGAGCTCTCAGCATCGCTGCCAAGACGAAAGGTGTTCTTCCGCTTGCCGACAGTCCAATCAATACATCTCTTTTGGAGAAGCCTCTTCGATCAAGTTCTTCCCAAGCAGCTGCTTCGTTGTCCTCAGCTCCTTCAATGGATCTTCGAAGAGCTTTCCACCCACCTGCAATGATCGCCTGTAACTTCGAAGCTGGCAGTCCGAAGGTCGGAGGCATCTCGGCTGCGTCTAGCACTCCAAGCCTTCCACTTGTGCCTGCTCCAACATAGAAGACTCTTCCTCCGACTCGTAGAGTCTCAGTGACTACATCGACAATGCGTGCTATTCCCCTAGCTTGTTTCGAAACTGCAAGAGGGACTTTCAGATCTTCCTCGTTGATCAGGCGGACTATTTCCAGGCTAGTCATCATGCGCATACCTTTCGACTTAGGATTTCTCCTCTCCGTAGCCTCCAGATGCATTCGGGCCGTCAACCCCAACTCCTTTTTCCGATAAGGTTCCTGAAGCCTTCGTATATATGTCGAAGTGCACTGCGCCGCCACTAGTTAATTATGCCGAGGGCAGATCAATATCCGGTTTGGAATGGTTCGGATGTCAAAGGAGTCGCGTCTAGGATCATCCACAAAGACAGCAGTTCAGCTTGCCCCGTCCGTGGGCCAAGGACCAAGAAGAGCGATACCGGTCGTCATTCCCAAGAGAATTCTTATCTTCGCTCCTCACGCAGACGATGAGGTACTCTCATGCGGCGGGGTAATTCTGAAGTACGCCCAATGGGGAACTGAGTCGGTCGTTCTTGTAGCCACACCGGGAATCGGCGGTAGTCCGAATCTGCGAAAACCCGGCAAAGTTGAGAAGACTAGGCGTAAGGAGTTCGAAACCTGCAAGAGGGAGCTACACTTGTCAGATCTGTCAGAGTTTCTCAGCATTGATGAGCCTCTTGTCTGCCAGGCCAATGTTGAGCTATTCACAAGGAAGATCAGGGAGCTGAAGCCAGATCTGGTCTTTCTCCCGCATCCAGAAGACCGGCACCGGGTCCACAGAGAAGTCTCGCTCCTAACCTTAGAGGCCCTCTTCCATTCACCTACAGGAGCGTACGCAGGAGCAGGAAGAGAATGGCTACCTTATGGAGCATACTGCTATGAGAGCATTAGCGGCATATTCGGGACGACAATTCCAGCTAGGACCTTGGCCATTTCAGACATAACCAGCCAGTACCACGAGAAAGTGAGGATCATGAGAAGAGCATATCGAACCCAGAGTCGTCTCCTGAGGACGTACATGAGCTGGATCGAGAGCGTGGCTCGACTTAGAGGCTTTGCGGGAAGGTGCGAATATGGGGAGGCCTTCGTCCCGGAGACAGGTCACGTACCGTTGAAGATGCTGGTAGTCTAAGCACATGAAGACTGGCCGTGTCAGAATAGCCAAGTTCCAATCCAAGCATCTCAAGGAATGTACAGATATCATGGCTGGCTCTGATCCTTGGGTGACGTTCGGCGTGACGCACACAGACGCTAGGGCGTTCTTCGAATGCCATCTCTCCTCGGATCGATGCTATGTAGCCATTCAAGACGGAAAGGTCGTTGGGTTCATTGTCTTCTATGCCAAAGATGCTTTCCCCTTAGGCGGATATGTGAAGGCCATAGCGGTAGAGGTGCGTCATCGCAAGCAAGGAACAGGCAAAAAAATGATGGAATTCGCTGAGGCAAGGATCCTCAAGCAATGGCCGAATGTGTTTCTTCTTGTGTCAGACTTCAACATGAAAGCTCGGCGCTTCTATCGGAAACTTGGGTACTCGCAGATAGGCCGCATACCCAACGCGCTAGCGAAGGGCCGTGCCGAACTCATTTACCGGAAGACTACTGGTCGTTGCAAGAGATTCCCTACCCAATTCACTTAGCGCTTCCATGCAAGGTCTTGCAGACCTCACAAAGATCTTGGGTAGTAGGCTCACCGCATTGGAGGCAGTCTCGCAGGTCAGCGACGGACACCTTCAAAGAATCTCGAAGCCGTTCAATCGATCTGAAGATAGTGAACTTTGTGCCCGGATGTTTCTCCTCTATTCGGTTCAACATCTCTCTGACATCATTCCTTAGGGCAGTCTCTAAGTAAGGGCAACGGCGCATCTGAAACTTGATTCCCGAGAGGTAAGCGTAAAGAGCAACCTCTTTCTCCGGGATCTCACACATCGGCTTTATTCTCTGCAAGAAGCGTCCAGCTGGGTCAACAAGCACGGGTTTGACCCTTGCAATTCTCTTTGCATCACCGTGAAAAATGTTCAGCAGGATCGTCTGAACTTCATCGTCCAAGTTGTGGGCTGTGGCGATCTTGTTGGCTCCGGCTTGTCTCGCCGCGACGTGGATCGCTCTTCGTCTCAAGACTCCGCAGTACGAGCAAGGGGAAAGCTTCTTCTTCGAACGGACTATCTGATCGAGAGTCTTTCCAAAAAGCCTGCGAAAGGAGACGACCACATGATCTACACCAAGTTCTTCGCAGGATTCTTGTGCCAGTCTGACGGCTTCACTTCTATACTGATTTATGCCTTCGTCAACAGTCACAGCCGTGAGCTTTGCCCTCGGGAACCTTCTCTCAATCTTTCGCAGTATTCTGAGAAGTGTGAGGCTATCCTTTCCACCTGAGACAGCTACGGCTATGTGATCGTCAAAATTGAGCATGTCGTATTTCGAGATCGTCCCACGAATTTTCTCCTCAATGTCTTCAAGAAAGCAGGTCCTACAGAGGGGAACCCCTTCATATGATCGTCTGTATATGGCTGTGTTTCTGCAGAAGCGGCATCTCAACAGCTCTACCCTTCAGATCTTCACAAATCCGAACATCGCATATGAGAGGAACAGGTTCATTGCCAAGATGATAAACGAGAAGGCGCTCATCGTGGATCTCACAGCCTTCGCGTTCTTAACCCCCAGGGCCTGTGCAAGAGCCAACAAGAATCTGTCTCCGTCCAAGGGAAAGAGAGGCAGCATGTTGACCAATGCGACATTAAGTGTCACGAAGTATATCCAGAACTCGAGGTTGAACAACTGTCTCGGCAGGTTTGAGGAAAGGAAGCCAAGCTTCGCCAGGTAAGTCACATGGTCGGAAAGCTGAGTGACCCCGAGTATCGCCCTTGTACTGTTACCTGGATCGGTCGACGTCGTAAGTTCAAACCTTCCTCTAGAAGTCAGCACTGCAAGACTGGTATCAGGTTTGATCTGCGCCATGAATGCCCTCAGGTCCTCGATGCTGCCGATTTTCGCACCGTTGATTCCTTCGATGATATCGCCAGCCTTGATGCCGGCTTTCTCAGCCGGATGTCCCATCGTGACTCCGCCGACTAGAACCCCAGAGGGGACAATAGTGTAGAACGGTGTTATCGTCATCGTGAAGTTCGCCATAAGGATCAAGAAGATTAGAGAAATGGCAAGGTTCGCTGACGAGCCGGATGCAAAGACCCTTAGCTGAGTTGAGCACGGACTCTTATTCAACACTTCGTCGTCCAGCTCCACTAGGCCTCCAGGGATGATTGCAGCTAGGAATATTCCTGAAGACTTTATCGGAACACCTTCGACAAGGCTCGCTACCGCGTGCGCCGCCTCGTGCGAAACCAACAAAATGCAGATCGCAACAATAGCGTATGGAAAATTCTCCCAACTCATCGTAACGCCGGGTATTGGGAGAAGAACCTGAACCGGCCCGGCCTCTTTCGTTCTGTAGATGAGATTGAAAGCATTTCTGAGTAGTTGGTAGATTATCAGTACAAGCATTCCTACTCCAACAGCAGCTCCTATCGTGAAGAGGACTCGCCAAGTATTACGGAGCTTGTGCGCAAGATATTCCAGCCTTCGGTTCAGGGATGTGGTCTTGTACACGAAATACAGCGGTCCGACCTTCAAACCTCTTTTCTCAAGATTGAAATGTTTAGCAAGAAGGAAAAGTGCGACCCAGCCGGCCAGGTAGACACTCAATCCAATCGCAATCTGCACCCATGAAGAGGTTCCTTCAGCCAAGTCGTAGCGACGTCCTGATATGCCAGTTTCTTCACTGTCCAAAAAGCCTCCTAATTACCTTTTGGACTTGCTTCACTCTGAAATCTAATGTGCCAGGGTGTCGATAAGCACCGAAGATTCCATATTCCCCGCAGAACTAGTGAGCAGATCAAAGGAGAAGGAGTCGAACCTGTCCCAGGAAGTAACTGCGAGAAGGAAACGAACAATAGGTCGGACCAACATCCTCCTATTGCTCTCCACTTGCAAAGATCTCGACGAAGCAAAACGAATCGCAAAAGCACTTGTCGATACGAGCCTTGCTTCATGCGTCAACATCGCGAAGATCGATTCCATCTATCGGTGGAAGGATCAAGTCGAAGAATCGGAGGAATACATCTTGATTGCAAAAACAGAGTCTTCCCTCTATGGAGAGGCCGAAAAGAGGATAAGGGCTCTGCACAGCTATGAATTGCCCGAGATCATTGCGTTGAGTGTTGAGAGAGGTTATCCACCTTATCTCGACTGGATCCGCAGTAACGTGCGCCTTCAAAGTGGATGAGATTGGCAGAGAAGCCAGTCAGCCGGGTGGACAAAACCGAATACACATACGATGCGTTACGCTGGCGCCTTCTAGGGGAGAAGCGAAAGATTGCTGCTCAGATCATGGGAGCGCTGGAAGCTGAGAGTTTTCAATCTGCAGTTCATGGGAGCGTTGCAAGGGGAGATGTTGAGACCGATAGTGACGTCGATGTGTTAGTGCCCAACACCGTTCCTTCATACAGACTTGAGCTATGTCTTGCCAGACGAGGCTACAAGTTCTTCTCAAGGCTGATTGCACAGGCAACGCCAAGCCACTCGCCCAAGGGTCATATGTATCTGAACGCAGAAGAGACCGCGTCTGTGACTTTTCCCCTACTAAAATTCAAGAGGCTTGAATATGAATTCTACAAATTCGGAGGCATGATCGACTTCGATGAGATACAGACTGGACGCAGGGTCCCCGGAGTTACAAAAAGGCTTACTCTCATAGAGCCCACTGAGAAGGGACATTTTGAGTCTCAGGTCATAGGAAGGGAATCAGACGCAGCCAGGATCCTAGGTGTAAGCCCAGACATCGTCAAGGAGAGAGTTCGGGTTCTCACCCGAAGAGACAAGGTTGGCAGAACAGGCATATTTCTCGTTGTCCCGCTGTCGGAGGGAGAACAGTTCGAGGAGGCCTTGAAGAAGCTTGTCGAATCAAACCCTGCTCTGCGACGAGAGTACCTCTCAAGAAGAAGATCTTGACT
>Ga0209725_1002183_pt1 | contig 10667 bp, 8 predicted proteins | sample I18A1metaG_FD_184145 | JGI IMG/M metagenome (GOLD analysis project Ga0209725, IMG submission 184145) | Lake sediment bacterial and archeal communities from Gulf of Boni, Indonesia to study Microbial Dark Matter (Phase II) - ​I18A1 metaG... | ecosystem: Environmental > Aquatic > Freshwater > Lake... | reverse complement strand
GAGGCCGATTGCTTTGCCAGCGGAGAAGATGAAGGCTGCAGTTCTTCACGGCAAAGGAGATTTGCGCATACAAACCTTGAACATCCCGGAGATAAGCGATAACGAAGTTCTCATCCGAGTCAAAGCTGCAAGCATGTGCGGAACTGACATCCATTTCTACAAGGGGGAGATGGAAACCAAGAAGCCCAGAGTTCTAGGGCACGATTTCTCAGGAATAGTGGCGAAAGTAGGTCGCGACGTAAAAGAGTTCAATGAGGGAGATAGGGTGATCTCAGAGATTATCAGGTACTGCGGGAAATGCTACCATTGTAGCAGGGGTGATCATCACTTGTGTGTTGATGCGAAGTACATAGGCTTCGAAGTTGACGGTTCATTCTCCGAGTATATAGCTGCACCAGCTAGGAACATGTTCAAGATTCCTGACAACGTCTCTTTCGATGAAGCTGCGATGACGGAGCCTCTAGCTTTAGCGCTCCATGTCATGGATTTTATTCAGCCGAAGACTAGGGAGACGATCGCGATATTCGGGCAGGGACCTGTTGGCTTAGTTCAGACACAGGTCGTCAAACTGTCTGGAATGGTTGTTATAGCTGTAGAGACGCAACCTGCTAGACTCAAACTATCGGAAGAACTTGGCGCAGACTACACGATCAATCCTAATCAAGCGGACACGAGAAAGTCTGTCCTAAAGATCACGCGCGGATTAGGTGTGGACTGCTCTGTGGAAGCGGCGGGCCTTCAAGAAACTATCGATCAAGCTTTTGAAGTTACTAGGAGCGGCGGAAAGCTTGTCCTAGTTGGGGCTGGAAGAAACCTTCGAGGGCCTCCTCTACGACATAGTGAAGTCACTATTTGGGCTCCATCAAACGGAGGAGCCGGAAAGGTATCCATTAGCACTAAAACTCGTCTCTGAAGGCAAAGTAAACCTGCGTAAATTGGTTACGCATAGAATGCCTCTTCATCTGCTTCCACGCATTATGGAAGATCTCAGCGCAAACAGATTGGAAGCGATTAAAGTCATTATTGAGCCATAGAAAGATCCAAGCGGGCTCCTAGATTTGCTTCTGTTTACAGCCGTCGCATTTAAATCGGCCTCCTATTCATCTTTGCGTAAAAGGTTGGTGCAATATTGGCACAGGCGATAGGAGGGAATATTGGAGGACAACCTATTCTAATCTTGAAAGAAGGTTCCACCGAAAGCAAAGGAAGGGAAGCTCAACGTAGAAACATAATGGCAGCGAAGATTATTGCTGAAGCAGTAAAATCTTCTCTTGGACCGAAAGGCATGGATAAAATGCTTGTAGATGGTATAGGAGACGTAACCATAACCAATGATGGCGCAACGATCCTGAAAGAGATGGATGTGCAGCATCCAATAGCCAAGATAATGGTCGAGGTTGCAAAGACTACAGATCAAGAAGTAGGTGACGGAACAACCTCCGCAGCCATCTTGGCTGGAGAGCTACTCACAAACGCTGAGAATCTCCTCGAGCAAGGAGTCCATCCGACAATAATAGTCAGCGGATACAGAGAAGCCACAGAGAAAGCGTTGAAGTTTGGGCAACAGATAGCCATGACTGTGAACCCAACTGACAAAGAGGTACTTCGCAAAGTGGGGAGCACATCCCTCGCAAGCAAGATGGTTTCTGAGCATAAAGACTATTTTTCTGACTTGGGCGTTCAAGCTATTCTACATGTTGCGGAGAAACAAGGAGACAAGTACAAAGTTGAACTTGACGATGTGAAAGTTGAGAAGAAAGCTGGAAAATCTCTTGGTGAAACTGAACTGATCAAGGGGATAGTCCTTGATAAAGAGGTAGTTCACTCAGAGATGCCTAGAAGAATCGACAATGCCAAAATAGCGCTTTTGAACTGTCCCTTGGAGATAGAGAAGACAGAGTTCGACGCAAAGATCAATATACAAAGTCCGGAGAAACTGAAGGAATTTCTCGACGCTGAGCAAGATATGTTGAAGGATATGGCTGACAAGATCGCTGGAACAGGAGCTAACGTCGTCATATGCCAGAAAGGCATAGATGACGCGGCGCAACACTACCTAGCAAAAGCAGGAATACTAGCTGTCAGAAGAGTCAAAGAGTCCGACATGAATAAATTGGCAAAGGCAACTGGCGGTCACCTGATAAACGCTGTAAACGCTTTAACAAAAGAAGATCTAGGATGGGCGAAGACCGTTGAAGAGAGAAAGATCGAGGAAGACAAGTGGACATTCATTGAAGACTGCAAGAATCCGAAATCGGTCACTCTTCTCATAAGAGGAGGAACGAAGAAGGTCATAGAAGAAGCTGAACGCGCGATGCATGATGTTCTATCAGTCGTTCGAGATGTCGTCGTCAACCCAAGGATAGTCGCTGGTGGAGGTGCGCCTGAGATAGAGATCGCCTCGAAACTCAAAGGATGGGCTGAAAAGCTTTCGGGGAGAGAGCAACTCGCAGTTCAAGAGTTCGCCAAAGCGCTAGAAGCGATACCAACAACTTTAGCTCAAAACGCTGGTCTAGATCCAATAGATGTACTGGTCGAGCTCAGAGCGAAACATCAGAAGGGAATGAAATGGACCGGCGTAGATGTCTTCGGAGGCAAAGTAAGCGACATGGAGAAACTCGATATCTATGAGCCTTTCTCAGTCAAAGAACAGATAATAAAATCCGCCAGCGAGGCCGCTATCATGATCCTAAGAATCGACGATGTAATAGCTTCAGGCAAATCGAAGATGCCAGCCGGGCCGCCACCAGGCGCCGGAGAAATGCCTCCGGGGATGCCGCCAGGCGAGTACTAGGTCTCGCCTAAGAGTAAGACTGAAATTCTCTTTCCTTTTTTGGAGATCAAACTGACCCGAAATCTCTTCGAACCATATTGCAGACTCACCAATCAACAGAGTCTTCCGCAGTCATACTTATCAGCTCACTATCGCTTCTTGAATTAAGCGAGAATCTCCAGTTGATGTTCGCGTGGATGACGTAGTTTTACTGAAAGAGGAGACACGGAGTAAGATCTGGAAGATTATGGAAGAACGGAATATCGCCCGATTCCCTAGACCTGTCTTCAATAGGATTCCTAACTTTGTAGGAGCAGAGGAAGCGGCGCGTAGGCTTCAGGAGCTTCGGATCTTTCAAGATGCTGGAGTTCTTAAAGTCAATCCGGATTCTCCTCAAAAGCCTGTCCGAGAATCCGTACTTTCCGATGGAAAGATACTGGTCACTCCAGCTCCACGGCTCAAGTCGGGTTTTCTACTCTTAGACCCAAAGTCTGTTCCAAAGTCAGCTTTCAGTTACGCTTCCACAATCAAAGGTGCTTTCAAATATGGAAAACAAGTTGATCTAACTGAGCTTCCTAAAGTCGATCTGATCATCGTTGGGTCAGTTGCAGTATCGCTTGACGGAGCTAGAATAGGAAAAGGCGGAGGATACAGCGAGATCGAATGCGGCATACTTCGAGAATTGAACCTGATCGACGAGAAGACGCCTATAGCAACGTCTGTCCATGAGATTCAAGTCCTAGAGAAGATTCCGACAGAGGAACATGACATACCAATCGACATCATAGTCACCCCGGAGAGGATTATTGAGACGAAGACGAGACACCCGAGGCCGAAGGGAATATTTTGGGAGAAAGTCACTGAGAAGATGCTTCAAGGAATTCCAGTTTTGAAGGAGCTTAAAGAAATGAAGCATGCGACTTCTTAGATTCAAAGTAGAAGTCAAGGTTCAATCTAGGTATAATCGCCATCAAAACAGCTTGTTCACTTAAACTCACTCTATCCAAGAGCCCTTTCGATAGGACTCCGATTGCGCCGACACTTTCTCCCAGATCCTTGATGCCAGTCAATTCATCCATAACCTCACCGACCTCACGATTCTCACCTAAAACCTTAGAGACAACCTTCGGAGGATACTCGAAGCCGGAATTGCAGCCGACAGTCAATCTCCCTTCACGATCAACGATAGCACACCATTGAATATCCACGTACCCAGTTATCGTTCGAGGAAATTTGAATAAACCGGCTTCAATCCCAATACCAAGATCAGCATCTCCTTTAACAATAGCCTCCTTCGCCCGGTTCACAGCTCCCTCGATCGTCTCGTCGCCGACAGGTTGAACAGAAATCCTAGAATCAACCTCAACACCGAGAACTTCTACTCTACCTTGGCCGTAGATTCGCGAAAAGATCCTCCTAACCGCCTCGATCTTCACACGATTCTTGGAGCCCACAGCAATTCGCATAGCTTTCCGCCCTGAATAGAATCTCCAAACCATCATATATCACAGTTGAGACGGCTTTCCAGCGTTGAGGGCATCTCTGCAAAATGCAAATTTTAGCCCTGCGTTTCATAATGGTTTTAGTCACGTTTTATCTCGTCATCCTCCATGTCCAACTGAAGCCATATACATGGAAGAGCAGCAGAAAGAACCTATTTAATAGAATAGATGTCGTCATTAAATTACGATTCAACTTACAGGTAGACCTGAGACAGAATAGCCGGGAAACAGGAGCATGCTTATGAGATGCGGAAAATGTGGGTACATAAACTCGAACTGGGAAGATTTCTGCTCGAATTGTAGAGCGAATCTTAATCCTAGCTTCCCGTATCTGCTGAAGGCAGAAGAGTTCGTGTATCCTGAAGACAAAGAAGCCTTGGATAACTTGAGGGAGACAGAGCCCCTCTCATCAATAATCAATCTGGTAGTAGATTTCATTCAGCAACCGATGATGAGAGCGAAACTTCTGGCTGGAGGAACATGGGTAAACCAGCGCAACAATCCGAGGGTCCACGATCTGGCGAAGGCGTGCGCCAAAGTCTTGGCCCTAAACTACTTACCGGAAATATGCATCTTAGAATCGCCGAAGATGAACGCGTTCACGATTGGGAGAAGAGACAAACCGATAGTCGTCCTCTTCTCGACGCTCGTTGAACACTCCTCTGACGGAGAGCTTGCAGCAGTATTGGGACATGAGATGGGCCACGTGAAGAATGAACATCAACCATACCATACACTGGCCTACCTAATCTCGAGAGGGATAACGATGCTCGGCAGTCTGTCGATACTTACACTTCCGATAGACCTCTTGCTACGTTCATGGTATAGATACTCCGAGATAACTGCGGACAGAGCTAGCCTAATCGTCACAGGCAACCCTGATCTGGTAGGAAGAGTTCAAGTTAAACTTGCTCTAGGTATTCGCGATCTACCGGAAGACAGCTCGATTGGGGAAATCTTGGAAGAACAAAAGAAACTCGAGGATACAGCTGTTTCGCAGTTCGCTCAACTTTGGAGGTTACACCCATTCACGGCAAAGAGGATACAGCAAATTGAAGAGTTCGCGAACATGAAAGAATACGCCAAGATAGCGGAGAAGATACAGAAGTCAAAGCTTCACCACTGCAAGTTCTGCGCAGCAAGGATTCCTGACGACACACTTTTCTGTCCGGAATGCTCAAGATGCCAAAGATAGATGATGAGGTATGCGAACTACAAGGAAAGCTTTGGTACTACATAGTCGAGACAACGTAGCCATCGCTTTAACCGACATTGAAGCAGGCACACTAGTGAGAGTGAAAGTTGGCGATCAGAATATAGAGCTAATCGTAAAACAACAAATTCCATTTGCCCACAAGTTCGCGATAGGAAACATAGAGGAAGGTCAACCGGTCTACAGGTACGGGGAAATTATAGGGAGAGCTGTCAAACCAATAAGAGTGGGGCAGCATGTCCACACCCACAACCTCGAAAGCGTACGAGGCAAAGCTGGTCAGCAACAATAGGAGGCGGAGAACTGATGAATTTCCAAGGCTATAGAAGACCGGAAGGATCTGTCGGAATCCGGAATTACACGCTCATCCTCCCGACGGTGATCTGCGCGTGTGAAACCGCTTCAAGAATAGCGGCTCGGGTTAAGGGAACGGTAACCCTCACTCATCAGCATGGGTGTGCGCAGATAGGCCAAGACATGGAACAAACCTTCAGGACGCTAGCAGGCATAGGATGTAACCCGAATGTAGCGGCTACGCTTATCATTGGGCTTGGATGCGAAACGATAGGCGCTGAGAAGATTCTTAAAGCAATCGAGCGCGAGGGAAAGCCAACGGAGATGCTGAATATACAGGACGAACATGGCACACGGAGGACTATAGGGAAAGGAGTAGCCATCGCAAATAGAATGGCGAAGTCCGCGATTAAGATGAAGAGAGAACAATGCGACGCGAGTGAACTTGTAGTAGGCCTAGAATGCGGAGGATCGGACGTAACATCTGGAATCACTGCGAATCCAGCTCTCGGAGTAGCTTCAGATATGATAATCAAGGAAGGCGGAACAACGATTCTTTCAGAGACAACCGAACTGATTGGAGCGGAGCATATGATCGCGAAGAGAGCATCAACCCCCCGTGTGGGAAACAGAATCTACGAGATCGTCAAGAGGATGGAGCAGAAGATCAAAGCGATGGGCGTGGACTTTATCGGTGGACAGCCAACACCAGGCAACATAAAGGGGGGCCTAACGACGATCGAGGAGAAGTCGCTGGGGTGTATCTTTAAGGCTGGTGCAGCCCAAATCAAACAGGTTTTGGAATACGGAGAGAAGCCCAGCGAGAAAGGCTTAGTGATCATGGATACTCCGGGACATGACGTAGAATCGATAACAGGGATGATTGCTGGAGGAGCGCAGTTGATCGCGTTTACCACAGGGCAGGGAACCCCTGTAGGGTCAGCGGTCGCGCCGGTCATTAAGATAACTGGAAACCCAAGAACCTACCTAAACATGAGAGAAAATATCGACGTAAACGCTGGGACCATAATCTACGGCAAAGAGACGATCGAGCAAGTCGGGAAGAGAATCTTCAATGAAATCATAAAGGTAGCTTCAGGCAAACGGACGAAAGCCGAGAGCCTAGGGTATCACGAATTCGCTATAAACAGGATCGGGCCCACGCTATGAAGCAATCGTGCTAAGTGGTCGGCTTACGGCGATAAGCTTCACGTTGAGAATAAAGTTCTTCGAGCAGTTTCTCAACTCGCGCCTTACACTTCGCCAAGTCTTCCATATCTCTATCAATCTCTTCAAGCGAGAAACTCATAATGAACACTTGAGAGATCATATTCGCTGCTGGCTATTTAACGAGGAGAGCCAAGTGAAAGTGCTGATTCGGCTATTATCTCTTTCTTGAGAGATAACTGAATGCCGAGAGTGCGGCTTTAGCCCCTTCGCCTGCCGCAATGATTATCTGTTTCTCAGGGACGTCAGTTACATCTCCAGCTGCGAATATGCCGGGAACGTTCGTTTCGCATCGAGCATTAACCTTGATCTCGCTGAGCGTATTCTTCTCAACGATATCTATGAACTCTGAGTTGGGCGTATAACCTATTTCGATAAAGACGCCTTGCACATTCAAAGTCGCCTCATCCCGCCTCATGGCACGTATGGCTGTGACCATGCCGTCTCCAAGAATCTCAAGCGTCTTGGTGTTCACCCAGACCTCAGCGTTCTTCGCTTGCAAGATCTTCCCCTTTATTATCTGATCTCCTTCAAGTTCAGGGTTAATCGTGATCAAGTAGATCTTGCGCGCTATACTGAGCAGTTGGAGAGTAGCATCCATGGCGGAGTTTCCTCCACCGATCACAGCGACATGCTTTCCAGCGAAGAGTGGAGCATCGCAAGTGGCGCAGTAAGTAACTCCTCTATTCTTGAACTCCTTCTCTCCCGGTATCCCAAGCTCCTTAGGCTTCGCGCCAGAAGCGACGATGACGCTTTTTCCCTCGTATGTCCCTTGATCCGTTGAAACCCTAAATGTATCATCGATCTTCCTTATTCCAGTCACTTCCTCCCTCTCATGAAACTCCAACTCAAACTCTTTCACATGTTCCTCAAACTTCCGGGCTAATTCAAAACCGGAAATATACTGGTAGCCAGTGTAATTCTCAACAGCGCCACTTAACGCAGTCTGACCGCCGACATCCTTTGAGACTACAAGCGTCCTCAGTTTCTTGCGTGCAGCATAAATTCCAGCAGTAATCCCAGCAGGTCCAGCGCCGACAATGATCAAGTCGTATAAGCCGGCCATCGTGCGTCCCGAAGAACTTTTATTGATTGCTGCTGGATTAAGCGTTTCCAAATCGGTATGGGCGAGTTTAGAAGAGGTAAAGCTTTGAAGGCTCTAATAGGAGGATCGAATAGCTAACATGCTCCGCTGAAACTCCATATGAGAGCCGACGAAGACCTTGCGAAGATCTGAAGAAGGAACATCGATTGGAACCGCATGTGAAGAAACGGCTACTTTATCTTAACCTCTCAATCTTCACAGCCGCTCTAAGCATCAGCTTATGGACCCCTCTGCTTCCAGTTTACGCACAGAAACTAGGCGCGACATACCTAGACATCGGTGTAATCGGAGCGGCGGGTGGGGCGCCGTACATGATCCTGCCGTTCATTGCAGGAAGCCTTTCGGATAGATACGGGAGAAAGAGATTCTACTATACAGGGCTAGCGTTAACTGCTGCAACATCAGCGCTCTTCACAATCACGAACAGTGTGCAACAAGTAATTTTAGTGAGAGCCTTCAGCGGAATAGCCTACTCATTCATATGGCCCTCTGCAGAAGCGTTGATCTCAGACCTAACGACGTTAACGGAAAGAACCAGAAATCTTGGGTATTTCACGTTTTCATGGGCCTTAGGAATGCTGGTCGCTCCGCCAATAGGTGGAAGAATAGTACAAACAGCGAGCTTCACAATTCTATTCTTAGCCTCGCTAGTAGTAGGCGTAGCGGCCACTATCTTCGCGGTCTACGGGCTCAAAACTGTAAGAGAGCCAAGAACACAGAACGACATGTCGAGAAGCAAAGCCAATACTATGACGATACTCCTACCAGTCTTCTTAGTCGCCGTAGCTCTAAGCACAGCTCTAGGCGTAGTCTTCAACATACTTCCCGCTCATCTAAACAACCTAGGAATGGACCCGTTCCAAATAGGAGTAATATTCGCGGCACTAGGCTTGACGAGAGCGATTACGTATTCGCAAACATCCTATGCAACCAAGATCGGAGAGAACCTTTCGATGATGATAGGGCTCGCAATCCTAGCTGTATCGCTAGCCGTGACATCAACAGCAACAAACTTTACTGAACTCCTTATAGTGGTCGCGTTCCTTGGCATAGGCATGGGAATATTAGGGCCCCTCTCAATCTCGGTCACAAGCAAAATAGCAACGAAAGAGAAAACGGGTGCGGCTATAGGAGCGACAGAGTCCTTCTTCGGCTTAGGATGGGCGTTGGGCCCTCTGATGGGAGGAGTAGTAGCTGAAACCGTAGATCCAGCTACACCGTACACAATAACCGCTATCGTGGCTTTAGCATGCGTGATACCGCTCGCGAGAACGATGACGCGCAAGAGCACAATCTAAACGGGGAAACTTTTAATTTCAAACCATATTCTTAATCTAGAGCCCTCTCAACAGAAATCGCGAACGAATCACACAGTAATGGTGAAAGTCGATCATGTACAAGCAAGGAGTGGTTGAAAGGATAGCGGGACCGGTAGTCGTAGCCAAGAATATGCTAGGCGCACAAATGTATGAACTCGTGAAAGTAGGTGAAACAGGTCTCATAGGAGAAATAATACGAGTCGAAGCAGATAGGGCCACAATACAGGTCTACGAAGAAACTATCGGAATCAAACCCGGGGAGAAAGTGGAGAGAACTGGAAAACCGCTCTCAGTCGAACTGGGTCCGGGGGTCATCAGTCAAATATACGACGGGATACAGCGGCCGCTACCTGTCCTGAGAGAGACAGTTGGAGCATTCATTAGAAGAGGAGTCACAGCACCAGCAATAGACCGAAAGAAGAGATGGCACTTCACGCCGAAAGTGAAACAAGGCGAGAAGGTCACGGGAGGAGACGTACTGGGCATCGTACCGGAAACGGTACTGGTGACCCATAGAGTACTGGTCCCTCCAGAACTCTCAGGCAAGATAAAATCGATAGTCAATGAAGGAGAGTACACAGTCACAGAAGACATAGCTGAACTCGAAACAGGGAGAGAGACTGTCAAACTCCAATTGATGCACACATGGCCTGTAAGAAGAGCTAGACCATTCAAAAGGAAGGTTCCAGCAGACACACCCCTCATCACAGGCCAAAGAATAATGGACTTCTTCTTCCCAGTCGCCAAGGGAGGAACAGCAGCAATCCCAGGAGGCTTCGGCACGGGTAAGACCGTTATGCAACATCAGCTTGCAAAGTGGGCTGATGCCGAGGTTATTGTCTACGTCGGCTGTGGGGAGAGGGGAAATGAGATGGCTGAGGTTCTTGAGGCCTTTCCGAAGCTTCAAGATCCTAGGACGGGACAGCCGTTGATGTCGCGTACTACGCTTGTTGCAAATACTTCGAATATGCCTATTGCAGCTCGTGAGGCAAGTGTTTACACCGGCATAACTATGGCTGAGTATTTCAGGGATATGGGCTACGACGTAGCGTTGATGGCTGACTCGACATCAAGATGGGCGGAAGCATTACGGGAGATATCCGGTAGACTTGAAGAGATGCCTGGGGAGGAGGGGTATCCAGCCTACTTGGCGTCGAAGCTGGCGGAATTCTATGAGAGAGCAGGCAGAGTCGAAGTCCTAGGAAGTGAGTCTAAACTTGGATCGATATCGGTC
>Ga0209725_1002182_pt1 | contig 10667 bp, 4 predicted proteins | sample I18A1metaG_FD_184145 | JGI IMG/M metagenome (GOLD analysis project Ga0209725, IMG submission 184145) | Lake sediment bacterial and archeal communities from Gulf of Boni, Indonesia to study Microbial Dark Matter (Phase II) - ​I18A1 metaG... | ecosystem: Environmental > Aquatic > Freshwater > Lake... | reverse complement strand
AGGTCGCTAAGAAGGTTGAGACTACGGCTTTCGTTCCTGCCTTTGAACCCACTTCGTATACAGCTTCTCTAAGTCAACTTTCAGCAAAATTACCGTGATGACTACTGTGAAGATGACTGAGATAATTGCCGCTTCAAGGTCGCCGACTATTCCGTATCGCACCAGGTGCGCGCGCACACCCTTTCCGAGATATGCTCCTGGGACCACGATGACCAGTTTCCCAAGAAAGAATGCTAGGAGAAAACGTAGGGGGCTGTATCTTAATAGGGCAAGGGATATCAACACAGGCTCATCAGGAATGGGGGTGGCTGAGCTTATGAAAGCGGCTACGAATTTCCATCGCCCTATCCTATTGCCATACCGCATTAGTCTGTTCAGCTTCTCCGTGCTCAGCGCGGTCTCTGCGAAATATGTTAGATAGTACATAGCCATTTTCGCAATGGACGCTCCTGCGGAGACAGCTATCCCAATCGAGAGCGGGGAATAGTCGCGGTAGATGACGGCGATCGCGCCTGCGAGGAACATCGGTGCCGGGGAGATGAATGGTATGAGATACAACAGAAAAGAGAATGCGAAGATACCTAGAAAACCCCAGCTCAGAATCTGCACCGATGCAACCAGCTCCTGAACTTCGCATGTTCAGTAAGCATGTGGCACGAAAGCCTCGTACCTATCCTCAGGATGTGTACAGGAATTTGGCTACTGCCATTTCCATATCTTTCTTCCCATGAAGATCTCTGGAAGCACAAAGAAGCCCCAGCTTGCGACTCCTATGACGTAGGCCAAGTCGGTTAGGCTCAACGGGACCAAGTGGAACATTGACGCTGTGATCGGTACGTAGGTTATGCCAAGTGTGGTTACCATTGATACTATCTCAGCGACTACGAAGAACCTATTCTTGAATGCGTCGCGTCCCATCCTCCATACACTACGCTTCTCCGACCTGCAGTTCCAAACCACGAACAGCTCGAACATGGTTGCTTGGACGAAGGCTGTCGTTCTCGCTTCGTTCAGACTAAGGATTCTACTTGCCTCGATTATAGGCCCACTCGGCCAACCCCATGGATGTGAGGGCCATACGTAGTACTCAAGACAGAAGACGAGTATCGTTCCGATTGACTGCAGTATGAACGAAGCGATTATGAATGCGATCATTCCGTGCAGTATGCCCTGTTCCGGTTTGCGCGGTGAGCGTTTCATTACGTCCTCGTCAGGTGGGTCTGTAGCCAGAGCGACTGCAGGAGCGCCATCAGTCGCCAAGTTTATCCACAGTAGCATAGCTGGAAGCAGCGGCAATGGGAATAGGATCTCTCCGGCTAGACCTGACATTCCGGCAAGTATCGCGAAGGTTCCTATTACCAAGACTTCGTCGAAGTTGCAGGCGATTAAGAATCGCGCGTATTTTCGAATATTGTCGTAGATGACTCTGCCTTCCTCCACAGCCTTGACGATTGAGGCGAAGTTGTCATCTGTCAAAACCATGTCAGAGGCTTCTCGGGTGACATCTGTACCGGTTATTCCCATAGCTACGCCCACATCAGCCGCTTTGACTGCCGGGGCGTCGTTGACCCCGTCGCCAGTCATGGCTACGATGTGCCCCTTCTTCTTCAAAGCCCGGACTATCCGCAGTTTGTGCTCTGGTGAGACTCGGGCATAGACGGCCACGTTCTCCACGATTTTCTCAAACTTCTCGTCGCCCATCCCATCTAGCTCGGCACAAGTCAGGACGAGGCTGTTTTCCTTCATTACTCCAATTTCCTTCGCCACAGCGGTCGCAGTGAGCTTGTGGTCTCCGGTGATCATGACCGTCTTTATTCCAGCCTGTTCACACTGCTTGTTGGCTTCGACAGCCTCATCTCGTGGGGGGTCAATCATGCCTTCCAAGCCTACAAAGACCAAGCTGTTCTCAATAGTTTCGTCAAACTCCTTCAAAGAGCTAGGCAGTTTCCCATAGGCCATTCCGAGGACGCGCAGAGCGTCGCCGGCTAGTTTTTCATTGATCTCCAGGATTTCCTTTCTTTTGGCTTCTGTTAGTTCCTTTTCTTCACCGTTCTCAAGAATATGGCTGGATCTTTCCAAGACGACTTCAGGCGCGCCCTTCATGAAGCTGAGTAGTTCTCCTTCATGGGCCTGATGAACTGTGGTCATACGCTTTCTTTCGGAGGTGAACGGGACCTCGCCGACCCTTGGATACTTCTTCTCCAATTCAGTACGTTGGAGCCCAGCTTTTGCAGCCGAAACAATTAGGGCTCCTTCGGTCGGATCGCCCATGATTCGCCAAGTATCCTTCTCATTTTCTAGGGTTGCATTGTTGCATAATGCGCCTATGGTCAAAAGCAATGACAGATCCTCGTCGTTCTTAGCGTTGGCGGAGCTGTTGCCTTCGCGGAATTCACCCTTCGGTTCGTAGCCAACCCCTGACACATCGATAATTCTTCCGCCGTTGTACAATCGCCTTACGGTCATTTGACCTTTGGTTAATGTGCCCGTCTTGTCTGAACAGATGACTGTGACCGATCCCAAGCTCTCGGCTGAGGAAAGCTTTCTGATTATGACGTTGCGCCTTGCAAATTCTCGAGCGCCCAGGGCTAAACCGATCGTTACTATGGCGGGTAACCCTTCGGGAACGACAGATATTGCCAAAGCTATAGAGGTCATAAACGAGTCGATTATTGCGGATATTAGTGCAGTCCCACCCCTGATCAAAGCTTCTTCAGCATATACCTCAAGGACAAAAATGATCAGGGACAGTATTACGACAACTTTTGCTATTTTCTTGGCAAATCTGTCCAATCTCTTTTGAAGTGGAGTTTCTTCCTCTTCGGCGGTCTGCACAATCTCGGCGATTCTTCCAAACTCGGTGGCCATACCTGTAGAAGTAACAACTGCCTTTCCTCTGCCGTAGATCGTATGGGTTCCCATATACAGCATGTCCCTTCTTTCGCCGAGAGAGGCCTCGGGTTTGACGGACTCAGTTCCTTTCCCGATAGGGGTTGACTCACCAGTTAGAACAGCTTCGTCCGTCTTCAACTCAACAGACTCTATGACTCGAGCGTCGGCAGCAACTGTGTCCCCGGACTCAATAGCTAGCACGTCACCGGGAACAATCTCCCTTGCGGGAACAATCACTTCTTTGCCTTCGCGGATCGCTCTCGCCTTGGGCGCAGTCAGCTTCTTCAGGGCTTCAAGAGCTTTTTCAGCTCGGTAGTCTTGAATGAAACCTGCGACAGCTACCAAGATGACAATGATGCCTATCGTTATGGCGTCGGTGTACGTCTCAAGAAAACTCCGTTGAACAGTACGCGATTCATAGTATCCTATTATGACAGAGAATATCGTCGCAACAATCAGCAGCATGATGAAGACATCTTTGAATCCTTCAAGAAACATCTGCAAGGCAGTTCTTCGTTTCTTTTCCTTGAGCTCGTTGTATCCATATTCCTGTAGACGTCTCTCTGCCTCTTGGATGCTTAACCCTGATGGAGCCGTTTTCAAAGTTTGAGTAACCGCTTGCTTGTCCATTGCGTGCCAAACGTTAGTCAAATCAATCACTTCAATAGTCGCGCGTCCGATACTTGAATCCTAGATTAGCTATCACTGGAGCCTCAGGCATTACCTCGTAGAGTTCTATAAACAGTATGGGGATCATGCATGCGCAAATAAGCATTGAAGGTGGAGCGAAGATTTTTCTTATTGTTGTGGTCATGCCTGACTTCCCCGAAGTGCGACATGACCACTTCTGCAATCATCACTTGTTTCCAATGCATAAAGTAACCCTTGCGTTCCCAAGAGAGTCACACCGTCCCAGCTGGAAGAAGCAGTCGGGATGTCTCACCTTGGATCGAAGAGAGCTGATGTAGACGAACGTCTTGTGAGATATTTGCAGGAAGCTGGCGCGCGATAAGGTCTCGTAGTTAGGTCGCTAAGAAGGTTGAGACTACGGCTTTCGTTCCTGCCTTTGAACCCACTTCGTATACAGCTTCTCTAAGTCAACTTTCAGCAAAATTACCGTGATGACTACTGTGAAGATGACTGAGATAATTGCCGCTTCAAGGTCGCCGACTATTCCGTATCGCACCAGGTGCGCGCGCACACCCTTTCCGAGATATGCTCCTGGGACCACGATGACCAGTTTCCCAAGAAAGAATGCTAGGAGAAAACGTAGGGGGCTGTATCTTAATAGGGCAAGGGATATCAACACAGGCTCATCAGGAATGGGGGTGGCTGAGCTTATGAAAGCGGCTACGAATTTCCATCGCCCTATCCTATTGCCATACCGCATTAGTCTGTTCAGCTTCTCCGTGCTCAGCGCGGTCTCTGCGAAATATGTTAGATAGTACATAGCCATTTTCGCAATGGACGCTCCTGCGGAGACAGCTATCCCAATCGAGAGCGGGGAATAGTCGCGGTAGATGACGGCGATCGCGCCTGCGAGGAACATCGGTGCCGGGGAGATGAATGGTATGAGATACAACAGAAAAGAGAATGCGAAGATACCTAGAAAACCCCAGCTCAGAATCTGCACCGATGCAACCAGCTCCTGAACTTCGCATGTTCAGTAAGCATGTGGCACGAAAGCCTCGTACCTATCCTCAGGATGTGTACAGGAATTTGGCTACTGCCATTTCCATATCTTTCTTCCCATGAAGATCTCTGGAAGCACAAAGAAGCCCCAGCTTGCGACTCCTATGACGTAGGCCAAGTCGGTTAGGCTCAACGGGACCAAGTGGAACATTGACGCTGTGATCGGTACGTAGGTTATGCCAAGTGTGGTTACCATTGATACTATCTCAGCGACTACGAAGAACCTATTCTTGAATGCGTCGCGTCCCATCCTCCATACACTACGCTTCTCCGACCTGCAGTTCCAAACCACGAACAGCTCGAACATGGTTGCTTGGACGAAGGCTGTCGTTCTCGCTTCGTTCAGACTAAGGATTCTACTTGCCTCGATTATAGGCCCACTCGGCCAACCCCATGGATGTGAGGGCCATACGTAGTACTCAAGACAGAAGACGAGTATCGTTCCGATTGACTGCAGTATGAACGAAGCGATTATGAATGCGATCATTCCGTGCAGTATGCCCTGTTCCGGTTTGCGCGGTGAGCGTTTCATTACGTCCTCGTCAGGTGGGTCTGTAGCCAGAGCGACTGCAGGAGCGCCATCAGTCGCCAAGTTTATCCACAGTAGCATAGCTGGAAGCAGCGGCAATGGGAATAGGATCTCTCCGGCTAGACCTGACATTCCGGCAAGTATCGCGAAGGTTCCTATTACCAAGACTTCGTCGAAGTTGCAGGCGATTAAGAATCGCGCGTATTTTCGAATATTGTCGTAGATGACTCTGCCTTCCTCCACAGCCTTGACGATTGAGGCGAAGTTGTCATCTGTCAAAACCATGTCAGAGGCTTCTCGGGTGACATCTGTACCGGTTATTCCCATAGCTACGCCCACATCAGCCGCTTTGACTGCCGGGGCGTCGTTGACCCCGTCGCCAGTCATGGCTACGATGTGCCCCTTCTTCTTCAAAGCCCGGACTATCCGCAGTTTGTGCTCTGGTGAGACTCGGGCATAGACGGCCACGTTCTCCACGATTTTCTCAAACTTCTCGTCGCCCATCCCATCTAGCTCGGCACAAGTCAGGACGAGGCTGTTTTCCTTCATTACTCCAATTTCCTTCGCCACAGCGGTCGCAGTGAGCTTGTGGTCTCCGGTGATCATGACCGTCTTTATTCCAGCCTGTTCACACTGCTTGTTGGCTTCGACAGCCTCATCTCGTGGGGGGTCAATCATGCCTTCCAAGCCTACAAAGACCAAGCTGTTCTCAATAGTTTCGTCAAACTCCTTCAAAGAGCTAGGCAGTTTCCCATAGGCCATTCCGAGGACGCGCAGAGCGTCGCCGGCTAGTTTTTCATTGATCTCCAGGATTTCCTTTCTTTTGGCTTCTGTTAGTTCCTTTTCTTCACCGTTCTCAAGAATATGGCTGGATCTTTCCAAGACGACTTCAGGCGCGCCCTTCATGAAGCTGAGTAGTTCTCCTTCATGGGCCTGATGAACTGTGGTCATACGCTTTCTTTCGGAGGTGAACGGGACCTCGCCGACCCTTGGATACTTCTTCTCCAATTCAGTACGTTGGAGCCCAGCTTTTGCAGCCGAAACAATTAGGGCTCCTTCGGTCGGATCGCCCATGATTCGCCAAGTATCCTTCTCATTTTCTAGGGTTGCATTGTTGCATAATGCGCCTATGGTCAAAAGCAATGACAGATCCTCGTCGTTCTTAGCGTTGGCGGAGCTGTTGCCTTCGCGGAATTCACCCTTCGGTTCGTAGCCAACCCCTGACACATCGATAATTCTTCCGCCGTTGTACAATCGCCTTACGGTCATTTGACCTTTGGTTAATGTGCCCGTCTTGTCTGAACAGATGACTGTGACCGATCCCAAGCTCTCGGCTGAGGAAAGCTTTCTGATTATGACGTTGCGCCTTGCAAATTCTCGAGCGCCCAGGGCTAAACCGATCGTTACTATGGCGGGTAACCCTTCGGGAACGACAGATATTGCCAAAGCTATAGAGGTCATAAACGAGTCGATTATTGCGGATATTAGTGCAGTCCCACCCCTGATCAAAGCTTCTTCAGCATATACCTCAAGGACAAAAATGATCAGGGACAGTATTACGACAACTTTTGCTATTTTCTTGGCAAATCTGTCCAATCTCTTTTGAAGTGGAGTTTCTTCCTCTTCGGCGGTCTGCACAATCTCGGCGATTCTTCCAAACTCGGTGGCCATACCTGTAGAAGTAACAACTGCCTTTCCTCTGCCGTAGATCGTATGGGTTCCCATATACAGCATGTCCCTTCTTTCGCCGAGAGAGGCCTCGGGTTTGACGGACTCAGTTCCTTTCCCGATAGGGGTTGACTCACCAGTTAGAACAGCTTCGTCCGTCTTCAACTCAACAGACTCTATGACTCGAGCGTCGGCAGCAACTGTGTCCCCGGACTCAATAGCTAGCACGTCACCGGGAACAATCTCCCTTGCGGGAACAATCACTTCTTTGCCTTCGCGGATCGCTCTCGCCTTGGGCGCAGTCAGCTTCTTCAGGGCTTCAAGAGCTTTTTCAGCTCGGTAGTCTTGAATGAAACCTGCGACAGCTACCAAGATGACAATGATGCCTATCGTTATGGCGTCGGTGTACGTCTCAAGAAAACTCCGTTGAACAGTACGCGATTCATAGTATCCTATTATGACAGAGAATATCGTCGCAACAATCAGCAGCATGATGAAGACATCTTTGAATCCTTCAAGAAACATCTGCAAGGCAGTTCTTCGTTTCTTTTCCTTGAGCTCGTTGTATCCATATTCCTGTAGACGTCTCTCTGCCTCTTGGATGCTTAACCCTGATGGAGCCGTTTTCAAAGTTTGAGTAACCGCTTGCTTGTCCATTGCGTGCCAAACGTTAGTCAAATCAATCACTTCAATAGTCGCGCGTCCGATAGCGTTCTGTTCAATATAAAGGGGTTACTGCAAACCATTCATGTATACTTGGTCAATCCCTTCAATAGAAGGCGACCACAGCGGGCAACCCGCCTGGTTCCCTGAGGACCAATACGAGCCTATCCTATACGGTACGCCAAGAGGAAGTTACTTATATGAGCGATATCTTCAGGGGGCGCACGAACTCACTCTAGGATGAGACGTAGATAGTTGGAAAGTCCAGATCCGCAGCGCCTTGGGAAGGTTGAGTAGGTGGAAGCAGCATCTGCCGGACAGCTGAACATTCTGCTTGCGATTGTGCCGCCTATTCTAGCGATTGTGTCGATGGCGGTCTTGTACCGCTATGTTCGCAACTCTGATCCTGGTACTGAGAGAATGCAAGAGGTATCCAGTGCGATCAGGATCGGCGCCATTGCCTATCTCAAGAGGCAGAACCGCTACCTTGCAGCATTCGTCGGAGTGATGGCGGCTGTGCTTGCCTTGGCCGGTTTCAACTTTCGGACTGGGCAAGCCGATCTTAGAATGGCGCTGGCGTACGTCTCCGGAGCAGCTTTGTCTGCCCTTGTCGGCTACGTGGGAATGATGGGGGCGACTCTGGCGAATACGCGGACGGCACAAGCCGCAAAATCTGGCTTAACAAGAGCCTTCACCGTAGCCGTCTCTGCAGGCTCTCTCATGGGTCTCGGAGTCGTGGGAGTCGGCCTTCTCGGCATCAGCGCTATCTACTATCTCTTCAACGACCCAGGGATAGTTCTGGGTTTCAGCTTCGGAGCAAGTAGCTTGTCACTATTTGCCAAAGCTGGCGGAGGGATATACACCAAGACAGCGGACATAGCTGCCGATCTAGTTGGCAAGGTAGAGCTTGGAATACCTGAAGATGACCCGAGAAACCCCGCTGTCATAGCAGACAATGTGGGAGACAATGTTGGAGATGTCGCAGGCATGGGTGCTGATCTCTTCGACTCCTATGTGGGATGTATTGTAGCAACGATGATACTTGGCGTTGCGATCAGTCCCAAATGCGTATTGTTGCCCATCTATTTCGCAGCGATGGGGATTATCGCATCGATAGCCGGCACGTTGTTTGTGCGATCTCTCATAAGGATGAGAAAGGGAAGAGACCCAGGCGGTGCCTTTGACATGGGAACCTTCTTCACTGGAGGCGTATTCGCGGCATTTGCTGCGTTTACAACGATGTACTTGAACACCAGTTGGAATTACCTCATTGCAGCGGCAGCCGGCGTGGTTGCAGGATTCATTATTGGCAAGACTACTGACTGGTTCACATCAATAGACCAGAGATTCGCCATGAACACAGCCAAGGCAGCCCGAAGCGGTGCCGCGATTAACATCTTAACGGGTTTCTCCTATGGTCAACTAAGCGCGGCTCCCTCAATTATCGGAATCTGCGCGGCAACATTTGTAGCTTGGTACCTTGGGGGTATATATGGCATTTCGATCTCTGCGGTTGGAATGCTTTCAATTGTGGGTATGATTGTCTCTGCAGACGCTTATGGCCCAATAGTGGACAACGCGAAGGGAGTCGCGGAGCAGAGCGGTGTCGAGGAGAGTGCAATAGAGGTAACAGATGAGCTTGATGCGGTGGGAAACACAACCAAGGCTATCACTAAGGGTTTCGCTATTGGCGCCGCAGCACTGACGGTTCTTGCATTGCTTGGGGTCTACGGTGAGACGGTGGGCTTGAAGACAATCGACATGCTGAATCCACGCGTGATCGTCGGACTTTTTGTGGGCATGATGGTTCCGCCGGTCTTCTCTGGACTGATCATATTGGGTGTTAGTAAAAACGCAGATGTAATGGTCTCTGAGATCAGAAGGCAGTTCAAAGAGATTCCAGGCCTTCTCGAAGGCCGCTCGGGCGTGAGGCCCGACTATGCGAAATGTGTCGACATAGCGGCCAAAGGTGCGATAAAGGAGCTCCTGCCACCGAGCATCATATCAATTGCAACGACTATAGCAACGGGTTTCCTCCTAGGCAAGGAAGCACTTGGAGGCTTTCTCGTAGGTAGCATACTTAGCGGCCTGCTGTATGCGCTCTTCATGTCGAATGCAGGCGGGATGTGGGACAACGCCAAGAAGTATATCGAGGCAGGCAATCTTGGGGGAAAGGGATCTGAGGCGCATAAGGCAGCCGTCACGGGAGACACGGTTGGAGACCCGTTTAAGGACACAGCTGGGCCGTCTCTCAATACATTGATAACGGTGCTATCATTGACAGCATCTGTCTTCGCAGCTCTACTCTTTGGCTGACTTCCAGAATCCTGTTCTTCGCTCATCTGTCAGACCGAGGCTGACAATGACATCAAGCGCAAGCTAATGCATATGTGACCTTTCGTCGGTTCTGGACGCACATTTTGACCTATTTCGCATCCGCTATCTGTTCTTTCTGGCGCCGTGGTTCTCAGGAGGGGTGGAGGTCTACACATAGCTTTCCGCCGGTTTTTTGAATGTGGATGTCGTGGACACACCTAGAACCAGGTACTGATTCCGCTATCTCCTTCACCATTCTTCTCAGGTTATGTCTGTTACTTCCGACTGGTTCAGTATGAACTGTGACTCTCGCATTGGGCACGACCTTGTTTACTTCTCGTTCGACATTTGATGCAATCTTGTGGACATCCTCGAACTTGAGGTTGCTGTCGAGCAACAAATGCATGCGAACATGAAATCTCTTACCAGTCATGCGCACGCTTATCTGATGGGATCCCTTTACCTCCTTTATGGCTTCAACTTGCTTCTTGATCATCTGCCCGATCTCTTTCTCTGAACGTTCCACTAGCGGAAGTGGCAAGGCGTGATACCTCGCTTGGATTAGGATTCCCCTAGACATATGATTGCCCATGAGATCGCATGTACGACCTTGTTCCGTTGACGAAGCAGCAGCTGAGTAAGGACACGTTTGGCTCATTGTGCTGCAGGGACCGGGTATCTTTCATCCTTACAGTTATCAGAAGGCTTTTTTGCAATGTATTACATTGCCCGCTGTGGCGAAGAATGATGGATCCTAGAGTAGCGGAGCACGCGAAACTTATCGTCACCTACTCGACTGGAGTCAAGAAGGGAGACCAAGTTCTGATAATGGCCTCTGACTACGGGTTAGACTTGGCTTCTGAGATATACAAAGAAGCTGCCAAACTGGGAGGCAGCCCCTTGATAG
>Ga0209725_1002181_pt1 | contig 10670 bp, 12 predicted proteins | sample I18A1metaG_FD_184145 | JGI IMG/M metagenome (GOLD analysis project Ga0209725, IMG submission 184145) | Lake sediment bacterial and archeal communities from Gulf of Boni, Indonesia to study Microbial Dark Matter (Phase II) - ​I18A1 metaG... | ecosystem: Environmental > Aquatic > Freshwater > Lake... | reverse complement strand
CAACATGCTTTCTCACGTCGCCTTAGCCTGTGAAAGCGATCTCCCGCATCTGCAAGATCTTTGGATCGGAATCTTGACAATCGCGTCCCTGAGCAAAGATTCGACTTCTGGCAGGATCCTTCTCGCGAGTTCGGAGACCTCTGATGCGGTGAGAGCTTTTTGCAGGCCTGCCGCCATATTCGTTACGAAGCATAGGGCCGCGTAGCACATTTCAAGCTCGCGCGAAAGAAAAGCCTCTGGAGCGGATGTCATTCCGACGATATCGCATCCTGCGTTTCTCATCATCCTAATTTCGGCGGGGGTTTCGTAGCGCGGTCCGTCCGTGCACGCCACGACGCTCTCATTCCAGATCTTTCGCGAAAAATGGCCTGAGATATCAATCAGGGTCTTGCGGATCTCTGGACAGTATACGTCGGTCACATCAACATGCATAACTGGGTCATAATCATAGAAGGTCTGTGCCCTAAGCCTCGTGAAGTCCACCAAATCCAAGGGGATCACCAGGTCTCCGGGCCTATAGCTCTCCCTCATTGCACCCACCGCGTTGGTGGCGATGATTCTCTCCACCCCCATTTGCTTGAGGCCCCACAGGTTGGCTCGGTAGTTGACCCTGTGAGGGGGATACTCGTGTCGAGTGCCATGCCTAGGGAGAAAGGCAACACGAACATGGCCGACTTCGGCGACGGTAATATCAGGGGACGGCCCGTACGGTGTGCCAATCCTCATGACTTCTCCTTGTTGGAGAAGCCTGTCAAATCCCGAGCCGCCGATTAGCCCTATCCTGACGCCTGACAAGACTCATCCGCCGAGGCGATTCCGCAGTTGGGTGGCAGCACACAGAACGCGTCAATATAGGCGTGCCGGCCGTGATCACTAGATGGCGCCTTTCTCCATTAACGCCTTGAACTCCTCAAGAGAGAGCCTCTTGCCCTGCTCGAGTTTCTCGGATCCGGATCTCTCGAGTTTCTCGCGAAACTCTTGCGCCTTTCTAACCTTGCTAAGCTGACCTGAGGCAGCAATCTGCTGGCGGAGTTCCCGGATCTTGACAAGATTGTCGATATACTCCTTGTGAGCGTTGTCTGCGCCTTTGAAGGCCTCCACGAAAGCTGCATGGGCCTTGTCTGCCTCAGCTTTGACTGCCGAAGCAGAGGCAGCCACTTCGACCAGTTTCTTGTGGATGACCTCGCTCTCTTCAACGACCTTTGTCATCTGTTCATGGAACGACTGAGCCTGCAGCCTTCGGCCGCCGATCGTCGCCCTTGTCCCGACGATCTTGTACCTGAGATCTTCTGCCTTCTTTGCGACCAGCACCTGAGCCTCAAGCTCCTTCAGGCGCTTGATCAACTCCTTCTCAGCCTTAGGTGTAAGGGGTGTCGTCTGCATCTTCCATTCTAGTCGGTTGAACTCCTCGATCGCCCTTCGCGGGTTTCCCTCGATTCGTTCCGAAATCTTGTCAGACTTGGTCCTGAGCTTCTCGAGTCGTTCTCTCTCAGCAACTGCAGCATCCCGCGCAGAATTACGAGAGGTCTTGAGTTCCTTTACTTTACGGTTGAGCTCGTCTCTTCTTGCCTTGAGGTCTTTGACCTCGGCGGCGAGTCTCTTGAATTGCTCGTTTAGCTTGTTGCGCTGTTCAAGAAATTCCCTCGCTTGACGGTTGAGACTCTCACGCTGCTCAATGAGACGAGCATTTGACTCTCTGAGAGCACTGATCTGCTGGTACAATGCTTCAGCGGCTGCGGACAAGCTGCTCTGGACCTTTTGCCGCCTGTCGGAAGATGCATGATTACTCATAAGACTTTCTCGAAACCCAGCTCCGGGACTTCCCCGAGGTGTCGAGCATGCGGGTTAGCTATTCGCTATATCGACGGCCCAGTAAGGCCGGAGTTCGACAGCAGGATCCGCGCGTCTACTACGAGAGCGCCTTTTTCGTACACGATTGCAGGGTTTAGGTCCATTTGGTCGATTTGAGGGTTCTCTGTCACCAGACGGGAGGCGCATAGGATCAGGCTGATTATGGCATCCTGATCGGCAGGCGGGAATCTCCGATACCCTGTCAGGACATCGTATCCTTTGATTTCATGAATCATCTCACGCGCGTCACGCTCTTCAAGCGGAGCTATCCGAAAAGCCACGTCCTTGAGTATCTCAACGAAAACTCCTCCAAGACCGAAAAGGATCGTTTGCCCAAACTGGGGATCATTAACGGATCCAACTATGACCTCAGTCGATTCGGGTGCCATCTTCTGGACAAGGACCCCGAGGAGTCGAGCGCCCGGCTTCCGGGTTCTTGCGTTTTCGACGATTCGCAGATACGCAGATTCTACATCACCGCTTGAAGATAGACCCACTATGACCCCGCCCACCTCCGTCTTGTGAATAATCTCAGGTGAGACGATCTTCATGACAACTGGGTATCCCATTTTTTCCGCAGAGGCCACAGCTTTCCCGGGGTTCGTTACCACCTCAAAACTAGGCGTAGGAATACCGTATTCAAGGCAAATCGCTTTGGCCTCGGGCTCTAGCAGGTTGCACCGCCCCTCGGCTAGCGCCTTCTTGATTATTCGCTGCGCTTCATCGTTTCCCAAGGCGAGCAGCCCAATGACCCTGCTAGCCTCCATCCGGCCACTTTAATACGATTGCCAGCCCTCTCTCCAACAGCCCTGAATGAGTAACCCCAGAACTTAACATGGTCGGGATTCTTGGAACAGCATCGGTCTTCTCAGAGACTTCGAATCATCGGGACAACACATGTGGACAAATCCAGCGTCGAAACTGTTCGCAGGACTATCTCACAGCTTCGCCCGTCGGTAGTTGCTGTAGAACTTGATGAGAATAGACTCTGGGCGCTGAAAGATCCGGACAGAGGCAAGTTGGACTCTCCGTTTCGTTCGGGTCTGCTGCCGTGGCTTCTTGCGTTGCTTGAAAGATCCGTGGGATCACTCACGGAAGTGTTCCCTGGAACCGAGATGCTTGAAGCTGTGGAGGAGGGTCAGACAATTGGGGCGCGAGTCGTGATGATCGACAAACCAATCGACGAGATTCTGAAGAGACTTCGAGAGATACCTCTGACGGAGAGGGCAAGGATCGGAATCGATACCTTGGCGGCCCTAGTCCGCATCGGCGCCAGGCGAACGATCATCGTGGGCGACAAAGATCTCCACAAGTTGATGTCGGAATTCGATAGCAAGTATCCGACCTTGTCCCGGATTCTCGTCAAGGAAAGAGATGAATACATGGCAAAAGAACTGTACGAGATTCTCGCCTCGACCAGTGGCCAGGTCGTTGCAGTCGTCGGGCTGGGTCACGTAAGGGGGATCATGCAAAACCTAGCCCAGAAGGAAGCAGCTTCGAGTAGGGAGAACGTTGAGCTCAGATACGAGTGGACTCTGCTAACCTTTCCGTGAAGCGCTATCATGCTAACGTTCTGATCGCAGCGAATCCGCCTCTCGCTGCCTCCCACCATGTGTTTGCGAAGGAGATGAGGACGACATCTCCTTTCATCATCTTTAGCCGCCTCCTGAGTTGCTCGAAAGTTGTGGGGCTACGCCTTGAGACAGACTCCGCCACTCCGGGAAACTTCAGCGTCTTCCCGTCATAAAGGAAAGTTACGGCACCCGTCGCGCCTGCCTTGATTGCTGCGTCCCGCTGTACGATCCCTTGACCCAAGAGCGTCGAACATCGGTTAACTTGAAAGATGACGTTCTCCGGACCGAGACCGAGATGTGTCGGGTCCAATCGCTCGACACGTGTAAGGCGGTGATATTTCATAAGAGAAGCTAGCCGACGTAAACCCTTCCGGCTGACTCGAGCTGCTGTACGCGGCTGCACAATGATCAGACCCCTTCTCTTCATTCGAGCGAGTATGCCTCGCGCGACGCCCTGAGATTCGCCGAGCGCTCTCGCAAGATGGTATCTTCCGATCTCCCCCTCCGTCTTAAGCAACCAGAGGATGAACAATTCTTGATCCGTCGAAACGAGTTTCAGTCACAATCGCCGCCTGTGACCCTTCGGCTTCAATCGCCCTTCGCTGTAGGATAATCCTTCTTGACCCTCATAAGCGCCAGCAGACTTGTGACTAGTGTTCTTTTCGCGAGCATCTCGTGACTTTGGAGCATCCGGAGACGACGCCCATAACCGCCATAGCCCTGGCCCCGTCGGACGTTAGGGCCTAAGCTCTTCTCCGCCGGACAGGGCGCGTGTCAGAGACGCGTTCAATTCAAGCAAACCTAGATTCGATTTTGCAGAGACGGGTATCGGCTCGTAGATCAGACTTGTCGCGTGCACTGCCGCCGCTATATCACGGGCGACAAGTGCGCCTGCGTCACCTGAAGTTGCCTCGAGCGCGTTTTCGAGTTGCTCGATCTCGCTCCCCCACCCGATCATTCTTTCCAATTCCTCTTCGGAAACCAAATCGGACTTTGTGAGTACATAGACGAGGGGTTGACGAAGTCGCATGTACACGGCCGCGGCCAAGAATAGGTTTGACACGAAGTTGATCGGATTCCTACAAAACGGCGCGTCAAGTGCGTACACAACAGCCTTTGACTCGTTGCTGATAGCGCCAGAGAAGTAAGGGCCGCTTTCTCTGAATGCAAACAGCTCGATCTGTCCTGGCGTATCTGCGAGCACAAAGTCGGGCGCCTCCTCCTCAAGCTCACCCCGGATCTCCTCAAGATGATCTCCGGCGACGTCGGATGCCATTATCAACGCGCCGTTTGGTCCAAGCTTGTATTTCTCCATCAAGTCGTCTATGTCCACATATGTTCTTACATCTACATCCGGGTTGTACGGCAGCGCGGTTGCCCCGGGGTCAAGATTGAGCGTCATCACATTCTGGTCCGTAGAACGAAGGAACTCTGAAAAAGATGCGACCAGCAGAGATTTCCCAGATCCGGCCATACCGATGACGAATATCACGAATATTGTGACTCGCCTTCCCTCGCACTAGGATTGATACAGCTTCAAAATATGTGTTCACTAGCTGCTGTGGCAAGAAGTAGACACCAACGAGGCCGCTCGCGACCCGGGTTCTACAGTCATGAAGGTCCTGCATCTAGCCTGCCAGTCATTGCGGCCAAGAGCCTTTATTCGGCTTCGCAGCTATTCTGCTTTCCCGTCCAATTTGCGCGGCCTGACAGATCTCATGAAATCAAGACTAGGATACGATTCAAACAAAAGCTCCAAAAGAGCAGGCGATAACAGCTGGTCAGGATACCCTTTGCCATCGTCTCCTCTTGTCAGAAGATACAGCAGGACACACCTTGCATTTCGAGCGCTGGTCATATGACCATTCAGATCGACGACGCAGGTGTAGGTGATCTGCTCCATGGCGCTGTAATTGGAGCCTATCGGCTAGAAACTGGCGAATTCAGGTACAACATGATAGATGTCCAGTTCTTCCAGCAACCAAAGTTCGGTAGGAAAGCCTACCTTAGGAAGGCCTCCGAGATTGCCATACAGATTACCGACGAAATGAATCTGCAAGAGAACGAGCCAATACAGATTTGCGGCAGTTTCATATTTGAAGAGGCGGTACGAGATCTGGAAGAAAAATATGGAAAAGAGAGGGTGACCGTTACCAGGATCACCAATGGGGCCCAACGCTTCGTCGAGACAGCTTACCTCGACGAGGTCAGGAACCTTGGGTATGAGCCTCTTGCGGAACGAGAGCAGAAGAGGGCGCAGAACTTCTTTCATATGCTGCGATGGATCAAGCAAGACCGTCGTCGTTTCAGGCACGCCAAGACTGGCTGGCCGCGTCTAAAGAGATATGTCAGGCAGCGCAGAGTTCGAGAGACAACTCGTTCCCGCTCACATTCTGACGCTTGGAATGTCTCGACTCAGAAGTAACGAGATGGCGAACTCTACCAATCAGCGACTCCAGCACGCTAGCGGTCATCCTTATCATCTAGAGAGCGAAACCAAACAGGCCCCCGGGGGTTCGCCGCATGAGGCAACCGATTTTCGAGATTGTCGCTATTGGAAACGAGCTGCTGATTGGGAAGACTCTGGACACGAACTCACACTGGTTGGCAATACAGATTGGCAAGTTAGGGGCAGAACTCAGACGAATCACGACCGTGCGCGATAGGCACAGCGAGATTGCGAGAGCGATCCATGATGCTCTGTCGAGGCGCCCCGACTTTCTCCTGACACTCGGCGGTCTAGGTCCGACTCACGACGACATCACACTATCGAGTGTCAGCAGGCTCCTCAATAGACGCCTCGTACTGAACCCTGATGCGCTCAACTTTCTTCGAAGCAGATATTTGCAAAGGTTCGGGCCGGGCGTGAAACTTACGCCGCCTCGAATCAAGATGGCGAGATTTCCTGAGGGGGCCGTACCTCTACCAAACCCTGTCGGTACGGCGCCGGCGCCCTGCCTAAGGCTCCACGGAACCACGATGGTTGCGCTTCCAGGAGTTCCCAAGGAGATGCGTGCAATCTTCAAACACTCAGTGGCTCCGATGATCGAGAAGTTTGGTGGACGACACCACTTCTACGACCAATCCTTGATGCTACGTGGTATTCCCGAGTCGTCTTTGTCGCCAATCATCGATCAAGTTATGCGGAGACATCGGATGGTATACATCAAGTCGCACCCGAGAGGCATTGAGAAGAACGGCACGGCAAGAATTGAACTTCACTTGCAAATCAGTGGCACCTCTCCTAGAGAGTCGCAGGCGCAGCTGAACCGCGCAGTTTTGCTAATGAAAAAGAAGCTGCGAGGAAAGGCGACTGTTAGGGACGCATCCAGAGCTTAAGCAAGAACGAGAGCGAACGCTAAGGCGCCCCTGCGATACGTCCAGACTACTTCTTTGAAAGCCACCAGTTCAGGTACTCTTTCTGTCTGCGTCTCTTCTGCTCGTCGCCCGACTCCCTATCCAGCAGTTGCCCTCTGCCCTCAAGCAGCTGCTGGAACGTGAAGGTGAGCCCGCAGCTCTTGCAAGAGTACTGTTTGAGAACTGGGTCGTAGCCAAGCGTGCCGCCGCATTCTAGACAGTATTGAGCCAAACGCTGCACTTTCTGAGCGCCTCTAGGTGCGGGAATGTAGTTAAACTTCTCGGACTTGTCGAAGTGGATTCTTGGAACGATTGCTAGTCGGCTGCGAGGGCGTAGTAGTATTCGCCCGTCTCTTTCTGCTCTCTGTCTAGTTTGCTGCCTACCTTGTTGACGCGGGGCCTTCCGCTAGTGGGGTCACGTCTGAACGTCATATCCATCTGACCGAGGAAGCTGTTCATTCCGTCTCTGAGTGGTACTGGTTGACCCGCGTGCCCTTCCAGGCCTGGCTTCCCATCGAAGACCATCAGTCTATCAGCGATAAAGTCCTGCGCAACGATATCGTGCTCGACGACGAAGGCGAAAGCATGTTTTTCCTCCACCGTGCGCCGAATGGCTTTCGCGACTGCCAGTCTTTCCTCCACATCTAGATACGCGCTTGGTTCATCAAGCAGGTAAACTTGAGAATCCTTCGCCAGGCAGGCGACGATGGCTACTCTCTGCAGTTCGCCTCCGCTCAACTCCTGAACATTCCTGTCAACTAACTTCGTGAGTCCCAGGGGTCCGAGGAACTGGTTTGCGAACATTTCCGTTTCGCACGCCGATCCGGCGACCGACTGGAATAGGCATGTTACGGTTCCCTCGTACTTTGCGGAAATGTATTGGGGTTTGTAGCTTACCGTAAGGCCCTTCCAGGCTACTTCCGTTCTCTCATCTGACTCCTCGAGACCTGCAAGAAGTTTGATGAAGGTGGTCTTGCCGATGCCGTTGGGGCCAAGGATGCCAGCTACCTCACCCACTCCAATTGAGCCAGCCGCCACATTCAGACTAAACTGCTTGAATGTCTTTGACATCTCGGGCCATTCAAGCTGCCAGCTTCCAACTGGAGCAAAATCACGCGGTGGCTTTACGTGGAATCTGATCGGCTCGTCGCGGAACCTCATGTTCTCGTCAGGCATAAAACCGTCGAGATAGATGTTGATACCGACCCTCACGCCATGCACGTGAGACACGATTCCATAGACGCCCGGCTCTCCGTACAACACGCACACTTGATCGGAGAGATAGTCTAGCATCGCAAGATCATGTTCGGCCAGGATTACGGTTTTTCCCTCCTCCACAAGGCTTCTTATTGCGCGGGCTCCTCTGAGTCTCTGGCTGACATCGAGGTGGCTTGAGGGCTCATCGAATATGTATACGTCTGCATCCCGCGCCGCTGTGGCCGCTATCGCTAGTCTCTGGAGCTCTCCGCCGCTCAGCACGCTCATCTGTCTCGTCTTGATCTTTCCAAGTTGGAGCAGTTCGATGAGTGCCCCGAGTCTTCCGTTGTCCTCGAGTCTGGCGAGAACGTCCGACACCTTACCCTTCAGGTATCCGGGAATGCGGTCAACATACTGCGGCTTGTAAACGATCTTCAGCTTTTTTCGGCTGAGCTTCTCCAAGTAGTCTTGAAGTATCGAACCGCGATAGTTGCGAACTATGTTGCGCCAGTCCGCTATTCCTTCCAATTTTCCGAGATTGGGTACAATCTCGCCTGATAGAATCTTAAGCGCCGTTGTCTTTCCAGTTCCATTCCGACCCAGTAGTCCGGTTACTGTGCCGTCGTGAGGTATCGGCAGCCGGTACAATTTGAAGGCGTTCACGCCATACCGGTAGCTGCAATCTTTCTCGAGTTCCGCCGGCAGGTTGACTATGCTGATGGCGCCGAAGGGGCATTTCTTGATGCATATGCCGCAGCCGGTACATACTTCTTCGAATATGATCGGCTTTTTTTCACCCTCAATGAACTTGATGGCGTATCTCCGGTTCAATACCTCGGGGCAGAATCTGTAGCAGGGGATGCCGCAATCTTCGGGCTTGCACCTTTCCCTGTCTAGTACAGCCACTCTCGTCATCGACAACCACCGCCGGCGTTAGAATGCAGGATTTGTCTACGCTTCAAGAAAACGTGTAACCAATTCGGTACAAAGACAACTAGAAAGGAGCTTGGTCAGAGCCTTCCTCCTCGCCCCATCCTTCTTCCTCTTCCCAGTCCTCGTCCTCATCTTCGTCCCAGTCTTCTTCTTCCTCACCCAAACTTTTGAACCTCCAGAGCAGCGGCCTATCTTGCGAAATACGAGTTTCTTTTAAGGCTTTTTCTCTCATCATCTTAGCTTGACAGATCCCTATTTGGACTCGACCGATCATATTCAAGGCGGAGCCGTAGCCCGCATTGAACACGGATCGTCTTCAGTCCCGACCACGAGGGCTTCACCGCTTCGAGAATGAGTGCCCCGAAGAGCTTAGAATCTTACGCCCGTCCGATGCGGCTCGTCACACTTCTTTAATACCCTTCTTTCGACTGGTTCCCTTCCAGACCCTAACTCCCGGTGGACTATCAGACTCTACTTCAATCGTTTTCAGCCTAGGACGCTGAAGCGTCGTTTTTCGCTCGCGTTTCATATTAGGCAGAGTCGCCAAGAGTCGGTAGGTGAGGTGCGAGCCGGCCTTGGAAGTCCTTACCACATCGCCTAGAGACATCAATAGAGCTGCAGTAATCGTTAGACGGGGCGGGGTGGTGGCCTTTCCAACTGATACCGTGTACGGTTTGGGATGCGACCCTTACAATCGTCGCGCTCTCAGTAGGCTGTCCTCTGCGAAAGGTAGGCGAAATAAGCCATTTCCGATCCTAGTCTCTTCTCAAAAATCAGCGGAACGGATCGCAGTCATGGATAGTATTGCAAGAATGTTAGCATCAAGATTCTGGCCAGGGCCACTGACCATAGTCGCCAAGTCTAAAGCTCGGTTTCCCAACTCGCTTACACTGCGTAGGAAGACGATCGCTGTGAGGTGCCCCGGAAACAGAGTCGCATTGCAGCTGATTCGGAAGTGCGGGGGACTCCTGACAGGAACGAGCGCGAACATCACAGGTAAGCCGCCATGCACGAGCGCCGAGATGGTTCAGAATCAGTTTGGCGAAACGATAGATTTGGTGGTCGACGGGGGTCGCTCCCAAAGGCGAACGGCCTCCACCATTGTCCGCGTGTACTCACGAGGAGTCAGGGTACTGAGGAAGGGCCCGATAGGAGATGCAGAGGTTGAACGAGCTCTCTCAAGTGTTCTGTAGGCGTTCAGGATAGGATCATGGGTAGGACGTTGCCTTGGCAAACTCCTTTTCAATAATCGCTATCGGTTAGTGGGAGTATTCAACGCTGGAGAAAACCTTGCTCAAAGACTTCAATTTGCTTATCTCCACATCGCGTGGCAACGAGAGAAACACGTGTAGCGAGATGTGGTATCTCCTAGGTGAGGCTGGAGACCGAGCGGCAGTCGTAGAGCGCACACCGGTGATAGGACTTGTTGTTGCACGCACGAAGATGGACCCAGTCGTCGTTGTGGAAAAACTCCGCTCAATCTTGCTGGAGCGCCCTTGGGAGTTTCGGTACACTTTGAAGGTAACGCCTGTGCTGGCTGTCGTCCCATCTGATCCTAGAGAAGTAGAAGACCTTGCCGTGAAAATGGCTGGGTCTATTAAGAGAGACGAGAAATTCCGAATCACCGTTGAGAAACGGAGAACCTCGATCTCGGGACGCGTGTTGATCGAAGCAATAGCGAAACAAATCGATCGAGAAGTGGACCTTGAGGCGCCCGACAAGATAGTGCTGATTCAAATCCTCGGCGACATCACGGGT
>Ga0209725_1002178_pt1 | contig 10684 bp, 6 predicted proteins | sample I18A1metaG_FD_184145 | JGI IMG/M metagenome (GOLD analysis project Ga0209725, IMG submission 184145) | Lake sediment bacterial and archeal communities from Gulf of Boni, Indonesia to study Microbial Dark Matter (Phase II) - ​I18A1 metaG... | ecosystem: Environmental > Aquatic > Freshwater > Lake... | reverse complement strand
TCGAAGACATGCATCTTATTCTTGTCAAACATTATCCAAGCAGTGTCGCCGATGTTGGCTGTGAAGTCAGGCGTGCTTCTGGCTTTCACTATCCAGTCCCCCACCTTCAGGTTGATAATCAGCTCCGAACCTAAAGGTTCAATGACATAGATCTCTGATTTGATCAACTCACCAGGTATGCGCTCTTTCCGAACCGAGATATCCTCTGGTCTCAGCCCAAGGATAAGCTCGGAACTCGTTGCCTTTTCTTTTATTATGTCTTTAAGCTCTGACACATTTACTGTGAATGTACCTGCGTCGAGGATAGCTGTTCCATCCTTCTCCACGAAGCTGCAGTCTATGAAATTCATGGGCGGGGTTCCTATGAATCCTCCTACGAACGTGTCGACAGGTTTGTCGTATATCCCTTTCGGCGCCTCGACCTGAAGTATTCTCCCATAGTTCATTATTGCTATTCGATCTGACATCGTCATCGCTTCAACTTGATCATGCGTTACGTAGATGAGCGTCGTGGCTAGCTTCTTCTGGAGTCTAATAAGTTCGGCTCTCATGTAGACTCTCAATTTTGCATCGAGGTTCGAAAGCGGCTCATCCATCAAGAAGACCGAGGGATGCCTGACTATAGCTCTCCCTAACGCCACTCTCTGTCTCTCGCCTCCGCTAAGCTCCTTAGGCTTCCGCTTCAGGAACTTCTCTATTCCTAGCATCTCAGCGGTCTGCTTAACCGTTTTCTCTATCTCCTGCTTTGGGACCTTCCGGATCTTCAGCGGGAAAGCAATATTATCGAAGACCGACATGTGAGGATACAGCGCATAGCTCTGGAAGACCATTGCGATATCTCTATCCTTAGGAGGCAGATCGTTCACGACTCTGTCGCCTATCCTTATGTTTCCTCTCGTGAGAGTTTCCAGCCCGGCTATGAGACGAAGAGCAGTAGTCTTCCCTGAACCTGATGGACCGAGGAAAGTCATGAATTCCTTGTCATCAATCGTTAGACTTACATCATCAACAGCCTTCACATCGCCGAAGTGCTTGCTTACGCGATCTAGAACAACTTCAACCATCTTCTTACATCCCAGTGAAATTCTTGCTTCAACCGATAACAAAGAGCCGTTGAACACATATATCTATTTTTCTGATAGTTGCAGCGGCGTAAGGTGGGCAATCGAAACAACGTTGATGAAGATTAGAGTTCAGGGTGATTCCTCCATCAAAAGTATGACAAGAAATCATCGTGAGGAATTCACTCAGTGGAATTTTGGTCCGATTATCTTTGAAGTCGATTCCTTAGATTTCGCTGGTTGCTCCTTCCGCACCCTCTCCCAGTTCCTTTGACGGAGTTTTCTCTTCCCTGCTCTTCGTAGCCGCTATCAAATCATCTATTTTTAGAATCATACTCGCAGCCTCGCTCGCAGACTTCAACGCCTGCACCTTTACAGCGAGCGGTTCGTAGACGTTACGCTTTGCCATGTCCGCGACTATCCCGTTGAAGGGTTCGACACCCGCGCACATACGTCCTTTATCATGCTCAGCTCTCAATTGAACCATTATGTCAATAGGATCCAGACCAGCATTTTCAGCCAATATCATAGGTATTGAGTCTAGCGCCTCAGCGAAAGCTGCAATAGCCAACTGCTCTTTTCCGGCAAATTTCTCGGCGTACTTCCTCAATCTTCTTGCAACTTCAGTTTCGGCGGCGCCGCCTCCCACAACTACCAGCGGTTCTTGAATCACATCCTTCACAACGCACAATCCGTCGTGTATGGCTCTCTCAGCTTCGTCAATTATTCTCTCAGTGCCTCCTCGAATGAGTATAGTGACTGACTTTGGGTTTCTACATCCCTCTATGAAAGTCATCTTGTCCTCCCCGACTTTTCTTTCATCTACGAGCTTGGCAAATCCTAGGTCACTCGATTTTAAATCATGAGTATTTGTCGCGATCTTTCCTCCAGTCGCTTTCGCGATTTTCTCTAGGTCTGACTGTTTAACTCTACGTACAGCTAAGATACCGTTCTTCGCCAGAAAATGTTGAGCAACGTCACTTATCCCTTTCTCGCATATGAGTACTTTGGCGCCGGTTCGCTTAATCTTATCAACCATTTCTTTGAGCATTGTCTCCTCTTCATCGAGGAAAGCTTTCACTTGGTCAGGGTCCTCTATATTGATCTTTGCGTCGAATTTTGTCTTCTCCACCTCAAGAGCACAATTCAGTATGGCGATTCTTGCATTTTCTACTCTCCTCCGCATTCCGGGATGAACAACTTCTTTATCGATAACAATTCCTTTGACATATCTTGTGTCCGTCAGAGATTCTCCAGGTTTCTTTTCAACTTTAACATCATCGATGTCCACTTTATAGCCTCTTGGAATCTTCTCAGCCACTTGGAGGATTGCTTTCACCGCAAGATCAGCCATTGATTCTTTGTATTCGGCCAGTATCTTGCCAGCCATAGATACGACTGCGACTTTTTTGAGCAAATCCTTCTTCCTCGGGTCGACCTTAACAGCTATCTTTTGCAAGTAATCCAGCGCCTTTTCTACCGCTCTTCGATAGCCATCTACGATAATAGTTGGGTGAACACCTTTCTCAATCAAGTCCTCTGCTTTGCTAAGCAGCTCACCTGCCAGGACAACAGCCGTCGTAGTGCCGTCCCCAACCTCATCATCCTGTGTCTTGGCAATTTCAACCATCATCTTCGCAGCCGGATGTTGCACATCCATCTCGTCCAGAATTGTTGCTCCATCATTTGTGATTGTAACGTCACCATAACTGTCCACAAGCATCTTATCCATTCCCTTTGGACCCAAAGAACTCTTGACGGCTTCGACTATGATTCTTGCCGCGGTAATATTAGCATGTAGAGCTTCTCTTCCTCTTGCCCGTTTTGTCCCCTCTTTCAGAATTAGCACAGGCGGGCCTGCTGGCTCAGCTGCAGCCAATCTTGTCACTCTCCTAAATGATTGGAAGCTTGAGCCATTGCCTATTTGTGTTTTTCTGCACTCCCGCTCGTAAGCCTCACTTCACAGCAGTCTGCATTTGGCGTCTTCTTCGCCCATCGTTAGAACCTGCGCTGCAGAGGACTTCGCTTATTCCCAGCTATGGAAAGAACAGTTGTATGCATAGATATCGGATACTACATGTTAACATTTATTTGGCAAGCGTGTTTTTCTCTTAAACATCGTGGTAGTTCGAGCATGGCGGTGTCTAGGATTCCGATCAGCCTTGGGCCTTTGTCTCTCCTTAAGCATGACACACGGAGGATTAGCGGGCCTAACGCTCGGATGAGCAATATTGCGGTCGCGGGGATAATGGCGGAAGCCCTTAGAACGACGCTCGGACCTTGCGGAATGAATAAGATTCTCGTAAGCGCGGGAAATGAATTGCAGATAGCAACTAGTGGAGCGGCCATTTTGAAAGAGATAGACAAGGACCCGGCTGGCTTTAGACTTAAGCACCCAGTTGCGAAAATGATGCTTGAAGCAGCGAAGATGGCCGACTGCGAAGTCGGTGACGGAACGGCGACCACGGTGGTTCTCATCGGAGAGATGCTTAGACAAGCGGAATCTCTTTTGCTAGAGGGAATCCACCCTTCAACTATCATTTCAGGCTACCGCAAGGCGGCTGTCAAAGCTTCGCAGCTTCTTGACGAACTGTCTAGCAGAGCCGATTTGACTGATTTCGGAACTCTGCGCAATATTGCCGTAACCTCTATGAACGGTCGAGCTATAGGAGTTGCGAAGGACCATTTTTCGAGCATAGCAGTTCGGGTAGCAATGCAAATTGCTGATAAGAAAGCGAAGAAGAATCCTGTGGATATCGACCATGTTAATATTGTCAAGAAGAGGGGGAAGAGCCTCCTAGATACCGAATTGATACAAGGAGTTATCCTTGATGATAATTTCGTCGCGCTTCCTAGTATGCCGAAGCGTTTAAGATCTGCGAAGGTTGCGCTTATCTGGTGTCCGATAACCATTGAGAAGACTTCTGTTAACCCGGAGTTAAGGATCAAAAAGCCTTCTGACATCAAAAGGTTTCTAACCGAAGACAGGAAAATTCTGGAATCCATCGTCAATAGAATAAAAAGGTGCGGAGCGAAAGTGGTTGTCTGTCAAAAGAAAGAGGTCGATGACGTTGCTCTGCATCTCTTCGCCAAAAAAAGGATAATGGTTGTTAGGAGAGCGACTGAAAAGGAGATTAGAAACCTTGCGAGGTCGACTGCTGGGAAGATCGTGATGGACGTAAATGATCTTAAGAGAAGCGATCTCGGTCAAGCTCAGCTTGTTGAAGAAAAGAAGATAGGGATTAGCAAGATGGTTCTTATGAAGGCGGGAGCGAAGACAAAATCGGTCAGCGTACTGATTCGCGGGGGTTTCGAGAGAGCGCTTGAGGAGGCTCAAGGCGCGATCGATACTGCCATCCGAGTGGTTTCAGAAGTGTTCAAAGACAATAGGATACTTCCAGGAGGCGGAGCTATTGAGGTAGAAATAGCACGGAGACTCCTTAAATACGGAATGAGGTTCCCGACAAGGGAACAGTTATCTATAAGCGCATTTGCAAGTTCGCTTGAGGTTATTCCGAGAGCATTAGCGGAGAATGCTGGCCTTGACTCGAATCAGATATTGACATCGCTGAGAGCTGCACATGCAAATGTGAGTGGAATCTCACATGGCGTGGATGTTACAAGAGGAGGAATCGACGATATGAGAAAACTCGGCGTTCTCGAACCTCTCTCCGTAAAGAAATACGCTCTAAAGATTGCTGCTGAAACTGCGGCAATGATCCTTAGAGTAGACGAGTTTATCGCTGCAAAGAAGATTGAAGTTGGCGTAACAGGCCCGGTTAGATAGACGAAGAAAACACATTCTCAGTTAGGATTCACAGTTTTGTTTAGTGCTATGCACCTCTAATAGCTCCGAGCGTCAGCCCTCTCACCAAGTACTTCTGCAAGAAAAGAGCTATCAATATCTCAGGTAGAACGCCTACAAGAGTTACGGCGCATATAGCCCCCCACAATATAGAGTGACCATATACAAGACCTGGAATGACGACTGGAAGAGTCTTGACCGTCCAGCGAGTAAGCACCACTGCAAATAGGAATTCGTTCCATGAGAATATGAAGCAGAACAGCGCTGTTGCAACAAGTGCTGGAGCCGTTAATGGAAGAGCAACCCTTACAAATGCTGTGAACGTTGAGCAACCGTCAATCATTGCTGATTCTTCCATATCCTTGGGCAAGTCTTCAAAGAAACCTTTCATCATCCAAACAGCAAACGGAAGGTTGAAAGCTGCATACGTCAAGACTAGGGCTTGGTACGTGTCGAGCCACCCAATCATTTTCCAGAGGAGGAAAAGTGGGATTGCGACTGCTATGGGAGGAAGCATTCGACAAGACAAGATCCAGGTCGCCAAACTTTCGCTTCGCTTGAATTTGAATCTCGCAAGACTGTATGCGGTGGGGGTTGCGATTGCAAGTACTAGTAACGTGTTCGAAGAAGCTACGATTGAACTATCCGTGATGCCCTTGATTCCCCAAAGGTCGAGCAACCCTATCCGGTAGTTGGTTAGAAAAGCTTGCCCGGGAATGAAAGTTGGGGGATAGGAAAATTGCTCGTAGTACACTTTGAACGAAGTTGATACCAACCAGTAGAATGGGAAAATGAAAAAGATGAGCGCCACTGCGAGGATTATAATTACAGCAGCGTTTTCGAGGAGATTTCTCCTTAAAGCCGTTTTCTTCACATTCACTCCTCTCTTTATTCTAGCGTTCGCCTCGCCTCACGAATCTGAGGAAGATCGTAGTAAAGAGTGTAACGATCAATAGGATTATGTATGAGAGTGCGGATGCGTACCCCATCTTGAAGAACCTGAAGCCGTTCAGATACGTGTAGAAGCTGGCCACTTCTGAAGAGGTTCCTGGACCGCCATATGTCATTAGATACACTAAGTCGAAAATCTTGAATGCATCGATCGTCCTGATCAAGATAGCGACAGCGATCGCTGACCTGAGTAGGGGAAGCGTAACGTCCCTGAATGTTTGCCATCGACCGGCGCCGTCTATCTGCGCTGCCTCATAAGGTTCCACTGGAATAGACTGGAGCCCCGCCAAGAGCACAAGCATCATGAAGGGTGTATACTGCCAGCAATCTGTAACAATCACGCCGAGTAAGGACAAACTGGGATCCGCAAGCCACTTTATTGGTGCTTCATGAGTTGTCAGCCTCGTAGCCTCGAGAATGTAGTTGAAGGGTCCATATGATACGTCGTAGAGCATCCACCAGATGTACCCAGTTGCGACTGGAACAATCATCATGGGTAAGAGAACGACAGCGACGATGAAGCTCCTTCCTTTGAAAGATCTATTGAGAACCAGCGCTAATGCGAGGCCGAAAAAGAATTGTATCGTTATAGTCGAAGCAACAAATATGAACGTGTTTGCGATCGCAATCAGAAACCTAGAGTCTTCGAAAAGGATTGTCCAGTAATTCTCCAGGCCAACGAAACGAAGCTCAATAGGCCGCCCCAACTCGTAATTCGTCAAACTAATGGAGAGAGAATATACAAGTGGAAATATAGTTATTGCAAGCAACGTTACGATGCAGGGCAGGAGAAACAGAATTGGAATACGTTTCTCCTTTATTCTCAATTGCCAACCACTTTTGAAAAAAAGAAAAAGGGGTTTAGGGTCTACTTCAGTAGACCTACCTTCTTCCAGCCTTCTTTAAGATCAGCCCACATCTTCTTCTGAGAGTCGCGTCCGAGTCTATCTGTAATCTTCTCCCATTCAGCCGCCGATCTATCAAGAGCATCCTTCGGAGACATCTCACCAGCTAAAACACTGGAAATATTGATGCTCAACGCATCGTAGTATTCAAACGTACCAGGAATGGTAAGCTCAGGGAATCCGTGTTCAATATTCTTTCCTGCAGTTTCTAGATATATCTCCAGCGTAGGCCAGTTTATCGGAGCGGTCTCAATATCTTCCTTCCATCTTTGCCGCCATAGCTCCGGGTGTTGAGTTTGGTATGTTCTGTATAGGTCAAGACCTGTTCTCGGGTCCGCCACCCAATTGATACCCCATCTGCTTTTCTCAGCTGCCAAGTAGTGTATCAAGCGATAAGCGGCTTCAGGGTTCTTGGAGAATTTCGAAATCGCCATCACTCTTCCCCAAGCCAAATTTCCACGTTGGTTTAGCGTACCGCCCACGTCAAATCCCGGATCGACCTCATACTTCACTTTCCCAACTACCTTTGAGAGAGCAGGGTCCTCTGACTTCTTTCCGATACACGGCCACTGTACGAGGAAGGCGCACCCACCTAGAATAAACGCGTCCTTGTGTTCATCGTATCCAAACTTTAGTACGCCTGGCGGACAGTACGGGATGACATCCTTCATGCTTTGTAGAGCCCGAACTCCTTCTTCCTTATTTATTAAAGGATGCATATCATCGTCGAAATAGATGCCTCCCGCAGAGCCGAATCGACTGAAGAACCACCACTGATTGTTGCCTCTCCCAGCGTTCTCGGACGTACCGTACTCAACAGGAGAGTCGGGATTTTGGGCTTTGGTGAAGAACTTTGCGGTATCAACATTCTCCTTGTCGTAGCGCATGCCCTTTGCTGTTAAATCATAGCCGTACGTTGCCTTGAATTTCTCTTTCAAACCAGGATCTTCGAAAACATCGCTTCTATAGTAAAGATTGAAATGGTCGCCATCTTGCGTGATAGCGTACTTCTTGCCGGCTAAACTGCAGTACAATTCTCTGAAACAACTAATGATGTCGTTCCAGTTCAAGCTCCATTTGGCTTCATATTCATCGATCGGAAGAATGTATCCCCCTGCATAGAAGTCCCCTCCCGCTGGTGGCGGAAACATGACCACATCGTAGGCGCCAGTTCCAGTGGCGAAATCCGTCATTATTTTCTCAACGACCTCTGCGAATGGAACTCCAACGATGTCGTATTCTATTCCAAGCTCATTCCTGATTGGTTCTTTACTCCAGTATAAGGGCTGTTGGTTATGACCTGCATCGCCTATTACCGTTAGTTTGACACCTTCATACCGCTTCTCTGTTGGCGTAGGTGTTGGTGTAGGAGTAGGTGTGGGTGTGGGCGTAGGTGTAGGAGTTGGCGTAGGCGTCGGCTTTGTTGCCTCATAAATGCCGTATGCTGCAGCCCCTGCAACGACCACGACAACGGCTCCTCCAACATACTTCATGTAACCTCGTCTACTGACCTTTTCCGTTTCACTCAAAACCGTATACCTCCATTTTCCAACTTTCATTGCTGTTTCTACGTATTTACGCCTTGCGGTACTTGCGTTATCCTATCTTGGCAATTCCCAGTTCTCTATTCGCTTTCAGATCTCTTCTCTTAGTATCTCCCACCCTTCGTCGCTTGTTAAGAGATACGAATACGCTAGGGAAGGGTTCCTGACGACCAAATCAAGCTCCTTGAGGCGTCTTTCCCTCTGTTTCTCATCCTTCACCATCAGTATTTCATCCACTTCCTTCAGGACTATTTTTTCAAGACCAATCTTGACTCTTTCTGAACTTGCTTGAGAGTCTGTGAACATCCCAAATTTTTCATATAAGTTCGTCAGTTGAATTGATGATTCAAGGGTCAGCGCTACCAAGTCCTCTCTCTTCAAACCCTTGGTCTCATAGTTTACCCAGTACTTCCAACTTGGAAATGACATACCGCTAATGTGGTCAGCTAGGTTGCTGAACCTCACAACATAGCCGTAATGACTTGGGTTGTCGAATGCGGGGGAGCTAGGGTCAAGTACAATCATCGGGCAGAATCCTACTCCCACCGAGACTCTGCCAGGCTCGTTCGCTTGTAGCAACTTGTCCCACAAAGCCCAGGTGTTCTTCAACGTTTCTCTCGTTTCTTCGGCCAGACCTATCATAAAGAAGGCTGCAAGTGAAAGCCCGTACTTCTTTGAGGATTCGACAGTTGCTAGGAGTGCGTCATTAGGGTAGGCCCTGCCGTGCGGCTTCCGGACGTACTCATCTCCAGAGTCGGGGGAGATTCCCATCCCCAACTCATCTGCTGGTTTATAGTCTGATAATGCCTTCAGAAATTTATCGTCAGGAGGGTAAAAAAGCTCGATGGTAACGTGGTCTATATTTGTCCATTTCTCCTTGTGAAGTCTCTCAATCAGTTCTTTCCAGTATCTCTCGCCGCAGATCCTCATGTCTTGGAACATAAACACAGAGTTTATTCCTCTCTCATCCAGTCGCTGAAAGTCTTCCACCAATTTGTCAGAGCTCCTAATCGCAAGCTTCTTTCTCTTCATCAATTTTTCATAGCTGTATGCCGACCCTCCACATGTCGAACAGTTGAAAATGCATCCTCTGCAAACCGGTATATTCCACAGTCTCAGACTCTCGAATCCCACAGTCGTAGTTAATACACGTTCACAAGGCTCAACGAGCTCAAGCCTAGTAAATTCAAACTCATCTAGGCTTTCCGGCACCTCCATGTAAGGGTTGATACGAACGTCTCCCGTTTTGTCAACATACGTAAGATTAGGCACATTGGAAAGTTTCGCACGTCCATCCAGTTCCTGCATCAGTCGAAGCATCGGATGTTCCGCTTCTCCTCTTAAAACGAAGTCGACGCACCGCCACTTTGAGACTATCTCGACGTCAAATGCTGTGGCTGTTAACCCTCCTAGTACTACTGAGGATTCGGGATGCAGTTCTTTGCACAGCTTCGCTATTTCCATTGCTCCTTGAGCGTGAATGCACCAGTGAAGATCGATGCCAAAGACTTTCGCTGAAATGGATTTCAGGTATGATTCGACATCTAGATTCGGTTCTGCAAGCATCTTCTCTCCCAAGTTCAAAACTCTGGCTTTGTAGCCGTGTCTGTCGAGAAAATCAGCTATGCTGAGAAGACCTACCGGAAACATAATGAAAACAGGAGTATAAGGCACGGTTCTTGTGATCGGGCCCAAAAATAGAATACGTTTTCTAAAGTCATAGACGCTTGGCGGGTGAATGAGAACTAAGTCGTATTCCAATACCGGTCTTTTCCTCTTCGAGCCGAAATCCCGCTCCTGCGTATTTAACTATATCGCGGAGCCGCAAGCCGACGGGAGCTACGCATGGCGCCAAAGGTCTTGAATGAAGGGTTCCTCGATGTGCTGGCTTAACTGGAACGGTCAGAGCATCCCTTAACTATTCGCGGCCACAGATCGGCAAGATCAAAAGGGAAAAATCATTCACAGAACTTGACTACCGACCTCTTCCTTTCCACCATTTTAAATAAGACCCAATTCGCATATCTAGGGTCTGGTGCTAAGAATGCATACTGGAACCTATATTCTCGAGCACCTAAAAAATGAGGATGTAAAGTTTCTATTTGGCATTCTTGGACGCGGAATAACCCAAAGGGCGAGCTACGGGATGCTGCAGTAACAAATGATCTTCTAAGCCGTTCTAGCTATGCATAGGTGTGCACTCATGAAGGCCGTCGTCAAAACCAAAAAGGGTGTCGGATTCATCGAGCTACTAGATATACCCAAACCAGAGCCCGGTCCGAACGAGGTTCTTGTCGAGGTAAAGGCAGCTGGCATATGTGGCACAGACATCCACATCTACCGTGACGAGTTCACATATAATCCGCCTGTAGTATTAGGCCATGAGTTTTGCGGCATCATTGCTGATGTAGGAAAAAA
>Ga0209725_1002177_pt1 | contig 10687 bp, 9 predicted proteins | sample I18A1metaG_FD_184145 | JGI IMG/M metagenome (GOLD analysis project Ga0209725, IMG submission 184145) | Lake sediment bacterial and archeal communities from Gulf of Boni, Indonesia to study Microbial Dark Matter (Phase II) - ​I18A1 metaG... | ecosystem: Environmental > Aquatic > Freshwater > Lake... | reverse complement strand
TGATCTCATCGACGAATCTTAGTGAGAGAGTGCTGTCCACGGCGGTTATGCTCCACCGAGTAGGCACCAGCTTCCGCCTTGCGCCCACTCCGAACATACCTACGCTGAATGCTCGCTGGATCTGAGAGACGAGTACTCCTTCCTCGTATAACTCTGAGACCGCTTCCTGGGCTTTGAGATCTCTGTCGTAGTATGCATCTTCGATCCTCCTGTCCACACTCACATTGGAGGTCTTAAATGACCGTAAGAGTGCAGATGGTCCGAAGGGCTGACTTTCTTCGCTCAATGTGATGATCTTTCGCGGTTTGCCTGCAAAAGACGCCTCAGAGTCTGTTGGGCCTGTTCCCATTGCCAGTTCCTGCAATGTATCGAGGAGTCCTCCCCCTTGAGTCGCGTCGTAAACGTCACATCGTGACTTACCTCTTATGAGAGAGAACCGATAGTCGATTATGTCTTGGATTGACTTGCCGATCCATCGCTCAGGTATGTCCAAAATCTCGGTGTCGCCATGGAAAGGCGGGATCATCGGTCCAACGTAGACCTTGGGATAGCCTATCCGACCGACAAACACTCCGGGGGGACTGGATCCATCAATGTGTTCTGAATCTATCGTTTCGCCTAGGCGAGCCAGCGCCTGAGCCTTTGCGATCATGGGGCAACTTATCTTCCCGCATAGCATGCGTCCTCCCTTGCATCGCAGGCAGAGTGAGGTAGTCGGTGACCGAGAGACTTCTATGCCATCAAGGGCAGGCATGCCACCTACAACATTGGCCGGAATGACGTCTGTAAGCCAACGGATCTCCCGAAAGGCCACGCAGATCCTACCCTGCTTAGGCGCGATATGTCACTACAGAACTTCATGGTGGAAGAAAAAGCATAGAGATAGGAGAAAGTGAAGCGACGACGGTTTTGCTTTGACAGTAGGCATTCAGAGTCTGGTTAGTTTGATCGCTTCAGGGGCCTTGAGTTGTTCCACATAAGAGTGAGAAACTCCTTGAAGTGCGCTGCTATGAATCGATTGTCCACCCAACCGCAAGCAGAGTAATCGAGCAGACCTATCATCGCTTCACATTCGTCGACTAGTAGGTCAACCGCAAGAATCGGCTTCCGATGCCTTGCTTTCCTCAGCAATAGTGCTGCTTTACTGCTATCGGTCATCAGTCGTACCTCAACGTTTCTTTTTTCTAAGTCTTGAAGTCTACGTACAATCTGATCGTTCAACGCTGAGTTCCACGGTAAGACAAGTGTCACGATCCTTTCAGCCCGATCAAGCATCTCAAACACTTTTCGTAGAACCTTGTCTCTTCCCATTATTGTATAGATTATCTCAGCTCTTGGGGTCCTCGATGAGACATCTCTGTAAATCCTGTCCAGCTGCTCGAAGGCTCCATGCAGACCAGCAATCGTTTCTCTTCCTATGACGGCTGGGGCTCTGGGGCTGTACATTGTTGGCCTCGACGCCGCAGCCTCAGCCCATCCTTTGGACACCAATATCTTCAATGCATCGTAGGCGCTTGGATATGGGATCTTGGCCCGTTGAGCCACATCTCTGGGAGTGGATGGGCCGAGCTCAGCGAGAGATATGTAGGCTCGGGCTTCATACTCGGTGAGGCCGAGCTTTCTTAGCGGATCGACGAACCTCTCCAATTTCCCGTCTCCTTGTAGTATCTTTTCGATACGCTTATATTAATTAGTAGCGATCACTACTAACGGCGGCGCCCCATGGAAAAGCAAGACCTCCTAGTCGTAGGGGCAGGAACTGCAGGCTGCACAATCGCGGCCGAGGCAGCGAAGAAAGGACTCCGGGTATGCATAATCGACGTGAAGCCCAGCGAGCTAGTAGGACAGAAGGTCTGCGGCGATGGGATAGGTAAGCATCACTTCGACAGGTTGAATATCCCTTATCCTTCGGGCGAGGAGCTCGAGACTAGGATGACAGGAATTCGGGTCTTCTCTCCTGATCGAGAGACTTCGTTCAGAATCGAAGGCGAGGGTGTCGCAGGGTTCATGATCAATAGACACAGGTTCGGGCAGAGGCTTCTGAAGCAAGCGCTTGACGCAGGAGCAACTCTACTTGATCATACAAGAGCCATCGCTCCTTTGATTAGAGACGGATTTGTTGTGGGCGTTGAAATAGTGCAGACGAATTTCCAACGGAAGGGGAACATAGTTGCGCCGATCACCGTAGATGCTAGCGGATACTTGGGTTCAATAAGGAGCAGGTTACCGAACGAGTTCAGGGTCGAATCAACCATTAACAAGATGGATCTGATGGCAGCCTACAGGGAGATCCGTGCGGATGTATCATGGGGCTCAGACTTTGGTGAGATCTATCTTACACGAGAGTTGGCGCCTGGCGGCTACTATTGGATCTTCGACAAAGGCGATGGAAGAGTCAATGTTGGTCTAGGGGTGCAAATGACAGGTAGGCATCCCAACCCGAAGGAGCAGTTGTACAGACATGTTCTTTCTCAGGACCTGTTCAAGGAATCTAAGCTGGAGCATGGTGGAGGAGGCCTTGTTCCCACACGCAGGCCCATGGACTCTCTCGTGTCTAATGGAGTGATGCTTGTTGGAGACGCGGCGTGTCTAGTGAATCCGATCCATGGAGGCGGGATTGGCTCCTCAATGCTTAGCGGGAAGCTCGCAGCTGAAACAGCTGTCGAAGCCTTGGAGAAGGGAGATGTAAGAAGAGAAGTGCTATGGCAATACAGCGTAAAATTTATGCAGAGCTATGGAGCGAAGCAGGCAAGCCTTGACATATTCCGCCTTCTCCTTCAGAGCATGCCTGATGACGATTTGAATTTCGGAATGAAGAATAGGCTTGTAAGAGAGGAGGACATGTTGAGAGCGAGCTTGACAGGCGATCTTCGACTAAGCTTGAGAGACAAGGCTGATAGAGCTTTGAAAGGTGCCGGACGACCCGGCCTTCTCATGAGGATTGAGAAGACCGCAGGTAAGATGCGAGAGATCAAAGCTCTGTATCAAGATTATCCGTTTCCGAAAGACTTTGAAGATTGGAAACGCAAGGTGAATTCGGTCTACGAGTCATAGGCGGACCGGAATGAAACTGAATAATGCCATTGACTTAAGACGGTGCTAGGGTTATCCCATCTATCTGCGATGAAGTCTAGAATTCAAGTAGATGTGAGGCAATGAATCTCAGAACAACGTAGATTTCATGGAGGCCCGCCTTGCTTGCTCCCTTTTTCCTGTTCACAAAGTTTATCGGAACCTCGGCGACCTTCAGCTGGTGTTTCTTCGCGACATAGATTGTCTCAATCTCAAACGCACCCATGCTCCTATTTTCCTTCGTTTCTTCAACTACAAGTTTCGCAGCTTCTCGGCTGTAGATCTTGAAGCCAGCCGTCGGATCGCTCGCTGGCAATCCAAGGAGAGTGCTCGCCAAGAAACAAGCGGCTCTGCTCGCGATCTTCCGCGTCATCTTCCAACCCTTGGTTCCCCCTCCATGGACATACCTCGAGCCTATCACGATGTCGACTTCTTCCTTGAACATAGACGGAAGATACGATGGGTCGTGGCTCAGGTCTGCATCCATCTGCAGGAAGCGTTTCGTATCTTCGTTCTTCAGTGCTTCCTTCAGACCGTCTCGGATAGCGCTCCCGAATCCAAGTTTGCTTCCCCGTTGGAGCACGGATATGTTTCCGTATGTGGAATTCAATGACTTGAGAATGTCTTCTGTCCCGTCAGCACTTCCATCATCAACGACCATGATCCGAGAGATATGCTCCTTCAAAGCTTCAAGGCGCTCGACGAGAGTCTTGATGCTCTCTGCCTCATTGTATGTCGGGATAACGGCAACAGACATCTTGTTGCACTTCGGTCTTAAGCGCATAGTAGGCGACTGGATTTGATAAGTCTAGCCTAGATGAAGAGAAGGAACAGTTAAGCCAAGTTGTGGGTCAAACATGCTTGTAGGTGTTTGATCAATGAAGACAAGAGTCGGGGTGACGACGCTTAACCCTCTCAAGACCAACGCTGCTAAGACGGCCTTCGAATGCTTCTTCGACGAAGTAGAGGTTCATTCATTCAAGTCTCGGTCAACACTGAAGAAACAGCCAGTAGACGATCAGATCCCCAGAGGCGCAATGTTGAGAGCAAGAGAGGCGATCGAGCTTGGCTATGACTATGGGGTCGGCATTGAGGGAGGGCTCCTTCATTCTGGAGGAATGGCGTATTTGACTGGCTTCTCCGCCATTATCTCGAAGAGTGGGGAGATGCATGGGGCATGGGGCCTTGCTTTCGAGTGCCCTCCGCCTATACTCAGCAGAGTTGAGCATGGGGAGGAGCTCGGAGCCATAATGGACGAGTTACTTGGAAGAACTGGAGTCAAAACACAGGAGGGAGCCATAGGAGTCCTCTCAAAGAACAAGATAGATAGACTTCGATTGACCACCGACTCAGTAATCGCAGCACTAATGCCATTTGTCAACAAAGAGTTCTACTCCTTAAGGTTAAGGTAGGGCAATTCGGCGCGATATCTCTTTACGATGGCGATCGGCCTCGAAAGACTTAACAAATCCGCAAAAGCAGTTCTTACGTGGCCAACATTGGAACTTAAGGTGGTTAAGCTCCAAACCCCGAAAGACTCGCAACTGATCTTGGGAACCTCTCACTTCATCAAGACTGTTGAGGATCTATACGAGTCTGTTGCCGGCGCCGTTCCAAATGCGAAGTTTGGAATAGGCTTCTGCGAGAGTTCTGGCCCCTGCTTGGTGAGAGGGGAAGGTAATGACGCCGAGCTGAAGGAGTATGCCAAGAAGAACGCTCTCGCCGTGGCTGCAGGCCATAGCTTCATCATACTGCTTAGAGACGCCTACCCGATCAACATTCTAAACGCAGTGAAGATGGTTCCAGAGGTCTGTACGGTACACTGCGCCACCGCAAACCCGGTCGAAGTCATCCTTGCTGAAACTGAGCAGGGAAGAGGCATACTCGGAGTGGTTGACGGTTTGAAATCGAAAGGGATCGAAACGGAGAAGGATGCCGAAGAAAGGAAGAGCTTTCTCAGAAAGATAGGTTACAAGCTCTGAGCAAAATGCTCAATGCTCGAACTGGACTCTAATAGATGCCCTTATCATAGTTCTTCTGTCTGGATCATATAACAAGATTTTTCCTCGACCTATGACTAGGGTCGGGATCATAGGTAGTCATCTATGCGAAAGTTTCGAATGAAACAGGTGGATGTATTCACCGATCGCCCTCTGACCGGAAACCCTCTTGCTGTCGTTCTTGACGGAGAAGGCTTGAGTTCCGATGAGATGCAGGCAATAGCAAGAGAGATGAACCTGTCAGAGACGACCTTCGTCCTACCTCCGACAAAGAGAGAGGCAAACTACAGGGTCCGGATCTTCACCCCAAAGATGGAAATTCCATTCGCCGGCCACCCGTCAATCGGAACTGCTTACGCCCTAGTCGAAGAGGGCAGGATAACAGTCAAGCAGGGCGTGACGAGGTTCTGGCAGGAGTTAGGTATCGGAGTCTTGCCGATTGAAATAGAGAAGAACAAAGACGGAGGCTACTTCATAACGATGACGCAGGGTCAGCCTATACTCGGTCAGGTCTTGAAGGATATGCGAAAGGTTGTTGATGCACTCAGAATCCCTGTAGATCAGGTAGGATACGGGAATCTTCCTGTTCAAATATCGTCAACTGGGCTGAATCAGCTGATGATACCTGTCCGATCGCTAAAGCGAGTACAGGATCTTTCGCCTAGCTTCGAGCTTCTGAAAGATTTCGAAAAGTCCCTGAACGCGACAGGTTGCTGTGTGTTTACCCTCGAAACGTCCAATCCGGACGCCTTTGTCCATATGAGATTCTTCGCGCCAGAGGCAGGCGTGAATGAAGACCCGGCCACAGGGAGCGCTGCTGGCGCTTTGGGGGCATACTTGGCTGCTCATGGGATATTCGGCACGAAGAGCCCTGTATCGTTTGTGATAGAGCAAGGCTCGGAGATTCAAAGGCCTAGTAGGATAGTGGTGACAGTGCAGCAGGCAGATGGCGCTCCGGTTGTGAAGGTTGGAGGAAGCGCAGTCACAGTACTTAACGGCGAAATTGTTCTGTAGTCCGATGTGAACATGTTCACGCCTTAGGTATTTTGGCAATTCTTAATAGAATCCTGGCCGTCTGGCTAGGCTTGAGGGTGTCGTAGTGCCGGACTGGTGCCGGACGGCCTTCACAATGATTCCTTGAGACAGTCGCCAGTCCTGATGCTAAGGTCCCTTTCTGGAGGTTTCATATTTGAGAGATGATTCCATTTGGCAGCCCGCTATTAGATCCATTCAAGGATTCGGCTGAGTCAGATTATGAGAAGCTGTTAGAAGTCTTTGGCATTCAGCCGTTGGCTCCTATCCTTTCGTCGTTTCCTATCCACCACAAGTATCTTGACATTGGACTGGCGTTCGGTCACAGAGACATCGAACCTATCCTCAAAGCCATGAAAGAGAACCGATCGTTCGCTGTCATGACCGGCATCAAACCTTCAAACAGATATCACATGGGCAGTAAGAAGATAGCAGATGCCGCTATCTATTTCCAGAGGCGAGGCGCCTTCACGTTCTACTGCATAGCTGACATCGAAGCATACGAGGTTAATGGCATAATACCTGACGACTCAAAGCAGACAGCAATCGATAATGTAGCAGATCTGTTAGCACTCGGGCTAGATCCTGAACAGGCGTTCGTATATAGGCAGTCGAAATGCTCGCCAGTTCACGACCTTGCGTTTCGGCTGGCAGGCAGGGTACCGATGAGCCTTATGACAGCGATATATGGTCAGAGACCTTTCGGATGCTACCTCGCTTCTCTCGTTCAAGCAGCGGACATACTCTTCCCGCAGATAGAGGAATTTGGCGGGCCAAGACCAACCGTGGTCCCTGTCGGTGCTGATCAGGATCCATCTATCAGACTGGCAAGAGACCTATCCATGAGATTTCATGGGCAATTCAGATTCGTCAAGCCGAGCGCACTGATCTTCAAGCTGACTAGATCCTTGGGCCAATCAAAGATGTCGAAGAGCAAGTCTGAGACATGCCTCTTTCTAAGTGAGGACCTTGAAGCGGCGAAGAACAAGATAAGGGACTCCATAACAGGGGGACAGCCAACCACACAAGAACAGAGATCATTGGGCGGAAACCCCAATAGCTGCCCCGTCTACGAAACGATGATCTACATCCCGAAAACTACTACGCAAGACCTCTTAGCCCTCAGGGATCAGTGTCGGTCAGGCAGAATACTCTGTGGAGAATGCAAGGAACTCTGCGCAGACCTAATGGAAGACTTCCTCAACAAGCATCAAGAGCAAAAGGCCAAACACCTATCCTTGGCGCAACACATTGTCGAGGAGGAAACTTACGGTTAAGGCTACCCCGAGAGTGTTACCATTCACCACCACCAAAACCGTTATCGGAACCCAGGGGGGTGTGGGTACACCTGTGGGCACATCTTTCTCAAAGTTGTGTCTCTCCCCTTGCAGGTATCTCAGAAATGGGGGGGTCAGATCGTTCCGCTCAATGCTCCATATAGGAAGACTGAACCTAAGACTATGAGGAACAAGCCGCAGACCCCCAGAACCACTCTGTAGATCTGGTTTGACATGTATCTCTTGCTCTTTCCAACAGACAACGAGACCATGGTATACCATAACAGATCAGAAATCCAATGTGAGGTCAGAAATACTGCGACTCCAACGAGACCTGCAAGCTCCATCCCTTTCATTGTGAAGACATTTCCTACAGTGGCCCACCAGACGTAGAAGTAGGGATTGACTGAGCTAGCTACAAGGCCAGCCAAGACCGGAGCCGAGGAAACTAATGGAGGCTCCTGGCCCCTCGACCCGGATAGGATCTCAGCATGCCTACTCGTCTTGAGCAGGTTGAAGCCCATCCATAAAAGGAAGATTCCGCCGACAAAGCCAATCGTTGTTCGCACAATCTGAACTCCCATGATCGCGCTTAGCCCAAGAACGAGCGCGATCCCAAAGCCGATCTCAAGTACGGCGTGCCCCAGGACTATCAGTGGCCCCACTCTCCACCCTTTTTTTGCAGCCTGCATAACCACGGCGACTAGCACTGTCCCGGGCATGAGGGCACCTGAGAGCCCTGCAACAAAAGCTGTGACGGACAACAGAACAAGCTCCTCAAAGCCCACACAAAGCGTCTCCGTAGACCCAAGATTGCAGTGATTCCTTTCTCATAAACTGTGGGAGACAAGCGTCTTGCCGCCAATTCAGGAAAAGGTTATGTCGATCAGTCTTTGATTCACTCTCAAGAGGAAATCTTGTCTACGTCTGAGGAAACAGGCCTGCTGTCCCAACTTGAGGAGCAGGTTGTTCATCTGCCTAGGACTCGACCGCTTTACTACGAGGACCCTTACCTACGAGAGTTTGAGGCCAAGATTCTGAAGTCTATCAAAGTCGGGCAGCGTTCATTCGCTATTCTCGACAGGACAGCGTTCTTCCCTGAAGGAGGAGGACAGCCTGGAGATAGAGGAGTGATCGAGGTGGGAGGAGCAGGCTTTGAGGTCTTGGATACGAAACCGGTCGGTGATGTAGTCGTCCATGTTCTGAACCGACCCCTCGAAAGTGCAGAAGTTCCAGCGAAAGGTGCAATTGACTGGCAAAGCAGATACAGCAATATGAGACACCACACGGCGGCCCACATTGTCTTCTCAGCTGCAAGATCCATTCTCAAGGCGCAAGATCTCAGATACATGGGATTTCAGATAGGCGCAGATCGGGTTCGCATTGACCTTAACCGTGAGGAATCAATAACACGTGACGAGATTCGCGAAATCGAAAAGGCCGCAAACCTGATTGCTCTTAGGCAGCTCTCCGTTAAGACGAGCTTCACAACCAGGGACGAGGCGGTGAAACGCTTCGGAAGCAATCTTGGGCTAACAGAGGTTACGCCGACCGGCGAGGTTCGCCTTGTTGAGGTGGGGGATCAGGACATCAGCCTATGCTGCGGCACACACGTGCAGTCTACTATCGAGGTCGTCCCCATAAAGATCCTAGGGAGGCTCAGACTTCAGAAGGGGATTGACCGAATAGAGGTGGCTGCATCAGAACAGGGCTACCTAAGATTCTTAGCAGCGTCTGAAACTCTCTCAACCCTTACGGATTTGCTCGACACAGAGGACGCGAACATCGTTCCCCGAGTCCAGCAGCTTTTCCAAGAACGCGAAAGGATGAAGGATGAACTACGCGATTTGAGAACGTCAATCGCCGAATCTGAAGCACTGCAATACCTGTCACATGCAGACCAGATGGGAAAGCTCAAAGTGGTTGCGAGAACCATCGACGGTGTGGATTCCAATGTTCTGAAGAGGATGGCTCTCAAGATTACGTATAGTGACCAAAGCGCTGTTGCTATCCTTGGGAGCTCGGACACAGTTGGTCACATTGTTGCGGCCGCTGGGGCGAACCTAGTTAATCAAGGACTGAATCTTGACGGAGTCGTCAAGGCTGTTGCCGCTGAGACAGGATGTAGAGGCGGGGGAACCAACAATATAGCACAGACTGGTGGATTCGCTTCAAGCAAACTTCATGAACTCATCCAAAAGATTCGAGACGCTATTATGCGTGACCTATCTGGAAAGCCCTAGCCCGCGTAGTCATCCTACTAGTTTCCTGAGAACACCAGACTCAAATTCATGTGGCTGTGTCGAAGGCGACGCTGCACGTGCCATACGTGGCATGTCATCTGGGGAACGGGGCCGTTGCTTTGGCCAGTTGCCTGTTGACTGGATGCAAATATCAGTCCTTAAGGTTTAAGGAGTTCAGACGACTGCTGAAGAAACGAAGGTGGGCTAGCGCTGAGGGCCGGGATTGACGTAGGTGGAACTTTCACGGATGTCGTTGCAATTGACGATCGATCAGGGGCAGTTGTAAACCTCAAGTTTCCATCAACCACGATGAATCCAGCTGAAGGAGTCTTGAATGCATTCTCTAAGCTTGCCAAGAAGGATGTCACGCTGGTCACTCACGCCACAACGATAGCAACCAATGCATTGCTTGGACAATCTGACCTGACTTTGCCCAAAGCAGCTCTTGTAACTACCTACGGTTTCAAAGACATAGTGGAAATCGGAAGACAGAGAAGAGCTGAACTCTACAATCTCTTCTTCCAGAAGCCGCGGCAACTGATCCCACGCAGATACAGGTTCGAGGTAAGAGAAAGAATAGATGCTTATGGGAACATTTTGACTCCGCTTGATGCGGACGACGTGAAGACAATCTCGGACAAGGTTAGAAGCGAAGGCATTGAGGCGATAGCTGTATGCTTCTTGAACTCGTACACTAATCCGACCCACGAACTCAAAGTGAAGGAGAAAATAGAGTCAGCGTCGCCTAACACATACGTTTGCTGCTCCTCGCAAGCTGCAAGAGAATATCGTGAGTATGAACGATTCAGCACCGCTGTCGTCAACGTTATGCTGATGCCGATCGTGAGCAAGTATATGGAAAATCTTGCAAATGGTCTGAACAGAATGGGAATATCTTCGCCGCTGCTAATCATGCAGTCGAGCGGCGGCATGGCATCAACAAGCTACGTGTCTACAAAGCCCGCAAGCATCATCGAATCAGGTCCCGCAGCAGGAGTCGTTGCCTCAGCCTTCTACTCTCAGGTCCTTGGAATTGACAATGTGATAAGCTTTGACATGGGCG
>Ga0209725_1002174_pt1 | contig 10692 bp, 8 predicted proteins | sample I18A1metaG_FD_184145 | JGI IMG/M metagenome (GOLD analysis project Ga0209725, IMG submission 184145) | Lake sediment bacterial and archeal communities from Gulf of Boni, Indonesia to study Microbial Dark Matter (Phase II) - ​I18A1 metaG... | ecosystem: Environmental > Aquatic > Freshwater > Lake... | reverse complement strand
AAATAAAATTTCTAGAAAAGGGAAAGGGTCAGAGAGTTTACCTCTTTCAGGGATGCCTGGTGAAATTTTTCTTTCCTGAAATCCGAGAAAGCGTCCTCAAGACTCTCTCCCATTTTGGGTTTGAAGCGGGTTCGCCCCTTGAGCAGGGATGTTGCGGGGCACCAAGTCTTCATCTGGGGAATGAAAAACATGTTCGAAAGCTAGCCCTGGCCAATTTGAGGTCTTTTGAGAAAGAGAATCCTGATTATATCATCACGGTTTGTCCCACTGGCAACTCTGTCCTTAAAAAACTCTACCCCAAGATTGAGGCAAAAGCTTCTCGTTGGACGAATAAGATTTTCGATTTTACAGAATTTATGGTCAAGGGGGGATATCTCCCTCGAACGGAGAAAATGGCTGCCAAAGAAGAAATCTTCTACCATTATCCCTGCCACTTTCTGAACGATCAGGAACTAAAGGATGAGCCTAAAAGGCTTCTCCGAGCTCTCGGTTTTAAGCCCAAGGAAGAAAAAGAGCCTCTGACCTGCTGCGGATTTTGCGGCGTATTCTCCTTCAAAAACCCTGAAATCTCTGCTCATCTCTGGGAGAGAAAAAGGCAAAAAATTCTGGAAAACCAGGCTTGCCTTATTGCCACTGACTGCCCTGGCTGTCTCTTTCAGCTCAAGGCCAACTTAAAGAAAGAAAAAGACTCTTTTCGTGTTTTTCATACTGCTGAACTTTGTGCCAAAGGCCTGCCTGGCAGCCGCTGAATGCTATTCTTGATTGCCCTCTGGCGAATCACGAAAAAAACACTCAGATGTCTGCTTTAGACTGGAAATTCTGGAGAGTTGAGACAGATTTTAGTTGACGATAGGCAATGGAATTAAATTTTGTGCTTCTTGCTTAGTTTGAGACCACTTCTCTTTGGGGATAGAGAAAAAGACATCGACAATGAGGGGGTCAAACTGACTTCCGCGGCATTTGTTAATTTCTCTCACAGCCTCATCAAAGGTCTTGCCTTTTCGATAAGCCCTGTCTGAGGTATAAGCATCTAATGTATCGGCGAGAGAAAATATCCTTGCTTCCAGAGGAATTTCTTCAGCAGCCAGACCATAAGGATAACCTCTGCCATCATAATGTTCGTGGTGAAACAAGACAACCTGAGCAGCTTTTCTCAGAAAATCAAAACCCTCTAGTATCACGTATCCGAGAATCGGATGGTCCTTGATGATTTCCTTCTCCATGGCTGTCAGGGGACCGACTTTCCTCAAGATGGATTTAGAAACTGCTATCTTACCGATATCGTGAAGCAAGGCTCCTCTGACGATATCAGTCAAGAATTCTTCATCTTCAATGCCAAGAGCCTCAGTTAAAAGAAGCGTGTAACTGGCAACAGACTGAGAATGACCCAGAGTGTCTTCATGATTATCTGAAGCATGAATGAGAGAGAGGATGTTTGAGTTGAAAAACAGGTGAGGATCTCTGCTTTCCTTGCTCGGGAGATAGGTCTTTTCTTCAGAGAGAAAATTGCAGCAGTCAATGAAGTCTTTCAAAATTTTCTTGGCTGAGTCTATCTTGAAACTGATTTTGCTGTCCTCGGGGAAAAAGAATCTTGGATTTGAGATCGAGCCGACACCGAGTAGGGGCGCCATTTCTGTTTTTTATCCTTTCTTGATCTTAGATGCTCTTCGCTTCATCCGAGATAAAGTCTGAGAAGACAAAAAAAGATACTTATGTGTGGATAGATCCATGTAGATAAGAAGCCTGCCGGACTTTTCTCGGGGGATTTTTCTCGAAAATATTAAGCAGTTCAAAACCAGCTTCTTTCAATCTTCGCTCAATAAGAAAATAGAAATCCCCTTCACTCCGCAGCACCACGAGTTTCTTTTTTTGTTGTTTTTGCCCTTTAGGCTCCATTTTCCTCTTCTTTTTCTAATAACCTTTAAGTTTAGTCGAAACTTGGCCGAAAAAGTTGAATAAACCCCCAGCGGAAGCATCTTTTTTCTCCTGAAATCTTTAATTTTTTAATGTATAGGTCCTCTCACTGTACGTCCCCTTCCGTCCTAGCTCGGGGTCAGACATTGCCATGAAGAAGAGATCTATGCGTGCCCTTGGCTCTCCAGATACCCCTATGATAATGTCTGACCCCCTTCACCTCTCGCTGCGGGCGCTGCGGGGACAAGCACCTTTTCACAAAATTGCCGATAGAAAATAAATACTGGCCGGGCCACCGATCCATTAATTTAGATCATCACATCATTATAGCAGGTGCTAACAACCTCAGCTTGCTTGCGGTTTTATATAGATATATAATGAGAGCCGTGCAACAGCAGAAAAATGAGTATGATCTGGAAGAAATTATCGTAAAATACAGGCCTCTTGTCTGTTTCCGAGTGAAAAGATCCCTGGGAAGTTATAACCCTGATTGGGAGGATGTCGTTAACGAAATCATCACTAATGTCATCGAAAAGATAAAGAAAGGGGAGTTCAGGGGTGAATCTTCGATAGGGACTTTCATTTATACCATCGCCAGCCGAAGAATAGTGGACTACATACGTCAGAAGACGAAAATGCTGAAGGAGATGCCAGAACCAAAGCCTTACCCCGACCCTCACGAGAACATCGAAAATAAGGAGAGGGCAGAGCACATAGCCAGATCTATAAGAAAGCTCAAGCCCAAGTTTCGAGAGGTCCTTTTTCTCTACTATTACAGAGGGCTGACCAGAGAAGAGGTTGCCCAGAAGTTGGGCATATCCCCCAGGAAGGTGAGTGAACGCATAAACTATGCCCAAAAGCTCTTAAAAAAATTGTTAAAAAAATGAACCATTTTTTTCGTTTTTTGGCACATTTTTACGACTAAATTAATGAGTTGAAAGGAAAGAATCATGATAAGATGTAAATTTGAAGACCTCATCGATGAATATCTGTTTAATAGATTGAGCAACACCGAAAAGCAAAAATTCGAAGAGCACTACTTCAACTGCCTCAGCTGTTTCGAAAAAATGCAGGAACAAGAAGAATTGACTGAAGTCATCCGCAGCCAAGGCGCTATGATTTTTCAAGATGAAAGAGGAGAAAGAGAATCCATTTCTTTGTTCGAGAAGGTTGCTTCTTTCCTTACGCCAAAACAATGGGTGCTGGCCGCAGTTTCTGCAGCCATGCTGCTCACGGTCATTTTTGCGATTATTCCAAGCTTCAAAAAGACACCTCCTCAATTTTTCTTGACGGTCGAGGATTCGGTCAGAGGGCAGTCGATCAGCCTTATTTCTCCCATCATCGATATCAAGACAGTTCCTCGCTATTTTGAATGGAAAGAAATTGGGGATGATGTGGAGTACAAAATTTATGTATACAACCGTGACCTGCTTTGGTCAGAATCAACAAAGAAGACAAGGATTTCTCCGCCTGAGGAGATTAAAAAACTCATGGTTGCTGGTCAAAAATATTGCTGGCAGGTCAAGGCTTTCTCAGCTCAGGGGACTTTGATAGCTGTCTCAAGCAAAGTCCAGTTTCAGATCACTAAAGCAGAATAATCTCACCTCAAAACTAATCTTCAATGACTTTTTCTTCCTCAGCATACATGCGGCCCCGACTCTCCTCTTCAAAGGCCAAGCAACACATCAGGCGGCCACACAAACCTGAGATTTTTGTCGGGTTAATGACAATCTGTTGCCTCCTTGCTTTCTGAATGGTCACCGGCTCAAAGGTTTTCATAAAACTGAAACAGCAGAGAGGCCGGCCGCAAACACCCAGCCCTCCGATTAGCTTTGCTTCATCTCTGACCCCAATCTGGCGCATTTCAATCCGCATTTTTAATTCTTTGGCCAAGTCTTTGACCAGCTGACGAAAGTCAATGCGGCCATCGGCTGTATAATAGAAAATTCCCTTCTTCTCATTAAAGAAATAGCGGACCATGGCCAGTTTCATGGGTAAATTTCGAGCTTTGATCCTTTGTAGACAAAGATTAAATGCTCTCTTTTCTTTCTCCTTCAGCCAATTGAACTTTCTCTTGTCCTCTTCAGTTGCTTTGCGGATGATCTTGACAGCATCCTGGACAGATTTCGGATGGGAGCAGACCTCGCTAGATATATCAATGACCACTGCTAAATCGCCGCCGAGATCAGATTCGACAAGGCAGATATCACCTTTCCTCAGATCTTCTTCTCCCTTTTTGGCTCGAAAAACCTTTCCCGTTCGCTCCCAAAGCATACAGATAATCTCAGACATGATTCCATCCCATCGCATAAGAATAAAATGAGCTGACAAGCAAGCTCATGTTTAAGTTTTTTGTGAGACCGGAAAGCGCCTCATCAATCTGCTCCAGACACTCCAGCGTTCTCTCTAGGCTTGTCAACTTCTTCGCCTCTTGGATTTCCCTCTCATAATCAGGATTGAGAAGAAGTCGGCTGTCTCCTCTCTCTTTAAGCAGGACAAAATCGCGACTGAAGGAGGAAAGAATCTCAAGAGTCTGCTCGAGGTCTTCGCGGGCAATGTTCCGCTTGGAAAAGGCATAGTTCCGTAAAAAGAAAGAACTCTCTTCCTTTCTCAGGAAAGAAAGAAAGAAATCCCAGGCATCCTTTCTTTTCATTTCGATTTCCTCCCATTCCAGAGTCAATGCTTGCTCCAGATTCCCCCGGACAAGAAGGGCTGTGATTCTGGCTCTTTCCTCTGGAAATCCTTTTTCAATCAGAATTCTCTCGATTTCAGCCTTCGATATGGGAGAGAACTGGAGAATCTGGCAGCGCGATTTTATGGTCGGAAGAACTAGATAAGGATTGGAAGTGATGAGGATGATATGAGAGAAAAGAGGCGGCTCTTCCAAAATTTTTAAAAGAGAATTGGAGGCCTCCTCCGTCAATTTCTCAATTTCGTCGACAATAAAGACTCTTTTGTCCTGAGTCATCGGTTTGAGATAGGCCATCTGTTTCAGGAATCTCATCTGGTCAATTTTAATCACACTTCCTTCAGGCGAAATCTCGATGACATCGGGCAGGTTCCGGTTATTGATTGCTAGGCAGGTGGGGCAGACTTCACAGGCGTCAGCTCGCTTCTGCTGGCAATTGAGGGCCTTAGCCAAGACCAGAGCTATTTTCTTTTTCCCGACTCCTTCTGGCCCGCAAAAAAGCAGGGAATTGGGAATCCGGTTTTTCTCCAGGGCTATCCTCAGGATTTTTTTTACCCGGCTATTCCCTAAGATGTCGTTAAAAGCCATTTTTTTCTATTCTCTCAGCTCGACAATTCCAGCTTGGGCTAAAGCCCTCTTCAAAAATTGGCCTGTATAAGAATCCGAAACCCCAGCAACCTCTTCTGGAGTTCCTTGGGCAACAATCCAGCCTCCCTCTTCACCCCCTTCTGGACCCAAGTCTATAATATAATCGCAATATTTGATAACTTCAAGATTGTGTTCAATAACGACCACAGTATTTCCCAATTTCACGAGCTCTGAAAGAAGTTCAAGAAGCTTGCGGACATCGTCGAAATGAAGGCCTGTAGTCGGTTCATCCAGAAGGTAGAGAGTTTTTCCTGTATTTTTCCGGCCCAGCTCCTTTGTTAATTTGATCCGCTGGGCTTCGCCTCCGGAAAGAGTCGGGGCAGGCTGGCCGAGCCTGATGTAGCCCATGCCTACCTTTTTAAGAGTCGCCAATTTCCTTTTCAGAAGAGGGTGAGCTTTTAAGTATTCATAGGCTTCGTCCACAGTCATGGCTAGATAATCGGCAATATTTTTTCCTTTGTATTCAACGGCAAGAGTTTCCTTGTTATATCTTTTGCCTCCGCAGCGGTCACAGGTGACAAAGACGTCGGGCAGGAAATGCATTTCAATCTTTTTGACCCCAGCTCCCTGACATTCATCACAGCGGCCTCCAGGAAGATTGAAGCTGAAACGACTGGCAGAATAGCCCCTTATCCTGGCTTCAGGGGTGAAAGCAAAGAGCTGCCTTAAGGAAGTGAACAATCCTGTATAAGTGGCAGGATTTGAGCGTGGTGTGCGGCCTATGGGTTTCTGGTCAACGGAAATGACCTTGTCAATCTGGTCAATTCCCAAAATCGCCTCATGTTCACCCACTCGCTGTTTGCTCTTATGAAACATGTTCTGGAGGCTTTTAAAGAGAATATCGTAGACCAAAGTGCTTTTTCCTGAGCCTGAAACCCCTGTAATCGCGTTCATCACAGAGAGAGGCAGCCGGACATCAATATTTTTTAGATTGTGTTCCTTTGCCCGCAAAACAGTTAGCCAGCCCTTTGGCTCCTTCCTCTTCGGGGGAACAGGGATACTCCGTTCGCCTCTCAGATATTGGGAAGTCAGGGACGAAGGCGAAGTCAGAATTTGGTCCAGTCTTCCCTCTGCGACTCTCCATCCTCCCTGCTCTCCTGCGCCTGGACCCAGATCCAGAATAAAATCTGCGGAGCGAATGGTCTGCTCGTCATGTTCAACGACAATAATCGAATTCCCTTCATCTCTGATATCCCTGAGCAGGGAAATCAAGCGTTTGTTGTCTCTCTGATGGAGGCCGATGGTTGGTTCATCGAGGACATAGAGAATTCCCCTCAGACGAACGCCAACTTGAGCAGCCAGTCGCACCCGCTGAGCTTCTCCCCCAGAGAGGGAAACGGTTGTTCTATTGAGCTGGAGATAGGGCATTCCCAATTCAACCATGATCTTGAGCCGACTGAAAATCTCTTTTTTTATTCTTGAAGCAATGAGCTCCTGAGAAGAAGAAAATTTCAAGGAAGAAATTTCCTCAATCATCTGGCTGACAGGAAAAGAGCTGAGCTCATGAATATTCTTGTCACCGATTTTTACGGCTAAACTCTCCTTCTTCAAACGAGTTCCCAGGCAGAGGCGGCAGGCCTCTTCTGTCAACTCAACCTCCCCCCATTCATTAAATATTGCTTCATAGCCAAGTCCATGGCAGCGGGGGCAAGCTCCATAGGGGCTGTTGAAGGAGAAGGAGCGGGGTTCAAGCTCGGGCAGGCTCACCTCACAGTATGGACAGAGCAATTTCAAGGAATAATACATCTCTTTGCCGTCTTCCCTGATTAATAGAAGCTCGCCTCCAGCAATTTCAAGGGCCCTTTCCTCAGCTTCCTTGAGCCGTCTTGAGGAAGTCTCAGAGACCACAATCTCATCGACCAGAACTTCGACATTGTGCTTTTTTGTTTTCTCCAGAGAAATTTCTTCCTCAATTTCCCTGAACTCTCCATCCACTCGCAGACGAAGGAAACCCTTTTTCTTCATTTTTTCAAAGAGGCGATGGTATTCTCCTTTCCGTCCCTTAACTAGGGGAGCCAGGATTTTCACCTTCTCTTTGGAAAAGGAATCGAGAATTCTCCTCAGGATCTGCTGAGGAGTTTGAGAACTAACCCGCCTTCCGCAGCGAGGGCAATGGGGAGTCCCGACTTTGGCAAAAAGAAGCCTCAAGAAATCATAAATTTCAGTGACCGTCCCCACTGTTGAACGAGGATTATAAGAGATTGTCTTCTGATCAATAGAAATGGAAGGAGAAATTCCTTCGATGGACTCAATCTCCGGTTTTTCCATCTGCTCGATGTACTGGCGAGCATAGGCAGATAGACATTCAATGTAGCGACGCTGCCCCTCAGCATAGAGAGTATCAAAAGCGAGGGAGGACTTTCCAGAACCGCTGGGACCAGTGATAACAATCAGCTTGTTTCGCGGCAAGTTAACATCAATCCTCTTCAGGTTGTGCTGGGCCGCTTTCTTGACTCGAATCTCTTCTAACATAAAAATATTTTATTCTATTCGTCCTGATCGGGCAAGAACCCGGGCCTCGATTGTTGACCATTTTTTTCCGATAAGATAGGATTATTGGAGAGCTCTGAGGCAATCATGGACAGAGAGGAAAATCTCCATAAATCATTGGCATTTTTGAAGGAATTGGGCTTCAAGCATGATTCCATCCGGGCCATTAAGCATCTCCCTGTTCAGGAAGGACAATATCTGGATTACCCCCAGGATATCCATCCTGCTCTCATTGAAGCTTTAAAACAGAAAGGATTCGAGAAGCTCTACACGCACCAATATTCTTCCTGGCAAGCAATCAAGGAGGGGAAAAATATCATTGTTGTCACGCCCACAGCTTCAGGAAAAACTCTCTGCTACAATCTGCCTGTCCTCAATTCTATCCTCCACAATCCTTCCAGCCGAGCCATCTACCTTTTCCCGACCAAGGCTCTCTCCCAGGATCAGAAGGCAGAGCTTGATGAAATCATAGAACTCCTTCCTGAAGAGGTTCGAATTTTTACTTATGACGGCGACACGCCCCAGGATGCCCGAAAAGCCATCAGGGTTAGGGGACATATTATCCTCACCAATCCTGATATGCTCCACACAGGGATTCTGCCCCATCACACCAAGTGGATCAAGCTCTTCGAGAATCTCAAGTATATCATCATTGATGAGCTCCACAATTACCGCGGCATTTTTGGCAGCCATCTGGCAAATGTCTTGAGAAGGCTGAAGAGAATTGCCAAATTCTATGGTTCTGATCCCCAGTTCATTCTCTGCACAGCGACCATCGCTAATCCCCTGGAGATGGCGGAAAAAATGATTGAAACAGAGGTCTCTCTGATCGATAACAACGGAGCTCCTCGAGGTGAGAAATACATTATTTTCTACACTCCACCTGTGGTCAACAAATTTCTGGGGATTCGCCGTTCTTACGTCAATGAATCGCGGCGAGTGGCTTCTCTTTTTCTGAAAAACAATCTGCAGACAATCGTTTTTGCCCAAAGCCGTCTGATAACAGAAGTTCTTCTCACCTATCTCAAAGAAGACATCGAGAAGACAGTTAAAGACGAAGGTCTTATCCGGGGTTATAGGGGAGGCTATCTTCCTCTCAAAAGGAGAGAAATTGAGAAAGGCTTAAGAGAAGGGAAAATTCTGGGCGTTGTCTCCACCAATGCCCTTGAGCTGGGAATTGATATAGGAAGCCTTGATGTCGCAATTCTGGCTGGTTATCCCGGAACTATTGCCAGCACCTGGCAGAGGGCAGGAAGGGCAGGCCGCAAAACTGGAAAGTCAGCCGCAGTCCTTGTCGCTTCGAGCTCACCCCTTGACCAGTTCATCATCAACCATCCTGACTATTTTTTCTCCAAAAGCCCGGAGAGAGCCCTGATCAACCCGGATAACCTCTCCATTCTTGTCAGCCATATCGAGTGTGCCGCTTTCGAACTTCCCTTTCTTGACGGAGAAAAATTTGGCAATATCGAAACAAGCAGCATTCTCAAATTCCTAGAAGAGGAAAAGCTTGTTCACCATTCCAAGGACAAATGGTTCTGGACATCTGATGCCTATCCTGCTGATGGAGTGAGCTTGCGCAGCATAAGTTCTGACAATTTTGTCGTTGTCGACTCGAGCGAAAAGGCAAAAGCTATTGCTGAAGTTGATTTCTCCTCAGCCCTGACCACCCTTCATCCCAAAGCTATCTATATCTGTGAAGGGGAGCAGTATTTTGTCGAAAAGCTTGATTATGATCAGCGCAAGGCCTATGTCAAAAAGACAGATGTGGACTATTTCACAGATGCTATTGACTACACCAAAATCAAAATCCTCGATGTCTTTGACAAAAAGAGCCTTGAGAGCTGCCAGATCTCCCATGGAGAAGTCCATGTCGCCACCCAAGTGGTAGGATTCAAGAAAATTAAATTCTTCACCATGGAGAATGTCGGCGCCGGGGATTTGAGCCTTCCCCAGAACGAAATGCAGACAACAGCCTACTGGCTGACCATCCCTTCATCTCTGCTTCAGTCTCTGCCTTTCTCTTCAGAGCAAAAAATTAACGGCCTTTTCGGTCTGGCTTACCTCCTCCATCATGTCTCTCCCCTGTTCATGATGTGCGATCTCCATGATGTGGGGGTCTCCCTTGGTGACAATTCCAGTGGAGAATCCATCCCTCCCCGCAATATTCCTTTTAAAATCCCTCTCCAGGAAGAACAGCCGGTCTTTCAGGATATCGATTTCGAGCCCAATATCTTTATCTACGACAACTATCCGGGCGGGATAGGCTTGAGCCCTGCCCTTTTTGATCTGGAGAAGGCACTTCTTGAGCATTGCTTGAAAACGATCACAGTCTGTGCCTGCCAGGATGGATGTCCGTCTTGTGTTGGCCCGACCAAGGAAAGTGGCGAACAGGCCAAGCAGGTGTGTGTGGAGATACTGAAAAGGCTCATCTAAGGAGCAGGCTTTAGAGGGAATTGATTTTTTGAAGCTGCTTCTCTTCCCCCATGATTATCAAAATATCGCTATCCTTGATGATGAAATCAGCTTTGGGCTGGCTGGAATCTTTTCATCCAAAAAATGACCTTCTCTTCTTATCTTTCCCTTTTCTCTTTTAAAATTGATTCTCTAATTTATTATTTAGGGGAGTTTTTGTCAACTTTTTGGGGGCAGACGGATGCATCTATAATTATGTGATGAGAATGGGTGGCACGGTGCCAGTCCCTGGCCGCCCCCCACATGGCAATGTCTGACCCCGAGCGAGGACGAAAGGGGACGCCCGTGACAGGTAACCAAACCCACCCGACCCCTAGATCTTCGAATACGCAGAGACCGTCCGGCTCCCGTCTTTATTTCTATTAGCAAGTTTAGCTCAGACTCCTGTTTGACATCAGAGCTTTCCTATGTTAATTTTTGAGAGGAGAAGATGAATTTTTTTAGGTTAATTGCCGAAGCATCTATTGTTGTTCAGATTG
>Ga0209725_1002173_pt1 | contig 10692 bp, 7 predicted proteins | sample I18A1metaG_FD_184145 | JGI IMG/M metagenome (GOLD analysis project Ga0209725, IMG submission 184145) | Lake sediment bacterial and archeal communities from Gulf of Boni, Indonesia to study Microbial Dark Matter (Phase II) - ​I18A1 metaG... | ecosystem: Environmental > Aquatic > Freshwater > Lake... | reverse complement strand
GGGCTTGCGAATGGGGTGAACTTCGCGGATTATGATATGATCAGTTTCGTCCTCAGCAACGATCTGGATTGCTGTGCATGGGGCGGCGACTGGGAGGATACGATCAACGGCGTCGACAAGACCTGGGGTGCAACTTGGATGCCGCCCTGGAGTCAGGAGGCAGGCACCTACTCGCACGAGGTCGGGCACAGCATCGGTCTGCCTCACTCAGGCTGGGTGTACGAATCCTATGATTCCCCATGGGACGTGATGAGCGGTGGGAACCGCTACAACCGTACAAGGTGTGGTATGTACACATCGGCCAACTCTGGAGGCACAGAGTACTTGCTGTGCATGACGCCCGCGGACACGATTGCAGCGTTCAAGGATATGCTCGGATGGATCGATTCAAACCACGTGCTCACGGTCTCGCCAGGCGGTTCCGCGTTCGCGTCGGTCGATTCCTTGGCTGCCCCGCCGGGCGGCAGCTACAAGATGCTGAAGATCTGCATCCCAGGGTACTCCTGTGTCAGTGGAGGCTGGACAAGCAGGTACCTCACCGTCGAGGCCAGGACGCGTTACGGCTACGACAAGTTCCTGCCTGGTGAGGGGGTCATCCTTCACATTTTTCAGGGGGATCGCCCGCTGGTAGGAGGGCGCTGCTTCTTCATCAGGGATAACCCCCCAGCCTACCCGATCGACGCAACCCCAGGGGATTATGATTCTAGGCTCTGTGTAGCAGGGGCCGCTCTCTCCAATGCCCAGTGGCTCGTAGGCCAATCCTACAGTGATCCGTCGACGTTAGGCCCCGGGCGTCAATTGACGGTAGCCAGACAGACGGGCTCCTCTCCCAACCCTGTATCTTTCGATGTTACGATCACTGGTACTTCGCCAACGCCAACAGTGCTACTGTCGCCGACTTCTGGACCTCCTGGATTGGTCGTTGCCGCCTCAGGCTCAGGATTCAATTCAGCGGATACGACATGTACGATCTCCTCATCCCCGACCGGTCTGATCTCAAATTCTGCATGTAGCGTGTCGGGTGGCGCTGTGTCAGGGTCCTTCACCGTCGCGCCCGTGCCAAGCGGTCCATACACTGTTACGGTCACGGGGACGACTGGCGACGCTGGTTCTGCCCCGTTTGAGGTTTCTCGCGCCATGCCTGTCAGCTCAGTTAGGACCGATATCGTAAGTGCTGCCGCCGGTTCGGTTATCTATGTGCTGCCGGATTGGCAGAGCGGTGGGGGTCATACGAAGCCGCCCGGTGTACAGGGTGCAGAGCTCTCGGACTTTACAGCGTTGGGCTTCATGTTCGGCGCCTCAACGAACAACCAGATCATGGCTCTGGACACAAACAGCACCTACTTCGATCCTGCGACTGGCGCGCCGAAGATTTCCAATAGTCTGTTGGTCGCGTTTGCAGGTCCGGGCGTGAACGGGGTCGTTGACTACTACGAGGACGCTGGCGCGTCTCCAGTCTACTTCCAATGGGCTGCGAATGGCGACTATGCCTGGTATGATCGGCAGGGCGGCTTGGTCGCATCCATGCCACATTCGGCAGGCCAGGCCGGAACTACCGACAAGTTCCTCATAGAGTACTTCAAAGACGCGAATAACAACAAAGTCTTCATCATCTACGGATTCGCTTGGAAAGGAACCTACGCAGGCGGAGTCTTCTTCAAGACCTACATCCTACCAAACATCACGAGCTTCACGCACGGCTGGTACGTCTTCCAGTGGAATGACACTAACGGTAACGACCTACCAGACCCCTACGAGGTCACAACCACACCCGTGAACTACGGCGACTAAGCTACCAACTGATTCCGGTGCCCGGATTGGCCGGCTACTTGCGATCATTGCGCCAGTGCTGATCAAGCCATACACGATGGAGGACCTCTTGCGCAAGATCAAGGAACACTTTCAATCTTCGATCTTACGGGGCCCTGCGGGCAACAGCGCACCCTTTCACCCGAGATTCCATCACATTCAACGCTTCTCTCGTCAGTTCCTCCTATCTGAACCACTTGACAGTGACGGGAGAGTCTGTGACGAAGAGCTCATGTCTCGCCATTTGCGGATGGCGTGCTCAATAAGCCGTGAATTGATTTATTTCCCTACCGACAATACCTGCGAGAGGAGACAGGAGGCTTGGAAAGAAGCCAGAGCCTACTCAAGGACGCGGATGACTTTCTGGGCGCAGCAAGGGACCTCTTCGCCACAGGCAGGTGGGCGAAGGTCTGTTTCAACTGCCAGCAGGCTGCTGAGCTGGCTCTCAAGGCGGCGCTGAATTCTCTTGGCCTGGAGATCAAGGGACACGACGTTTCGCTTCTCCTAGGTGAGCTTACTAGCCATGAACCAGATGTCGAGCCCCTTTCTGACATTGCGAAGAGGCTTGACCAGTACTACATTCCGACTAGGTACGCGAACGCCTTCCATTCCGGGTCAGCAATGGAACATTTCACTCAAGCGCAGGCCAACGAAGCCATCAACCAAGCCGAGATGCTCTTGGAAGCGTGCAGGCGAATTGTTGCCAAGAGAAAAGCTCAAGGCTGAAGCGGAGGACGCCGTGCGGCTCCAAATAGAACAAGCGAAACCGCTGCAACCCAGAACGATCCTCCTGTTTGGCAGTTATGCCACCGGCAATTTCACCGAGGGCAGCGATATCGACCTCTGCGTTATCGCGGCCAAGATGCCGGAGGATGAGCTTGCAAGACGTACATTGCCCGACCTGCAGAGAGTCCCGAAGGTGAAAGCCATCGGTTTTGCTCCGGAAGAGTTCCTTGAATACCTGAAGGATTTGAGGTTTCTTGCCTTCGATATTGTGGCGGACGGCGTCGTCGTCTATGATGATGGCCTATACCAGGAAATACGGGAAACGTATCATGAGATGATAAGGAAGCACGGCATAACTAGGCTAAAGCATGGTTGGAGCGCGTCGAGGCAATCTCTATCCGGGTGAAAGAACACTGTTTCCAACTCCCGAGATCTACTCAGCTCCGCCCGGAGATCAATGACAAGACTTTCAGGTCATGATCTCTGAACTGTTGGTTGGGATCCCAGGAATAACGAGTACTAGGTTTGCTTCCCGACTTGCCGGCTCCCTCCTGAGATCTATGCGTGAACTCACTCGAACGTGCTTCTACTGGTACACTTACCAATGGAACGACACGAACGGCAACGGCCTACCGGACCAGTAGGAAGTGATCACGACGCCTGCAATCTACGGCGACCAGGACTTGAACGCGTTCGAGTTCGAACTAGCTCGTTAGACATGATTCAGCCGTTGCTCTTGAGCCAGCTCTTTCCGCTCCTATGCTTCCTTGGCTGCTTGGTTGATCGAGTATGCGGTCCGGGTGTTCTGTCCGTTTCCGTCTCCATGTTGGTGTTGCTAGAAATGTGGTTAGGAGAGGAATTCTCTTCCTTAGACAGCTGCCAAGAGATGCCCAAAAACCTAAATTTGCTAATGGAAAAAAGCCAAGGACTGCCTCTGAGTGAGGCGCAAGGCATGATTCTCGAAAAAGGGAAACGACAAAACGGTCTTCGCATCAGACCTATCTGCATTCCGCCTCCGACAATCCTGATTCTGTCATTGATTATTGCAGTTTGGAGTACGCCACATCCGGTGGCCAACGCCCAGACTCGTGTCGGAGCGTTGACCCTGAATTGTGGTGAAGACTGTCTTGAGCCAGCTGTCATCGACACGCTGAATGGTTTTGCGTATTTTGGAAGATGCACATCGCCAGGTATTGTTGTGAAGGTTAGGCTTTCAGACTTCACACGCATCGGAGCCATAACCCTGAACCCAGGCGAGGATATCGGGTGGGGAGCAGCTGTCATCGATACGGTGAACAGATACGCATACATCGGAACCTGGACATGGCCCGGCATTGTTGTGAAGATCGACCTAACTACGAGCAGCCTTCGTTCAGCGATATCTAGCGCTTACAGCTCGCCGAATACTTTGGGCTTCGAGTTGACCACCAACATCTACGATAACTCGGGAGCCGGATACATGATAGCTCACAGGTCGGGTAGCAAACTAGTTTTCACGTTCAATGACGCGGCCAGGGTCAACGCAGGAAGTCATGAGTTGACTTTCAACGATTACGGGAATGCGGTTCTGGTTGGCGGGCGTGCAGCGAATCCGACCGTAGGGTTCTATGAGTACAATGGGTTCGCGCCGCTCACAGCCGTGGTGAATCAGGATGGGACGCTCTCGATTCTGCATCAGCCTGACAACACGGTCGTGTTGAACGTCGCATTCTCGTCAGTCGGCGACAGCAACGACTACTTCATTATGGAACGCTTGAATGATGCTGGGCATACGGTCATAATCCTGTGGGGCATAACGCAGTGGGGTACCCTCGCCAGCGGCCTTTACTTTGATATGCAATTCAGCGATCTAAGCCCGCTCATCGCGGGGTCCTATGTCATCCACTGGGAGGACACCAATGGCAATGGTATGCCAGATCCAGGCGATACATTCACGACAGTATTCAGCGGAACCTGACTTGTCTAAGCAGAGCGAGGCCATTTGGGCTACAAACGGGCCCCACGATCGTCTGAACGTTTCAGCTAGCTTGAGCGGATTCATGATCTGTTGAGTGGGAAAGAGGAGTTGCTAGGAGAGACCTCCCTCGGTTATGCGTTAGTCCTACTGACTAGCTCGCTCTCAGGCCGAAGAATCAACTAACCGTAGATCATGGAAGTTCGGGGCCGCCGCACTGCTGCGTGTGAACTCGTTTGTCTGGGCGTCGCAGCCTTTTAAGCGGGCTCTAGTTTTTTTTGCAGCGGTCACATTGGGACATGTAAGAGTAAATATCAAGGTGAGGAATCCTCAACAGCCGAGGCTCGAGGCTGAACTCGAACTTCTCGCAGACACAGGCGCCATCTATTCCGTTATTCCTTCCAAGACACTGGAGAGTATCAAGATCGAGCGAAGAAGCATGCGCCGGATGAGACTCGCGGATGGAAGAGTCATTTCGAGGTACCTAGGGATAGCCGAGATCGAAGCAAAGGGCGAGACAGCGCACAGCAATGTCATCTTTGGCGAAGATGAGGATGCCTCGGTGCTTGGTGTCACGGCGCTCGAAGAGCTGGGGCTGCAAGTCGACCCGCTCACCGGTGAACTGAAACCCATGGAGCTACTTCTTCTGTCGGGACTCTAGCTTCGCGGTTGTCGATTTCTATGAAGGGTTTCGTCCACGATCTCTCGAATCGGCCCGCTGGGGATGGAAACTGCGTCCTTGCCCCAACGCTGCGGGGTTCCAAGGATCTTCTTCGATCGTGTTGACATCTGGCGCTGAATCTTGATGGCGTGTCGGCGAACACGTGGCGTTCTATGTTCCGCCCCGAGCGTCTAGTGGTTTCAACTATCACATCTCTGGGATTTGGGATGATGGCATGACAACCGACATTGCGCACGAACTTGAGCATGCGGGAGCTGGAGTGGTTCCCTTTAGAGGCGGCATGCAGTTCCATCTGGCCATGACAGATGATGATTGTGGTGGTTGCCGTAGTAACGTCAGCAGTTGTCCCGCTTGCGATTCGACGAAAAAGGAGAAGATCCACTCCTAATCGTCCGTCTGTCTGAATGGTTGTGAAGCTGGCGCTGTCCCGAAGAGACATGTGGATCTAGCGTCTGCTTGGGGATGCACTAGTCGCCGGATGTGACGAGGGTGATCTCGTTGAGGTCTGGGAACCCGTCATTGTTGGCATCAATCCATTGATAGATGTAGTATGCGTGCGTGTAAGTGCTGATGTTCGGGTAGATTGTGGACTTGAAGTATCTTCCGCCAGCGAAGCTACCCTTCCAGCCATACCCGTAGATGACGAAGACGACGTTGCCATCGCTGTCCTGGAAGCACTCCACGACGAACATGTCCTGATGGTAGGATATCCCGTTACCGAACAGCGTAGAGTCAAAGGCCGTGCTCGCGAGCTTCACACCAGCCCTCGTGTACCAGTAATACATCGTACCTTCGACGCTCGGGTAGACTGGTGCGATACGCTGATTCTCGTAGTATCGGACGCAGGCGTGGACAGCCTGCCCACCCACCAGCACGACCGCCTTCTCAACCAGCAAGGGTCTACCGGTAGACTGCGTCACATGCGTCGCAGACGTATCTAGGGTTTCAACCTGAGTGTTCACTGTCATACCATAGATGACCCCCATCGCTGTGAAGTCTGAGAGCGCAGCGTTCTTTGCGCCGTTATCCTTGGGGGAATGACCCGGATCATAATCCGGATAGATGAGGAACACGTTCCACGCTGGCGCATTAATGACCGCTGAACCCGCAGCTGAAAGGACGGCGTAGACAGCGTAACCGATTCTGGAGTAGGGTCCCTCTCCTGCGTACCACATCTTATAGAATCCATCCTTGAACAGCACGGTCGGCCCGTAGGCATAGGCGTCGTCCCAGGAACCAGATGAGCCCAATTCAACTACGGGGTTGCCCGCAAACTTGTTCCAAGCTACGCCGTCAGTCGACGTGGCGTAACCGATCCTGTTGCTTACGCCGTTGTCGCCCATGAACCACATGTGGTAGGTCGATCCGTCGAAGAGGACCGTCGGATCTCCTACGCCGGCGCTATCCCAGGCACCCGACGGGCCAAGGTCCACAACCGGATTGGAGGCGTACTTAGTCCAAATTACGCCGTCACTCGATGTGGCGTACCCGATCCTAGCTGCAAAACCTGAATCGAAACCTATGTACCACATCTTCCAGCGCTGAGAGGAAGGCCATGAAGGATCATAGAGAACACATGGTGCGTGGACCCAAGATGCATCCCAAGCGGCTGGGCCTGGCTTGAGGATAGGATTAAGTGCGTTCCTATTCCAAGTCAAACCATCTGAAGAATAGGCGACACCGATTTGAACGACGCCGGCCACGTTCCGGCCAGCATAGTACATGAGGTATGCTCCGTCTCCGCCCACGACGGATGGGTTGCCAGCCCAAAGCTCATCCCAAGCTCCTGACCCGCCTACGCCTAGGACGGGGCCCCACTGCCTACTCCAAGATGTGCCGTCGCTTGATATCGCATAGCCAACTTGGCGTTCGCTCGGATTGAGGTTATTGGCGCCCGTATACCACATCTTGTATGTAGATGTGCCTTCGAGGAGGATGGATGGATCCCATACGCGTCGATCGTCCCAACTCCCTGGTGCCCCCTTGTCTAGGACTGGGTTCCCACCGTACTTCGTCCACGCGTACTGGGCATTCACCTTCAGTATAGTGGGCGATCCCATAGCGACCGCAAGAATCGTTGTTAGGACTAGTATCCTCGCGACTTTGCGTGTTTTCTTAAGGTCGCTGAGGTGCCGTCTCCGTCTCTCCCTGTCTCTAGCCAAACTCATTCTTCTTCTCACTTTCCTCTAGGTTGGGTACTTCTTTCATTGCGCCCCTCCTCGGCGCTCCGACAGTCGTAGAAACTAGTGAAGTCGGAACAGGCACGCAGTGAACTACCAGAAAGCTCGATGCTTGGTCTGCCTGCATCAGTATTTGAGACTTTGCGTCATGAGGGAAAGGATTACGCGGGGACTAGTCGCCGGATGTGACGAGGGTGATCTCGTTGAGGTCTGGGAACCCGTCATTGTTTCCGTTCAGGTCGTTCCATTGGTAGACATAGTACGCGTGCGTGTAGCTGCTGATGTTCGGGTAGATTGTGGACTTGAAGTATCTTCCCCCAGCGAAGCTACCCTTCCAACCATACCCGTAAATGACAAAGACCGCATTGCCGTTGCCGTCCATGAAGTATTCGACGAGGAACATGTCCTGATGGTAGGATATCCCGTTACCGAACAGCGTGGAGTCAAAGGCCGTGCTCGTCAGCTTCACATCAGACTTCGTGTAGAGGTAGATTGTCGCACCCTCGATGTTCGGGTAGACTGGTGAGACACGCTGATTGTCATAGTATCGGACGCTGGCGTGGACTCCCTGCCCACCGACGAGCACGACCGCCTTCCCAGCCAGCGAGGGTCTACCTATAGACTGCTCCACACATGATGAGGACGTATCTAAGCATTCAAGCTGCGCGTTCACAGTCATCCCGTAGATTACTCCCATCGCCGTAAAGTCCGACAACGCGGCGGCAATGGCGCCGTTAGGCTTCACGTGACTCGAATCGGAATCGTAATCCGGATAGATGAAGTAGACGCTTCCTGCTGGAGCCTTCACGACCAGAGCGTCAACCGACGCCACCGTCTCCGAGGGAACCCGCTTCTCAATCCTCCACATCGAATTGCCTGGAGAGCTGTCGTGGCCGACTATGTATACGCCTGACGCGTCGAGAGCAACGCCATGAGCACCATCATCTCCCGGGCTCGGATTACTGGTCTCGCTCCATACTAGTGAGCCGTCTGTCAGGTTTCGCTTCTCAATCCTCCACTCCGAATTGCCTGGTGAGCTGTCGTCGCCGGCTATGTAGACTCCTGAGCCGTCGACAGCAACACCATGGGCATCGTCATCTCCCGGGCTCGGATTATTAGTCTCGCTCCATATCAGTGAGCCGTCTGTCAGGTTTCGCTTCTCAATCCTGAGCTCTTCGTTCCCGGGAGACATGTCATAGCCGACTATGTATACTCCTGACGCGTCGACAGCAACCCCGAAAGCCAAATCCTCCCCGGTGCTTGGGTTGACTTTTACAACTCCACCAGTTCCAAATGACGAGATGAGTGCGCCTGTTGTGAGGCTTCTCTTTTCAATCCTCCACTCAAGGTTCCCGGGAGACATGTCCTCGCCGAATATGTATAACCCTAAGCCGTCGACAGCAACATCGAAGGCCCCGTCCTCTCCATTGCTGGGGTTGTTCGTTATGACTCCACCAGTCCCGAAGGATGTGATCAGCGCGCCTGTTGTGAGGCTTCTCTTCTCAATCCTCCACTCACAATTGTTCCCCGGAGAGGAATCGCAGCCAACTATGTAGACGCCTGAGGAGTCAACGGCAACGCCGTCAGCATAGTCACCCCCGCCGCTTGGGTTGCTTGTCTTTTGCCACAGGAGTGCGCCTGTTGTGAGGCTTCTCTTCTCAATCCTCCACTCATAGTTCCCGGGAGACATGTCATAGCCGACAATGTATACTCCTGAACCGTCGACAGCAACATCCCGAGCGAAGTCCGGTCCATTGCTGGGGTTACTTGTCATAACCCCACCAGTCCCGAAGGATGTGATCAGCGCGCCTGTTGTGAGGCTTCTCTTCTCAATCCTCCACTCCTTATTGCCTGGAGATTCGTCCCATCCAACCACGTATATGCCTGAGGAATCGACGGCAACGTTCGGGGTCTCATCCTCTCCATTGCTTGGGTTACTTGTTACATTCCATACCAATGCCTCAGCCTTCACGGTGCCTGTCGTGATCATGCTCAGAGTTGCCGTAAGGACTACGAGTATGGAGAAAAATCCGAAAACTCTCTTCATGAACATCGAGGCCTACAGAGCTCGTGTTCCAACTCTATTTCAGGTTTGCGGGTGATTACCAAGGTATGTCGTGGCACCACTTGTGCCGATGGACATATACCATCGGCTGTCGTACTTGCGAGCCCTGTCGCCGATCGCTTTCGCGTATTCCGCTGTGATCGGTTCGTTTCCGAGATCGTAGTTGAAGACTGTTGGAACCTTCGTCTGGTTCCGTTGCAGGACGATGCCGTCGATCTCGTATTCGCGTTTGAGCTTGGCCCAGGCTTTGTTCTGAGGCGCCTCGTAGACGCTTTCCGCTCATTTTATCATGACGCCTTCTGAGAGCTTCTTGAATTCCAGCAGGTTGACGGGCAACGAAGAGGCGGCCTACTTCTCATCAGTTTGTCGATTCGCAACTTCGAACCGCTTGTGGTTGCGCGGCATGACATAGGCGAGTGCATCTTTGCCAGAGTCATCGGAGAGACAGGCGGTGATGAAGTGAATATGGTCCGTCTCAGTGAATTCTAGGCGCTTCATCCGCTCGCTGAGCGGTTGATCGCGGAAATCCTTGCCGTCAAATTCGAGGCAATCGAATACGATGAGATGGAGAATCTTGGCACGCTCCGTCGGATCGAATTTGACATTGAGTAGAGCAGTGACCATTGCGTGGTGCAGCGTTTCTTTGCTTTCGGGCTCTAGCATGACGGCCTAGATCCACCACGTCCTCCAGTCATCAGTGTTCGACCACGTTGAAGCGGCGAATGCAGATCTTTGATTATGAGTGGTGCGGAGCGGATCAGGATTCAAGTATGAGCTCTACTGCCGACTCTACCACGTCTCCACCTAGAGCAAGTCATCGGCGCTTCCATTCGGAGATATCCGATGCTCCATACGGCGATTTTCTTGATCACTTTCTCACTGATCAATGCTGATGCTGAACCTCTTGGATTGAGTTAGGGCCGAGACATTCGGCAGAAACTGGTTTGGTTTTATTTTTTGCGGCTTGCTCAATATATCCGCGGTCTGGGGAAGCCACAAATAGCACAGGTCGGTCTATACGCGGGCTGATGAAATGGATTGGGCGCCTACGATCTCATCAATCCCATTAGGCCGCCAATTGGATCGTCACAACTCTCTCGCCATGGCAAGTCGAACCCTGAAGACACACGGCCGTGGCGGACATTCATCGTGCGCGACAGTGGCGGAGCAGTCGACACGATGCTCGTCAAGATCAACACAGAGAACGGACAGATGAGGATCATAGAGACTCAAAAGGTGGCGTCGAACACGGGTGACGAAAGAGATCGAGTAGCGA
>Ga0209725_1002171_pt1 | contig 10697 bp, 13 predicted proteins | sample I18A1metaG_FD_184145 | JGI IMG/M metagenome (GOLD analysis project Ga0209725, IMG submission 184145) | Lake sediment bacterial and archeal communities from Gulf of Boni, Indonesia to study Microbial Dark Matter (Phase II) - ​I18A1 metaG... | ecosystem: Environmental > Aquatic > Freshwater > Lake... | reverse complement strand
GACTGTGAGTTGTGCTCCTCTCTTGTCTTGGGCAAGTTCGTGCACCTCGTCGACCACAACCCATTGCACGCTCTTCAGATGTTGTCTCATCCTCTTGGCCGGAAGTATGGCTTGAAGTGTCTCGGGTGTTGTGACTAGGATTGTGGGAGGCCGCCTAGTTTGGCGTTCCCTTTGAGTTCTAGGGGTGTCCCCGTGCCTCACGTCGCATGTGAAGTTGAGTTTCGTGCTCCAGAATGTGAGCCTTTTCATTAGGTCCCTGTTCAGTGCTCTCAACGGGGTCACGTATAGGGCGCTGATGCCTTTTCTGTCGGGGGTGGAGAGGAGCTGGGAGAAGATTGGAAGGAGCGCTGCCTCAGTCTTACCGGTTCCAGTCGGCGCCACGATGAGAACGTTCTTGCCTTCGAATATAGGGTCCAGAGCCGCCTTCTGTATGTCCGTTGGGATCTTGATGCCCGATTCTTCCAGGCCAGAGCGGATCGGCTGCGCAAGCCTGCTGAAAGCTTTCTTAGGATTCTGTAGGGTATTCACTTCCAAGCTCTCGGACCCATACGCCGTTGCCCTTTGCCTTGAATTGGCTTTGCTGAGTAGACGTAGCTCTTGCCGCTCTTGAGATTGAGAGACGGATGAAAGTAAGGGTTGTGGAATTAGACGCAGGCCGAGCGCAACAGGATGTGGTTTTAGGCTTCTCTTGGATACTCGGGCAATAGTTGCAGTATTGCGGCCCTATTTTCCCGCAGGCTCTTACCGTTAGGTGTACGCTTGCACTGCTGCAGCGCAATTTTCTAGTCGCGTATTGATTCGCTGTGGGGTTCTAGGGCCAGGATGTTCTCGATGATTTCCTTCTCGTGTTTGATGTAGTACCAGATGCGATTGACGAGCTTCTAATGTAGCTTGTTGGTCGGGGCTTGGTGCACGGTGTCAGGTATGCGGGTAGTTGCATGATTGCGGCTCTATTCTGTCTTGGCGCGGTTGCGGGATCCTTTTGGTTGGTTGACATGGGATTGCACCTGTTTATAAAGGAGTGCAATCTAGTGTCAATTGCTATGAGAACCACAGAGCTGAAGCTATTGAACGTGCTGTCCGAGGAGAGAACGACCGCGCGGGACCTAGCGAGAGCTATCGGCCTGGGCTATAGGATGACTGCCAGCGCGGTCAGGGATCTGACCCGACGGGGCTACCTTGTGAAGACTGATGGAAGGGTGGGTTGGGCTCCCACCGCGCTTGCCACGGCCTTCAGAAGGATCTTGAGAAGGTACGACACGGTGAAGTTGCTTGGGGAATCAAGGGAGAAAGTCCTTATTGCTTTGCTTGGCTCTGACACAGTTAGAGGAATCCAATCCGCAACAGGGCTCTCCTATAGAACCATAAGACGGGCGTTGGACACTCTTCTCGAAACTGGTGCGGTTAGGGAGAAGAACAAGAGATTCTCGATAGTTGAGGATCGAGAGCTTCAGCTCTCTCTGGCAACCTTGAGGGATGAGGAACAGAAGCGACTTGTTGAACCATATGCAGAAATTGCCTTCGCGTCCCCTCGCGATATTCTGAAGAAGGTGCCGCTTGGCAAGGCTGCGGGTGGCTCGCTTACGGCGTTTTCGGTTTTTGGAAAGTACGGGATGGATCTTAGGCCGGTCTTTCAGTGTTTCGTTCAGCCTGCGAGAGAATTGAGCGTGGAGGAAGTCTTAGTTCATGCGGTCGTGTTCTCCACGAGCCCTGTGGAATTGACGGATTGCGCAGTCTTCTATGCCAAGAATAGAAGCGTGTTGGATCTGGGAAAGGTCAGAAGGACTGCGAGAGAGTTCAATGTCTATGACACGATCGTGGATTTGGAGAACTATGTTCGAAACCTGACCGTTTCGTCCCCGGAGAAGTTCCTCCCTTGGAAGGAATTCGCTGAGAAGGCTCAGCTTTATGGTGTCTCTCCTAGCAGCCTGCTTCCTCCTGCTGCTTTCCCTGGTTTCTTCGATGAACTTGCAGGGTGCGTGGGTGAGAAGGTGCATGTCTATCTGTTTGGAGGCGAAGTCATGAGGATTAGAGGCCTCAAGAGAGCAACAAAGGACGTGGACATCGTTGTGGAGAATGAGAGGGAATTCACAGCTCTAAGAATGGCTCTTGTTGATATGGGCTACAGAACGCTGAGAGAGGAAGAGGTTTCGAAGGCCGATCAGAAGCTCAGGCCTTCCGGGATTTTTGTGAAGGAGGGCTATCCCAGAGTCGATCTCTTCCTAGGTTTCATATGCAATGCGTTCCGACTGTCGAGTTCGATGGTGCAAAGGTGCGAAACAAGAGAGATCGGGAACGTAGGTCTGCACATGATGAGTAACGAGGACATATTCCTTCTGAAATCTGTCACGGATAGAGAAGGAGACATCTATGACATGATTGAGCTCGCGAAGTCGAAGGGATTCAATTGGGGGATTCTGTTCGAGGAACTCCTTGTTCAAGAGGAAATAGCAGGGAGACATTTCTGCCTCTCGCTCCTTGACACCGTTGAGATCGTCGAAAGAAAGACAGGCATAAGACCTCCTTTCTACAATAGGCTCGTGAATCACAGCATCGACTACGGAATTCTTCAATCAGTGGGAAAGTGGAAGGCTACAACGCTGAAGCGGATAAGAGAATTCGTCAATTATCCTGACTACAAGCTAAGAAGCAGAGTCAATAAACTGATTTCAGAAGGAAAATTGGTCAGGTCGAAAGAGGGAGAATTCACTCTACCATAGCTGAAAAAATATCTAGGCAAATGGTATGAGATTGCACACCTTCCCGCCAGATTTCAAGAAGGTTGCACTGACACGACGGCGACTTACACTCTATCTGAAGATGGCAGCATATCTGTGCTCAACGAATGCAGAAGAAATGGCAAAGTAAAACAGGCAAAGGGCAAGGCAAAAGTGGTTGACAAGAAATCTGGAGCGAAACTTAAAGTAACATTCTTCTGGCCTTTCTATGGTGACTATTGGATCATAAACCTAGGTAAGGACTATGAGTATGCCGTCGTAGGCACACCAAACCGCAAGTATCTTTGGATATTGAGCAGAACCCCAAACATGGATGACAAGATATTTTCCCAATTAATGGAATCTGCAAAGTCACAAGGTTTCGATGTTAACAACCTCATCAAAACCAGCCATGAACGATAGCGCCGCCGTTCAACCTCCGTGAAATAAGCGAAGTGACAGCGCGGCGTCTGAGAGAATGTGGCACAGGCTTCGCGGATCTACTTATGACCGATCCCATCCGGAAGGCAGATAAGAGAAGTCAAAAAGGATGGCCCGAGGCGATGGTACGAATGCCCAAGTTCTCGCCCATCGAGCAAAGATATCTTGACGAGCATTATGTGGGAAGACTCGCAACGGCGACAAAGAATGGAATTCCACACGTCGCGGCAGTATGCTACGCCAGCGACGAGGAACTACTCTACATCGATACAGGCTACGAAAGCAAGAAAGGACGAAACATCCAAAGGAACAACAGAGTCGCCTTCATCGTCGACGAATACATCAGTTGGGAGAAAACTCCATCGTATCTCATCGCAGAGGGAGAAGCTGCGTTCAAGACAGGCGGGCCCCTCTTCGAGAAGGGAAGAGAACTCATCTACGCGAAGTACCCAAAATGGGAAAAAGAATATCCGATTGCAAAAAACAAGAGCCACATACTAGTGATCAAGCCGACCAAGATCATAGGCTGGAACCTACCCAAACCAAATCAATCGGGCAGCCCATGAGCAGAGATAACCTATCAAATCTGAACGATTGGTTCGCATCATCCATCAGGAAAATTTGGCTACGGGCGACACTGGAGAGGCAGGATTCACTTGATCAACTGCCTACAATCCGGCCAACTTTCGATGCTTTCTCTAGAATAGTAGCCAGAGCCCGTTCTCTTTGGAAGTGGTTTCGAACCAATTCGAGTATGAATCCCGGCGACTGCACGACTCCAGCTGGAGTCTTGTGTGGAAAGATCAAGTGCAGGTAGATGGTGAGGTCAGCTTGATCTCTCTCAATTGTGCCGTTTTCTACTCCGCTGCCAGTTTTGGGTGTTCAGTCCACAGTTCCTTTTTCGATGAGCCTGGAACAGTCAAAGATCCTTTCTCCTCTCTCAGCTTGGCTAGGTCTGGTTGATCCTCGAGTGATCAACCTTACTGAGGGATCTGAAGCTTAAATCAGGTTGTGATATATATCATAATAGGGCACTTTGTGCCCGGTTGTGATATAAATGCCAATGAGCCACTTGCTGAGAAAGCTATGGATCGACAAGAAGGAGTTTGTTACAGCGAGCGAGCTGAAAGCTTACTGCAAGTCATTAAAGCTGGGCTACCCGGCGGTCGTCTCCTACTTTGTGAAGCGCAGGTATTTCATCAGGATCTTTCGAGGAATCTTCTACATCAAATCATTGGAGGAAGCGAAGCTCAGCCGGAACAAGTACAGTCATCTGGAACTCGTAGCGAAAGGTCTCGAATTGAAGGAGGTGAGAAATTGGTATTTCGGCCTGCACACTGCGCTCAAGCTCAATAACATGACACATGAGACTTTTGCAATTGAGGATGTTGTCAACGACAAGCTGTTCCGAGCGAATCCCTTTATCATCGCAGGATACAAGTTCAAGTTCTCCAGGCTGTCGCCGTCCTTGCTCGGTTTTGGCATAAAGAAGGGAGAAAACGGAGTCAAATATTCCGACCGAGAAAAAACAATTCTCGATTTCATCTACATCTGGAGATACAACGGCATCCCTGAAGAGAAGATTGCGGCTGATGTTGCAGAATGGGCGAAGGGGCTCTCAAAGGAGAAGTTGAGACGTAACTCAAAGAAGTATCCGAAGACCGTGGCCAAAATCGCTGAGAGAGTGGTCGAATGAGAGCAGATTTTGTAGACGAAGTTGCCAGAGTCCTACGCATCAAGAGAAGAGATTTGGTTGAGAAGGACCTCATTCTGCACCAGATGCTCACGGACTTATCACAGGACAATTTCTTCGCACCGAACTTCCTGTTCAAGGGCGGCACATGCCTCATCAAATGCTACTTTGGCTATCTGCGGTTCTCCGAGGACATAGACTTCACGTGGAAGCAGCAGAGTCTGTTCAACAAACTGTCGGGGAAGAAAATCAGGTCACAATTATCGAAAGTCATAGACAAGACGGGAGACGTTTTTGAGCAGATTGCCAAGAAGAGAGGGCTCGATTTCAAGTGCGTGAAAAGCAATAAAGACTACGTGGAGCTCGGCGGAGGCAACAAGACATGCACATTCAAGATATGGTATGACTCGGAGACACTGAAGCGGCGGGCGTTTTTCAAGGTGCAGATCAATTTTGTCGAGCATATGCACTTTGACGCCAAGAAACGAGAGCTATCTGGGCTGCTTACAGACAAGCACAAAGAGCTTGATTCACTGTTTCTTGAAGAGGCTGCCGAATATTCCAAGAAGATACCTTTCGAAGTGTACGACGTCCGGGAAATACTATGCGAGAAGGTCCGCGCGCTCCTCACAAGGGAAGGGACGAAGGCAAGGGATTTTGTCGACGTCTATCTGATATGGAAGAAATTTGGCATAAGACCGGAAGACGAGGAGAAATGCATAATCGGGAAGATAGGTTTCTCGCTGAAGCTTTACGCAAAGTACAGGGAGCATCTGAAGCAGAAGGTCGGACTGCTAGATTCCGGAAAGCTATTCGACTGGGGCACTGAGAGGGAGCTACTGCTGTCGGATATTGATGAGGCAGATTTCTACAGTTTCCTAGACGGCTTCGAAATGTTCCTCAAGAAAATCGTTCGCAGCCTAAAGTATTGAGCCTGACCTCTGCAGAATCAAGCTGCACCGTCGCCCCTCCACTTTTGGTTTTGCATCTCTGGAGTCGAATAGCTAGGAGGTAGAAAGCGTAGCGACGAACGTGACGGTTCCGTTGCCCACTCGTATGGTGGAAGATCTCAAGTCGTATTCCTCTGTTACTTTGAGCAGTCTGTTCACCAGCATCGCGTGCTCACTGAGCTCTTCAACCTGTTTCGTTTCCTCAGATGCGGTACCGCAAACCTCGCAGCTCCAGAAGAGATGCTTCAGGTAGAACTTGGTCTCGGGCTCAGGCTTTTCATATTTGATGCCGTAACAAATATGCCAAGTTGAGGCTCCGCATCCAAAGCATCTTCTATGCGCTCTGATGTTCAACCTCTTCCCTGAAGGCAGCACAACCATGGTTAGATCCCAACCGGCGAATTGCCTTCTTTCCGGTCCGAACTCTGTGTCCCTCCTTCAACTTGATGGGCGAACTGTCGGAGCAACGTGTTGACGCGGTCAAGCTTGTCCTGAAGCTCTCTGACGGCCCTTTGATGAGCGAATAGGATGGATAGGAGCATGCCATCTGTTCTGACGGGGAAGCAACATGCCCCAGCGGCTGAAGCGCTTCGTCGGCATTCATCCATCAGATTCTCGAAGATTGGAAGCTCATCTAATCGCAGCGCGTTCTCGAAGCTTTTCCAACGCTTCAACTCTTCCTCAGGCACTATTCGATATGAAGGAATGGTTCTGCCCATCTCCAGTCGCCTCCAAACATTCCTCCAAGATTCCAGATTGCTCTAGAAATGGCATCAGCTGATCCGCCATATATGTAAGAGAGCAACCGAAAACTACTCGAAGGCTAGACGAGCCCGGATGAACCAATGCCTGACCCCGCTTCAATCGTGCCGCGTGCAGAAAGTCAAGTTGATTTAGATAAGGGTAAGACAACATAAACAGGTATAGTTTGACATTGGAAGTAGGGACAGAGGCAGGGGAGTTGGCGAAGATATTCATTGACAAGAGGCTATGTAAGGGGTGCGGAATATGCGTTGAGTTCTGCCCTCGGAAAGTACTAGAGATGGGAAGCGATATGGATGAGAGAGGGTTCCACATGCCTGAAGCCAGAAGAGCTGAGGACTGTAGCCTCTGCGGACTGTGCGAAATATACTGCCCAGATTTCGCGATATGCGCTCGGGAGGAGCTGAAAGATGAGTGAGGAAGAGTCGATCAGGAGGCTCGCCGAAGTGAAGGCCTACCTCGAGAAGCGGATGCTTGAGATACAGGATGAGGCATCAAAGCTGAAGTCACTCCTGGAAGTTGTGGACGCCAGCTTGGCGGAGAAGAGCTTCAGAAAGATGGAGGTTCCCAAGCCTGCAGCCCCAGCTCCACCCATGCCTCAGCAAGAAGAGGGCTTAAGGCAGGTTGTACCATTGAAGACGCCTGAAGGCATACACTTGGCAGACTCCTCCGAAACAGAGAGCGACTTGATCGTCACTCCGGCACCCGGCATGAAGTTTGATGTATCCTCTCCGCCTCTCAGAGCATTCTTGATAGGACGAGTCTTGGAGCCCATGCGCAGTAGGGACGAAGCATCTGCCAGGGCTGGCGAGATGAGTCCTGAAGGGACCCTATCATACACTTTCGAACAAGACGGAAATCTAATGAAAAGGCTTGTTGTCAAGAACTACGGAGATGAAAGACGCCTTCAGGAGCTTCGAAACGCTATCCGTTGGACTCTGAGGAGAATGTATGAAAGAACCTTGGTGGGTACCAGGCCGTCAGCCCAGCCTCCCTAGAACAAAGAAAAGTAAAATCCCGCGGCGCCCATGTTCTTCGTGGGTCTAAGACGGTGTCATCTGGATCAGACGAATATGTGAAGTCCCCTCTCTGGCCTCTTCTGATAGATACAGTTCACGCTTTGGTCATGTACAGATACCATAAGAGGTATGTCTCGACCGTAATACTCGCTGAAAAGCCGAACATAGCTCCGAAGGATCTGAGCGCACGGCTTGGGATACCATTCGGAGAGGCTCTCGTAATTCTTCATGAATTGAAGGCTGAAAGCTCAAGCCCGAAAGTTCCAACCGCATCCAAACCATAGCCACAATAGACACAATCAGGAATCTCGGGCCCTCGCATGAGGATCAACTTGACATGAACTGTAAGGTGCAAGTCGCCTCTCGAATCGAGCTACAAGGGATCCTTCCCATCTGCGAATACTTTAAGCATCTTGAGCTATCTTGCCTTGTTCAAGGAGGTCTGCGCGGAATTGAAGGTCATTGCAGCCGACTCTGGCTCAGCACTACTAGATGAAGACTTCACACCGCAGAAAATAGTCTCTACATCATCGATTTCTACAGACGTCCCGTACAGAATGGCATCGAACCAGATCTCCGACCTCTTAATGACTGACGTGAAAAGGCACGACTTGGTAGTAACTGAACTCAGGATGTGCAGGAAGATGCTACAGCTCGATCCGGCTGAGACCGTTCACCTCGACATGAGCCTTGGAGGAATATCAGTTTCTCAGCTCACTGCATCAGACTTACAGGAAATGGCGATTTCTTCAAAAGCCAAACAGAGAATAAGGCTGGTCCTGCCACAACTGCGAAAGCTCGCCACTGATATTGAAAGAGAGTTCAAGGTAGAAGTCCTCGCATTAGGAAAGGAAAGCCTTCCAGTAAGAATAGCTGAACTGACAGCTGGGGCTTGCTCGGTCATACATGCGGCAAAGGAAGCCCTAAAGCAGCGGCGAACCTTTCTACTAGGTCTTCCCTCGCTGTGCACAGTATCGTTTAGCGAAGGTAGAATAACTGCCAGATCACTTCGTCAAGGAGAATTCGACGTTGCAGGATTCGCTGAGGACGGAGACGGAGTAGTCCGACAAGTGAAGATCGGCGAATTCAACAATCCAAACGTTCGCGGCTTCAGAGTCTTGAAAATCGAAACCTCACTGAATCGAACGCGTTCCGGCGGCGAGACATGATGGAGCCAACACTGGAAAGAATCAAGAAGACCATTCTGACCATCGCAGACAAGTACAGGATCAAGGTCCCAGCAATAGTTCTCTACGGCTCAAGAGCAAAGGGCGACTACTCATTCGGCAGCGACTACGACATTTTCGCGCTGCTCGGCGGCAAAACAACTCTCCTCCAGTTTGTTCAATTCTCATCCGAATTCAGGATGTCAGCTTACAAACTCGGCCCCGTGAAACTGTACGCATGCCCGAAAAAAGGCTTCGTCAAGATGATGCATGAAAACCCCTTTCTCGGTGCCTTCTGCTTCATAATAGCCTCAGAGGGCAAGGCAATCTACGAGAGAGACGAAGAGTTTCAGAAGTTGAAACGGTACGTAAGGAACCTACCGAAAAAGAAGAAGAGATCCTTAATCAACAAATGCTTGAAAATGAGCGAACGTCTAGGCTCGCCGAAATGGGTTGAATACTGGAAGGCGAAGCTGGCAGAAGAATACTGACTGAACTGGCGACCGCAAGATTCGAGATGCTAGACCGCATGGAGAGGCCCTTATGGAGCCTGTGATTCTAGTTTCAGTGTCAGAGATCATGCTCAAGAGCCCCTATGTAAGACGGCAGTTGCAGAGTACTCTCCTAGAACACCTGCGATGGAAACTTAAGCGCTCAAGTTTCAGCAACTTCAAGACGACAATAGATAGTGGCAGAATAGCTATTTCCGGCCTGAGCGACACACGCGCAGCCCAAGAATGCTCACATGTCTTCGGCGTAGTCGCCACAATGAATGCCAGCAAAATAGTAGGTGACCCGGATAGATTGGTTGAGGAGACTTGCGCATACGCCGCGACTCGCCTTTCTGAGGGCGACACATTTGCAGTAAGAGCTCATGTTGCGAAGCCCTATCCGACATCTGGCATCGAGATTGAAAGGAAAGTGGGTGCTGCGATTCTCGCCCGTCTTAGAGAGAAAAACGTCACCGTCAACCTCGACCACCCAACAAGAACGATTCACATTGAAGTTAGGCGGGGTGCCTCGTATCTGTACGACAACCATATCCGAGGATATGGTGGCTTGCCGTACGGGTCTCAGGGAAGACTTGTCGGATTGCTGTCTGGAGGCATAGACAGTCCGGTGGCGCTGTGGTTGATGATGAAGAGGGGAAGCCACGTGATTCCTATCTTCATGGATATGGCTCCTTACGCTGGCGACGACTACAAGGACAAGGCAGTTGACGTCGCAAGGAAACTCAGGGAGTTTGCTCCTGTCAGCAAGTATGGGATCATTATTGCTCCCTTCGGCGAAATCGTTGAGGAAATCCTGAGTGTGAAAGAGGCGAAGTACAGATGCGTGCTCTGCAAGCGGATGATGTACAGAGTTGCATGCGCAATAGCTGGGCGCCAACGCGCGGTGGGCATAGTGACAGGAGAAAGCCTCGGACAAGTGGCTTCTCAGACACTTTTGAACTTGTCAACCATTGATGAGGCTGCATCGCTGCCAGTCCATAGGCCTCTGATCGGCCTAGACAAGATGGAGATTCAAGCTCTAGCTCAACAAATAGGCACTTATGAGATCTCCATACGGAAAGCTAATGGTTGCAGGTCAGCGCCTCGGAAACCAGCGACATCCGCTAGAGTCGAGAAGATAAGGACTCTTGAGAAAGGTCTTCCGATTGACTCTATCGTGACAAATGCGTTAAAGAGAATCAAGAAGATGGATCTCTGACCGTTATCTGCGCTTCAGACCCTTTAATTCCAAGCTCAGATCCAAGGCCCCTGCACTGTGCGTCAGAGAGCCCAAACTTAACATGTCCACGCCTGAACGAGCAAATTCCAGAATGTTCGTCTCGTCAATCCCACCGCTCGCTTCCAGAACCAGCCTCTTCCTGACACCTTTGCTTTCCAGCAACTTCACTGAATCTCTGATCGAGCTAGGGGTCATATTGTCAAACATCACTATGTCTG
>Ga0209725_1002170_pt1 | contig 10699 bp, 11 predicted proteins | sample I18A1metaG_FD_184145 | JGI IMG/M metagenome (GOLD analysis project Ga0209725, IMG submission 184145) | Lake sediment bacterial and archeal communities from Gulf of Boni, Indonesia to study Microbial Dark Matter (Phase II) - ​I18A1 metaG... | ecosystem: Environmental > Aquatic > Freshwater > Lake... | reverse complement strand
AGGTTCTAAGTAATCTTACGAAAGTCACAATGCGGTCCAAGAAAGCGGTACCCATTCAGGTAGCCTGAGACATCGAGAAAATCCCGCGGCCACATTACGATCTTTCTGGATTCTGCCCTGAGCCAATCCTCCTTGACGATTGGAACTAGGTCATTAACAGGCTCCATATTCAAAGCACCAGATGGGGGACCGCGTCGCTTGATCATCCGATCAATCGTTCAACGTAGTGTCTGTCCGTAGGGATTTTGTGCGTGTTCAAAACGTGAAATCTCACATAACCGGGCCCGCCACAAACACTATCCGAATCCGACTCCCCGTCTGCCTCAGCCCTCTGCGATCGGACCCCGCTCATTTATCGGATTCTTCTCCACGTGCCATATCCTATTTCCGCGGGCTGAACTTGATCGCGCGGTCCCACAGAATCTCAGATTTCACGGGACCGGCCTTGGTTGCGGGTTCACAGTAGACGCGGAAGATGATGAAGATCGGTTGGTCCAGCTCAATGCCGTGCGCCTTCAAGCCGGGACCCGAAACTCTGTAACAGTTCTCGCTGTCACATCGACGAGCGATCTTGTAGGCGTAAAGGTCTTTGGCGTTCGGGTGGCCGGGGAGGTAATTCTCAGCCGTCGGATACTGATCACTCGTCACGCCTCCGACACCATTCCATATGTCCGCCCCGTAGACGGTAAAGCTCGAGAACGTGGCTTTCCCTGAGGCCTCATGGTTAACTCCGTATACGATTACGAACTCGTTCGGATCGTCAGCGAGAGTGAAAGTCTTGGGAGGCTGCTCCGCCTTGCCTGTTATCAGTGACGGCGTGGGCGGGTAGAATCGAAGCTGCCCACCTGTCCACAGATAGATTGCGTCCCTGGTGGGCCCAGCCACGTTGATACCTCTCTGAATAGCCTCATAACCTTCCGGGAGCGCATCAGAAACCTCAAGGTCAGTGGCTTCCAAGTCACTGTACCTCGTCAAGATGGCTTTGCGTAGATCATTGAGGGCGGGTGTCAGATCATGCTCCGTCCTGCCCGTTCCCCGCAACCTCAGCTCAGCTACGTTGAAGGGATTGAGGTTAGCAGGCTCCTTCGGAGTTATGCGCAGAATCACTACAGGCGGATTCTTGACGTATGCGTCGCCGGCCTGCTGGTCCTTGAAGATCGATGGCCGAATGAAGAAGTTGAATGTGTCGGAATCATCGTCGAGTCCCATCTTCAGCATTGGGGATGGGATCACGTACGTGTTCGTGATGGAGGACGAGTATCCGGCTGAGATGGCTGCTGCGCGGACACGTTCGTTAATGCCCTTGTCCGCTGTGCTCACGATGACGGTGTTCTTGTCGAATGGATTTCCCTCAGCTCCATTCGGAGTGCCTTCAGTCTTGATAGTTAGATGATTCAATGCATCGGTTATGTCCGCGAAGATTACCCTACTCTCGTTTCCGTAGAATCTCTCCATCAAGTAGCCGCTGTAGCCATAGTACTTGCATTCGGGTGGTGTCCGTCCGACGAAGACGAGAGCCTCATCGGGGCGCATGCGGAAGAGAATCGTGACACCCTTGAGGCCGAGGAACTCGCCTACCTTGAATTTGTACCCAGGCACCTGTTCTCCGGGCGACGGCGGAACCAGACATACCAGGTAGGGCTTGGTTGGGTCATTGCCCCAGCATGCCTTGATCAGGCCCGCCTCGTACGCCTCAATCAGCGGAAACACGGCCGCTGCCCCCTGCCCGACAGTGAAACCATCTCGCTCAAGCGCGGACCGGAAGGCATCAAGGTCTCCCACGCTCGGCGCCACCGGCACCGTCTTCCTCAAGGTCTCAGTCACAGTCTGCGTCACCCCGGGCCCCACGACAGGCCGAGTTGCGGCAACCGCTGCACCAGCGGCCACTGCGCCCGCAGCGAACGATCCAGCTATCTTCAAGAAGTCTCTACGCGACGAACTCTCCTTCGCTTCTGACAATTGCCATCGCTCCAAACACACGGCCCATTCAGTCTTATTGCTTGCGTCTCTATGCATGCACAAGAAATGTGACGACGTCACAATCAACACACCACGATCATGCGTGACATATCTGCCATCAGACTATTGGTCGACTGTAATCATTGTAACAAGAAGTTCGAGACCCATGTGATTCGAGCCCAGTTGATCATCTCATGCCAAGCAGAAACTACTCATTCGGCGAATAAGTCGCGAAGATGTTGAAACCCTCATTGCACATCCCACGGAACTGTTCGAGGACATGGAACATGGTTGTGAAGTCTCAGTTGGAACGATAGGCGACAAGATGCACGTCGCAGTCTATCAGAAGCTTGACAAAAATGTCAAAGTTATAACTGTCTATCATACTCGAAGGCTTGACAAGTTGGTCTCGGCAAAGCTCCAAACGAGGTGCTTGGAGGAGAATCCGATGAAGGTTCATTACGACAAGGAGCACGATATCCTATACCTGGCCTTCAAAGATGGACCAAGCCATGAGATTATCAAGTCGGCTCGCAACGTTGTACTGGAGCTCGATGAAAAGAAAGAGATTATGGGCTTAGAGATCTGGAATGCCAAGAAGATAGGCCTCCTTGAACAGGTTGCCAAGATCGCTGCAGGTTCCTAACCGAACCTTGCCGTGCATTTCGTGCACTCTTGGCGTAGTCTTCGTCCGCTCCGGGTTTCGTTGGTTCAAAACGTGAAATGTCACCGAACCGGCCCGGTCACATTTGTTTGAATCCATTCTACCGAGCTCGTTGGAGGAGATCCCATGCAAGATGACTCAAACTGCACACGAAATCAGATCACCGCGTAGTGACTTGTTTCAAATTGATTTGACATACAATGAAGCTGCGCCGAAAGCTTTGCACGAATAGTGAGGTCTGAAAGTGCCTAGGTGACAGTGCTGGCCGGGACCGTTTGCTCTTGTTGGCGTTTCCCTATCAGAAAGGAGGTCTCGTTGACGCTCTCGTTCAGCGTCTTGACTAGAGGGTGGTTCCTATCTATCCTGCACATGGTTGCCTTACCTATCTTCCTCGAAATCCTCACGACCCCCAGCTCTTCAAGATCCTTGAAGTTCTTGTAGATTGTCTGCTTGCTCATGCCTAGCTCTCTCGCCAGCTCCTCCTTGGCGAAGTCAAAGTGCGGGTTGGTTAGGAAGATGTCCATATCCGCAGTTTCGGGGAGTAACCAAAAGCCTTGAGCAGAAGCGAGTCTCCAGTATCCTTGTACCTTGGTTGATGATCCATTTCTGTCCTCAATCCTGATTGGACGGCAAAGTACTTATTTTTTTTACCTCTAACGTTCCATGACTGTACGATGATCATCAGCGACGACCAAGTCAGGGCAGCCATACTCGAGTTCCTGATTAAGAAGGGCAGGTGGGGCGCTCACTACTTTCCTTTGGATACGCTTGTAGCTGCCATGTGATCGCATGATGGAATGCCGGGCAGAGCACTTTGAGTATCGTCGTATTGTGAACGACGGAATCCAAATGCCCAGGTGCAACTAGACGGTGACCGCAAAAGGTAGTTCCAGTCTATGTCGCCTTATACGGTTCAGCCTTCCGCGGATACCTTGGAAAGGGTATTTGCTGGGGCTTTTCGTGCCCGTCAATATTGTCTTGATTTTCAAGCTGTTCAATAATGTCATGACCGGGACCATCTTGGCACTTGGCTGGTGCGTCCTGTTCTTTCTTGCCGACTACGTTGTCGCGCGACAGGTCTGCGTGTTTCCTCTCATAACCCTCTTCATGATCGCGACGCAAACAGCCGGATCTATGTATGCGGGCTACCATCACGCATCGGCGCTGGCTGCATCACTAGTTCCGGGCATCGATGACCTCGTCGTTGCCTTATTCTTCCTAGGTTCGCTCGTGACGCGGGCTCCGCTGATCCTTCTTTTTCTAGACAAGGAGAGTGTAAACAGGTTAGCTGCCAAGTATGGCAAGAGTCCTCACTTCATGCTGGCGTGGAGACAAATTACGGCCGTATGGGGAGTCTGGTACATCGTACAGTCTGTCATCGTGACATACCTGCGGGTCACAAGCTCCCCTGCAGAAAGGGCTGTGGACTTCTTTCTAGGATGGCCGATTATCTTCCTTCTCCTACTTTTCAGCGTGGCCTATCCTGCTTGGTACTGGACTAGGAAGGGGCTCGTCACCGAGGTAGGGCAGCAACGAGGCCCAGAAAACTAGTCGCTTCTTGTGTGACATGAAACACTCATCCAGAAGAACCCATGCGCTACGGCAAATCGTAACGACGCAGTCGCCTTAGACTGATCACCTTGAGCGGGCCCCTCCTTTCCGCGTCCTTGTCCGTTCCCAAGTTCAAATCCCACCGGGCCCGCCACAATTTGAGATCGCCCAAGACCATGGTCGTCTAACGTAATCGGCCGTTTCCTTTCTCCGCTTGTTCTGTTCAGAGGAAAGACGAATCTCAAGTCAGGCTGTCCTTGAGTCTCTTTCACTCGGGACTCGCTGTATCACCGTCAGCGCCCTCTCCCAATATCATTCGAAATACTCACCCAACACGCATGAGCTCAAACGACACGTGTACGAACTGTGGAAACGGACTGACAAACGGTCGCTGCCTCAACTGTGGAAACTGCGAACGGTGCGACAGCTAGCAAGGCGCTCGGCGGTTCGAAGAGGGAACGGTACTAGCGGTCCCCCGTTTCACATGCCCTAGCGATTTGCCTCGGTTCGTGATCTGGTGAATTCAGCGCAATTGCCGCGCGGCCGTCCCTCATGTTCATCCTCAGCCTACTCGTGTCTCCAGCTTCAGCCCTAACGCGTGTTCAGATTCTCTCGAGTCTTTCCAGCGTCCGCTCGTCCCGCACGTTGCCCGTATTCACCGTGGACGCCGGCTCAAATAGGAGAACATGCGCTTCCTCTTCCGCAACGGGTCGATGCTTCACGCCCCGGGGCACGACAATGAACTCTCCTTCCTCAAGCCAAACGTGCCTATCCTGGAACTCCAGCCGGAACCTCCCTTTCATGACCAAGAACATCTCGTCCTCGTTCTCGTGGTGATGCCAGACGAACTCACGCTTCAGCTTGACCAGCTTGACATGCTGCCCGTTCAGCTCAGCGGCAATGTAGGGCTTCCAGTACTCCCGGATCTGCTTGAACTTCTCGGCGACGTTCACTTTCTCCATAGACCCAACTCCCGACCTGGTCAAACCAAGCACATGAGCAAAAGGTCTACCATTGCTCGCTATGACAGCTTTGAGTACAGCTCGGAGACGACTTTGGCGGCGTCTCCGAACTCGAGCGGTTCGAAAGTGCCTGATTCTATTCTCCGTACAGTGTTCGAGTCTCTGACAACTCTCGCGATCAGTCTCCTGGCTCGGTCTATGTGTCCGGCGGCGCTCTCGCGTCGTAGTTGTGCGTGAAAGGAGTCCCGGACAGCCTTCCAATCGAGCCTGCTACTGTTGAACTCCACGATTCGGTAGCAATCGAAAATGTCGAAGTGTCGCCTCCGCCTCGCGCTCACGCCAATGACGTAGAGCTTGTTTGACAACTGCTCGTTGAGGTCCAGTTGCTTGAAACGAGGTAGCGTGACTGCCAGTAGCTTTGGATCCATCATCGTCACTATCTGATTCTCCACTGGAGTCCGGACGGTTCTACAATCTTTGCAGATCTCTATCTTCGGCTCCTCTGGAATTGTAACACCATATGCGTCTTGAACGACCTGTCTATAGTTGAAGGTGATCCAATGGAAACGTTGATTGTTCAGTGTCACTAATCCGCGGATCGGGCTCCTTCTTGTTTCTGCGAACCTGTTCAAGTCCTCTCTCAGGCTCTGGACTTTTCTGAAGGTGTGCCCGGCTTCCCTGTGTATGTTGAAGTCTAGATCGTAGGAGAACCTGTGGCTATGCAATGGGACGTATGTTCGAACCGAATGACCGCCCTTCAGGATGAGTAGTTCCCTGTAGTATGAATCACGGATCCTAGATATCGTGAGGAGCATATCCAAGACACAGAGTTCGGCAAAGACATTCGGGCGATCCTCGACGCGCTGCACTCTCATCGAGAACTCAGGGTTAAGGATGCCTGAGGGGTCTTGACCTATTACGGACTCGTCGAGTATGTTGAAGATTGCCATCGTTCGGCGTATTGCATTATGGTGGCCCGTTATTTATATAGAGGGGGCCTCCATTTTGCATACGTGAAAACGTTGCTATACAACCTCCTCCGCATGGCTCACAAGGTGCAGGTGTTCTACAAGCTGAGAGGTGCAAAGACTGGCCGTCGCCGTCTTTTTCCCCAGAGAATCGGCTACTCCGGCAGAACAGGGGCATACAAGAACCTGAGGCGCAGTCTGATTCGTGAGGGGATCCTGAACAAGGAAGGAGCCTTCATAGAAAGCAGCCCAAATGTGTGGTTGGCTCGGCTCGGCGAACACGTACAGGATGTTCAAGTCGCTGTCGCTATCGGGAGAAGGATACCCTACATGATCTTCTTGGCACTCATGCTCGATGGGAGTGAGGGTTTCAACTCGCCGTATCGACTGGCACGGGAATTGAAGATCCCGCCTAGAAGTCTCTACGCTGGAGTCAGCTCGTTGGTTGAAAGGAAGCTCGTCGAAAAAAGAGAAAGGCTTGCGGTCGCCGATCAAAAAACTGCTAAGCAGTTACAGGCTTGGCTTGGCCGGTATCTCGACCTGACCATACAACATGCCAATCTCACACACGACAGTTCAAGGATTTTTCATGCGGTGCCCGCATATATTGACGGTCCAGAGGCGTTCCAGAGAGTGAAGTATGAGGCCGGTATGCCGATCGGACCGGCTTCGATGATTATCAGAACATTTGCCCCTTACAGGTGTTTCTGGATGAGGGCCCTTAAGGAAGTGGATGATTTCAGACAACGAAGTAGACCGGTATCACTTGCTGCTACTCGCCCTGATACCGGGATCACGTGGATATCCGGACTACCATACGCAAGCAAACCAAAGCGTGATTGAGAACGATCGGCTCAATCTGCGTACGTCGATAGCCAAACAAGGCTGAGCCGCGCGAATATCACGTGAGATCTCCTTGATCCAGCGTCACAGTCGGGAGGTTTCCAGGCCCCTCAGCGTTCAAAACCGTCCGTTCTTTCGTGCCCTATTTGGTTCAGAACGCTTCTCTTCACGCATTATGCGTTTTTCTGTCATCATTACATTTTGTTCTTCATAGCTGTAATGTTCCCGCCAAGAAAACACGACAACAATCGGCAAGATTCGCTGCTTCGAAGCATTCAGTGCGCTGTGCTGGTGGACTCCGTGGAGAGGTTGTGTGGAATGCTTGAAAAGTCCCGCTCAGTTTCGGCCACCTCTTCAAACCAAATAGTCCGACAATCTCTGGTCTCGCAGCAATGAAGTGACCTCAGGTACTTCATCCGGTGTTGCGTCTTGACCGTAGAAAGTGAATCCGTGAAGTCTACAGTAGACGAGCTCCACTCTTGGGCCGGTCAGCTTGCGTCCGAGAGCCGCAGCCCAAACTGGGTTGCCGGCTGGTATGTCTGGCCTGAGGCTGTCCTCCGAGTCCAGCATCAGCTGGAAACGATGAAGGCCGGAATCATCGGCCTCGTAGGCCTTCAAGGGGTTGGAAAGAGCAGCGCTCTACGCGCGCTCCACAACAGCACAAAGTCGGAGAGCATCCTCTTCAAGTGGCGGAGGCACCGCGAACTCTACAGGAGCCTCCTCGACGGGTCACATGAGGCCTCTGAAGATTTCCTTCGCGAATACTGGCGCAGGCTTCGAGAAAGACCATCAGCCAAGCTCTCTTCTCCTGTTCCGCGTGAGAGTGACTTGAGGAAGAGACTGCTCTCCATCGAGGAGGAAATGAAGTTGGTCGAGGTCGACACTAAGATTCTGGATGATCCCGACTTCCGCATAGGTCAACCTGAACTTGAAAGCGCTGAGGGAGAACTGAGCAGGGACGCGCTAAGGACGCTGCAAGAGACCACTTGGCTCGAGATGCTTCAAAACAACAAGACGGTGCTGATCGATACGCCGGACTATTCGAAGACCGACCGGCGGCTTATGGCAAAGGACTTGCAGGAGATCTACTGGCTCTGGCTTAACCTAGCCAAGTCAGACAACGCGCCAAACATAGTTCTCGCGATCCAGAAGGAGATGTTCACCGGCCACTTCTTCTTCGACAAGATGCAGAAGATCGAGCTTGAACCGCTCCAACCCGAGGCGATGCTTGAAGCCTACAAGCGTCGTTTCGCTACCACGGACCCGTTCACCGATCAAGCTCTGTTGACGCTCGCCCGTATGAGCCGTGGGATCTTCCGCCGCTTCCTAAGATACATCACGCTAACCCTAGACCTCTGGCAAACTCGGTCAGAACCTCGCGAGCCCGTCGACTCCGCAACCGTGAAGGACGCGGTGACCGTTGACCGTTTGGCTGAGGATATGGAGCTCGAGCTCGTCGAGCTCTTCCCCAAACAGAGCGACCTCAGAATCCAAGCCGTCCGACTACTCATGCACCTCGAAGAATCAGGACCTCAAAAGCAAAGCGAGCTTGCAGAACGACTAGGCATGGAAGACTACGCCATAAGTAGGCTGCTGGCAAAGCTTGAGCTCAATCGCTACATCTCGCGTACGCGGTCAGGAACCGACAAGATAGTCGACACGGACAAGAAAGAAGCGGCCGCCTGACAGCCCACCCGTGGGAAGGGGGCTGGACCCATGTCGCCCATTAGAGGTGCAATATTGCAAGATTCGGTTCGATCAGATGAGAGTGGCTAGCTCAACTAACGGTTGGAAGAGGTGCTTTCATACCTTCAACCTAAATGAACCCGAACGCCAAAACCCTTCAGCGGAACCTCTGGAGACATGAGATTGGAGTATCAGACAGCCACGACACTCAACGGCGTTGAAGTCAGGCTCTTTCGAACAATGCTGGAGAGGATATTCCGAAAGCATGGGGAACTCAGAGGTATGGGTTCGCTGGTTCTGGAGACGATAAGTACGCCGGATCTGGTTCTTGAAGGACATGCGGGGGAGCTTCTAGCATTGAAGCATCATGACCAGACGCCGCTGGGCCCCAAGGATATGGTTGTTATTTACCGCGAGGACAAGCAACTCATCATCACAGCGTTTTTAACCTCCGACCCTTCGAGGCTGTTGAGGAAGAGGAGAACAATATGGCAAAGACTGACCTAGTGAAGCTCGCTCCGGAAACAATTGATGTCGAGTACGATGAGAAAGGAGACGTGCTCTACATCGCATTCAGTCCCGAAACAGTCGCCGACGACTCCGAGCTGACGGAGAACGACGTGCTCCTACGCTACAAGGGCGACAAGATAATCGGACTGACCATACTCCACTTCTCTGAAAGACAGAGAAAGAGCAGGCCCTAACAACTCGCTTTCCGGATTTTGGCAAACGGCTCTCTCGAACTCTCACGTGCGAAAGAGCAGCCTGGCTTCGTGCGGGCCGAGGGATATTTTTCTTGTCACAATAATCCCTTGGCACGACATTATTGTGACACGAGAACAGCAGCTGGACGGCTGGCTGTAGTGGCACGAGTGGCAGAACCGGGTGGCTAAGCCAAGGATGAGCAAATTGCTGGCGAGACTAGAGCTTCATCCTCACTTGGCACGCCAGCGCTCAGAAGCCGACCGTAAGCATCACGAAGAGGGAATCGGGGTCGTGACAGCCGATTTGTGGGAGGGGGAGTGTATTTCCCAGAACCGTTAGCGATGCAATACTGCAATATTGGAAAGAAACCGTGCCAAGCACGCAGGAGGCTTGGTCGAGAAGTCACGCCTCCTTAGCCGCAAGGATAGGGATTACGATGTGCGCACCTAGCCAGGTGAATGGTCTTCCATGTGGCGAGGGCAGATGTCACGGAAGCATGGCAGGCACGGTTACAGTGGACATACATGACTTCGAAGAGAGCATGGCGGCTACTCAACCTGAAAGGAAGAGGGCGAATGAAGAAGCTACTGACGTGTTTGCTAGTCGCGGTCATGGTCTTGGGTCTTCCTCTTGTGCAGATTCATTTAGCGACGGCTCAGCCGCGGTGGACGATTACATTCTACCAGTCTGGTGTCGGCGACGACTTCGCTGGAACAGTTGCGACCATATCTGGAAGCGACTACGGGCAGTCGGCGCTCGCTACCGGTACCGGTGTAGATGTCTTGGTCAGCGACAACCAAACTGTGAATTTCGAATTCAAGTCCCCGTTGTCAGCGTCCCCCGGTAAACAGTATGTCTGGTCTGGCACAACGGGCCTCTCAACGAAACAGAATGACACCATAACTGTAACTGCTTCAGGCAACGTAACTGGCAGCTACGAGACCCAGTACCACCTGACGGTAACGACAGACCCATCAAACATCACGACTATCCCGGGCACGGGCTGGTATGATTTGACTAATCCTGTAACCGAAGTTTCGCTGGAGGCCCCGCTCGGTCCGCTTGTTGGACCTGACAACTCCAACTACGTCTTCCTCTACTGGGATGTGGACGGACTAAGCCGAGGCAACGGAGTCAACTCCATAACAGTGACAATGAACGATCAGCACAGTGCCACAGCACATTACTACGTTACACTGCGTAGCACCAGTACTTCGGTGTCGCCGGATCCATCGTCCGTGATCATCGGCAACACCATAACGTACACGGCAACCGTGACTGATACCGATGCTTCTGGAACGGCGTCTACCCCGACTGGTACGGTTGGTTGGAGTGATGGTGGCGCAGGCGGTGGCTTCAGT
>Ga0209725_1002169_pt1 | contig 10699 bp, 6 predicted proteins | sample I18A1metaG_FD_184145 | JGI IMG/M metagenome (GOLD analysis project Ga0209725, IMG submission 184145) | Lake sediment bacterial and archeal communities from Gulf of Boni, Indonesia to study Microbial Dark Matter (Phase II) - ​I18A1 metaG... | ecosystem: Environmental > Aquatic > Freshwater > Lake... | reverse complement strand
TGGCCGCGGATCGCCGTACTTTCATAGGTCGAATCAGGGAGGTTTATCGAAATGCGGGGGGACTGTGGATCGTCGAGGTGAAGACTGAAGAATGGGGTAGGGTGCTCTGTAATCTCACAATTCCGGGATGTGAAATCTCGGAAGAGGAACAACGCGTAATCGATGAAGCGAAGAAGCTTCGGGGACGATTGTGCATACTTGAAGAGAAAGACGGTCGAATTGTAAGCGTCAATACTTGGGAAGGTTCGTAAATAGTAGAGCCGTTTCCGGCCGGTATCCGAACGTTACCTTTCAGCAGTTGCGCGATTGAATTGGCGGAACATCTTCTCTTATGGTTGAGAATGCGGGCCGGTACTACTACCGCTTCCTCACTCTGAAACTTGACGGGTCGTTCTCTACCTTTAGATTGACGAAGTGGGTAGAACAGGAGATGCATGGGTCGTAGGCTCTCACAAGCATTTCACATTTCAACGCAGCCTCTTCGAGGCGTTGATCCAGCAAATTAGGCACGAGCTCATGCAAGTCTCTCTCGACGTTGTAGGCGTAGTGGGCTGTTGGTGTGACTATATCAGCTTTTTCGACCTTTCCTTCCCTATCAAACTTGTAGTAATGGTATAATATGCCTCTAGGAGCTTCGGTTATCGCAGCTCCTTGTCCAGCCTTCATCTCAAACGATAGGTCCTCCTGCTTAGGGTTGAGACGGTCGATTATCCCTACGCTCTCATCTATCGCATTGACAACTTCAAGAGCTCGAGCCAGGATGCTCATATATGGTTTGAAGACTGGTGGCTGAAAGCCTATCTTCTTTGCCGCTTTCCGAGCGTCTGGAGATAGCTTATCGAAGTTGAGGTTAACTCGTGGTAGAGGACCGACCATTATTGAACTTCTGTTCTTCACATAGGAATGTTTGGCGGTTGAGTGAGGAACCTGCTTTTCCACTATGTGTTTTCTGTACTCGCTTTCCGCTATGTCCAAGCCGTCTGTTGAGACAAGTCTTCCCTCGTTGACGGCGTATTCGCTATCGCTACGGAGAGCCACATGTTCGCATCTTCTTTCGAATGAAGGGATCTTTAGATTATTGAAGAGTTCAACGTCTTTTAATGCATACTCTTTTGCTTCAATGAGGCGAGCTCTAATCGTTTTGAGGCTATCTCTGGTCGGGAGTGCTGTGAATCCGCCTACTACGGCCGATATTGGGTGTACCGATCTGCCGCCGATTAGTTCTGTGAGATCGTTTCCGACCTTTTTCAGGGCTAGAGCTCTTTTAAAGAGGTGTGGGTTACGGCGTGCTATCGGTATGATGCTCTCATACCCGAAGTAGTCTGGAGCAGCTAGGAAGTATAGGTTGAGGACATGACTGGATATATGTGCACTGAGAGCGAAGAGTTTTCTCAAATCTTTCGTCTGTTGGCTGACTTCTATGCCAAGAGCGTTCTCTACAGCTCTCAAAGCGGTAATTTGATGCGCAACAGGACAGATGCCGCAGATTCTGGATGTCAACTCATGGACTTCATCGCACCTTCTGCCAACAAGAAATGCTTCAAAGAATCTTGGAGGCTCATAGATGCCGAATTTGGCGTACTCGACTTTGCCGCCTGATACCTTGATGTTGAGTGCGCCTTGCCCTTCCACCCTCGCGACGTAGTCAACGCATATTGAAGTATCCTGCTTCATTGTGGTCCTGCCTCTTCAGCATATTTTGGAGATGTTCCTGCATACTTTCTAAATTTTCTGAGGATCTCATCACTTGAGAGTCCGATAGCCTTGAACTCTTCCGCGAGGCTTGTTGCGTTAGCGTCGCTCATGGGTCCATAACAGCCTTCGCAATCTCTGTTCAAGGATGGACAGATAGCTCCACAGCCAGCAAGAGTGACGGGTCCCATGCAAGGTCGCTTTCTGCTGGTCAAGAGACATTCGTTCTCCCTAAACTTGCACTCCATGCATACGGCGTGTCTCCTCAAGTTTGGCTTGACATTCATTAGAAGTGCCCTAACCGTTTCCAAGAACATCATCCTATGTGGCGGACATCCGCCCAAATAGAAGTCCACGTGAACGTATTCGTCGATCCCACGAATCTTTATCGAGAGGATTTCCGATGGATTCTCGTACACACGTTCTTCAATTATCTTCTCTGGAAACCAGTTCTTAATGGAAGGCACACAACCGTAGACCGCGCAGTCACCTAGAGCGACTACGATTTTCGAGTTCGCCCTAACCTTCTTGATCTCTTCAATCTCTCTAGGAGTTGAGACTGAACCCTCAATGAAGCTTACATCATACGGGCCGCTTGAATACTGGCGTTTCGCCATCATAAAGTAGGCTATGTCAACGGCCTCTAGAATGCTTGGGAGCTCATCCTCAAGACGTAGAATTTCCATTTGGCATCCTGCACATCCGGTAAGTTTCCAAACAGCAACTGTCGGTTTCTTGCTCAAAGTCGAACCTCCTCATAACGCTAGGTCCGGAAGACCTTGTATGTCAGATAACCTGAATACAGGGCCGTCCTTGCAGACATACTTCGGGCCAATTTGGCAGTGGCCGCATTGAGCGATCCCGCATTTCATCCTCCTCTCAAGTGAAACATAGATTTGGTTAGGAGCGAACCCTTTCGCTAGAAGCCCTCTTACAACGAATCTCATCATTATCTCCGGGCCGCATGTCATAACAAGCGAGCCCTCGGGGTAGGTCTTCATCTCATCGAATAGTGTCGTTACGACTCCGACCTTGTGTTCCCAAACAGTGCCTGCTGGCACTGAATCCACCGTAAGCTCTAACCTTGTATCCTTGATCTTCCTCCAATCCTCGTACTCATAAGGGAATATCATCTGGTCTGGCGTTCGAGCACCGTAGAGTATCTCAAGTCTGCCATAATCTCCACGTTCTTGAGCGATCTTGCCAATTACAGGGCGGAGGGGAGGGAGCCCAATGCCTCCCGCGACGATCAGAACGTCTCTTCCTCTAGCCGATTCAATGGGCCAGCCGTGGCCGTAAGGGCCTCTAACCCCTATGACGGCTCCTTCCTCAAATCTATCTAAAGCACTCGTAATATTTCCAACCGCCCTGATTGTCGTATTAAAAGCCCCATCAGAGTTGGGGCTTGAACTCAGCGAGAACGGTGCCTCGCCTATCCCGAACAATGAGACCATTATGAACTGTCCAGGCTCTACTGAAAACTCCGCTCTCTTGCGTTCATCTAGCATACGAACTGCGTACGTCTTCGTGTCAACAGTTTCTCTTCTGATCTTGGTTATGACCGCTTTCTCAGGTAGGTATGGGTCTTTCATCTCAGCCGCCTCTGACCTTGCTAGCTACTTCGGTAATGTCGATGTGAACAGGGCAAGCTTGTATGCATCTTCCGCATCCCACGCATTTGAAGCGCCCAAATTGTTCAATGCAATAGCTTAGATTGTGGCCCATGAACTGTCTAATCCTAGCTCCCCGATCTTTCCGAAAGTTACCTCCCATCGCGACCTCCGCGAACTCCAGGAGGACACAGCAATCCCACTCTCTAAGCCTCTCTCCATTGCCTGAGGCTATCTCGCTTGTGTCGCTGATATCGAAACAGTAGCATGTTGGACAAACGAGCACACATTGTCCACATGCCAGGTCAATGTCTCGTATCTGATTCCACATCGGGTTGTCCAGATTCTTCCGAAAGAGTTCGGGCAATCCGTCGGTAACGACCTTTCTCTTGAATTTCTTAAGCGCATCTTCTATCGATCTCTTCTTTCTCTCAAAATCTATCGGCTTCGGTGGCGCTGCTCCAGGAACCTCTTCTATAAGCACATCTCCTTCAGGACTTCCCGACTCCACCAAGTACCGGTCCTCGAGATCTGTTAAGAGTACATCGTAGCCTCGTTCCATCGATGGCCCAGTGCCCATCGATGAGCAGAAACAATTCTCTCCAGGCTCACGACATGCGATGACGACGGTTATGATGTTTTCTCTTCGCTTTGCGTACACATCGTCTCTATGATCACTGATGAAGACTTTGTCTAGGACCGCGAATGAGCTGGCGTCGCAAGGGTGGACTCCGAATAGTAGCATCTTAGGAGCTGCTCTTGCTTCAGGTAGACGCTGGGCCTTGCCGTCTTCGAATCTGAGCACCGGTTCATAAGGTGGAAGAAGGAATTTCTTGAGAGGTAGTATCGTTTTTGAGTAGTCTAGAACTATTTGATCCGAGGAGTGAATTCTCTCGAAGGCGAAGTCGTTTCCCTTAGGTCTCGGACCGTAGACCGCGTACGAACCTATTAGGTTGCTTATCCATGATTTCAAATCCTTTTTCATAAGCAGTTTGGCAGGCAAATGCTCGCCCTTCTAGCTTGCTTCCGTTTTCGACGCTTATTCTCATAACTTAACCTTAAAGCCTTGCGATGCAGTCCTCCTGAAATATTCTAAATCTTCATTGAATTCTCTCTGAGCTTCTGAATTGAACTAGCAATGTCCAAGAGGATGAGACTCCTAGCGATTGTCTCTAGACCGGAGTCTCTCCCATCGAATCTAGGGTCGCCTATTATAGGGCTTTCTTGGAGAATCAATTCGTTCTTGATTTTGCGACGAAATTGATGACCGAGGTGATTCTATCCTTCTTCATGATCAAGACTAACCTGTAATCTAGCTGGCTTTCGAACCGGAATCTTTTTCCCAATCATTGAATACAATGCTTTCATGCCGATGAAGATAGTCACTAATAACGATTGCATATGTGAGTGAAACCTGGGGTATCTGAGGCACTCGATCAATTGCTATGGTTTATTCTTTCGTAGACTATTTTTTATGTTATCTGACGAGAAATCGCATGAACGACCTATTTCGTTTACTAGATGGATTTGATATCGACCACAGCGAGTTGCGGGAAAATGCGTGGTTGGAAGATCATCGCAGACGAATGATCAAGGACGAAGATGAAGGCTTTCGGATAGGCCTCAAAGTATTACGATCGTATTAAGAGTTTACACAAAACAGAGGGCTAGGGGATAAGTGGGCCCCGAAGTACGACTTTCAAAACGCCCATACAGTCTGCTCCTGTTCAGCCACAGATCGATTGAAACTGGTACTTTGACGTGGTTGCGGGATCCCAAAAAACCCGGGTTTTGAAAAATTTTAAAATCCGGGTTTTCTTCTCGAGGCTATTCTTACTGTCTTCTCAAGCTTGAAGGCTACGCGAGTCCCAAGGTAAAGACGGACAAAGTAGTTCTTTTGCTCTCCAAAATTTTATGCCCGTTTCAAGAAATTGCTTTGGCATGTTTTCTACCTTTGATCGGCTGTTTAGACTGAGTTGCTCGAAGACTTCTAATGACTCCTTTTCAATTCTACCATAGACCGATTGAGACCAGCACAGATTCTTCACATAAGACAGGGGGATGGGGGGTCCCTATAGGCTGATCTCAATCGTAGGAACCATTTTTGCCCTTCTTTCTCCACTATTATCGTGCATTTTGTCAAGAGAACTCCTATGACTCCCAGTTCTTAGATTTGAGGCTTTTTAGAACGGAGCCCACTTAGATATCGTTCATATACTCCTCTCCTTCTCAGGAACTTTCCATATTCAATCAGTCCATACATAGCCTTCGAGGCTCTCTCAGGTGTTGGATACGCAGGTATCCCTGACTTCTCAAATCTGAACCTTATGCGTCTTGCCATCTCAGCCTCTCCAACATCGCAAGCCACGATAGGCTTGAAATATTGCTTGGAGACTCTGACAATGTTATCGACAAAGTCCTCCTGCAGAGTGGGGACGTGATGGAGAGCCAGGACGATGACGCCGTCTATCTCTATGTCTTCAAAGAGAATCTTCAAAGACTTCTCATACATCTCTCCTGTAACAGATCCGGTCAAATCAACTGGATTGAAGCAAGGCGCAAAAGCTGGAATCTCCCCTCTAGCTTTCAGTTCATCAAATCTCTTCAACGTCTTGTCAGATAGGCTCCTAATAGTTAAACCGAGTAGCTCAAGGACGTCCGTTGCCATAACGGCCGCTCCGCCGCCGTCGGTAAGCACAGCGACTCTATCGCCGATAGGTGGAGGCTGATATGCCAAAGCATTACCGATGTCAGCGAACTCTTCAGTGTCCATTGCTCTAATGACCCCAGTCTGCTTGAAGACAGCCTGATAGATCCTATCATCTCCGCTCAGAGCGCCGGTATGAGAGGCCGCTGCCCTAGCGCCGCTTTTCGTGCGTCCGACCTTGAGGACAACCACAGGTTTACTCTCAGCAACTCGGTTGGCGGTCGAAATGAACTTGCGTCCTTCCTGGATTCCTTCCGAGTATAGAAGTATCACCTTCGTCCGTTCGTCTTCGGCTAGGTATTCGAGCATCTCGATCTCGCTGACATCAATCTTATTTCCGTAGCCGACGAATTTGCTCACTCCCATCTCCCGTCCAGCCATATAGTCTAGGAAGGTTACGCCGAACGCGCCGCTCTGTGTGATGAAGGCGATTTTTCCAGCCATAGGTCTAGGCGTGGCTACGACCTCTATGTCGCCCTTGATCGTCTTCGTTTCTGGAAGAAATATTGTGTCTACTCCTGTGTAAGCATCGTAAACGCCGACTCCGTTGGGCCCGATTATTCTGATCGCGGATCTCTTGGCTATCTGCTTAACTTCTTCCTCAAGTTTCACATTTCCAACTTCGCTGAACCCGCCGCTGATTATGGTTGCAACCATCACCCCTTTCCGAGCCGCGTCTTCGAGAACGTTTGGAACGACTTCCGACTTTACGGCGACAACTATGGCCTCTATGTCGGAAGGAAGCTTGACTATCGAGTCGTAGCATCTTACTCCAAGAATCTCGCTCGCCGCCGGATTCACAGGGAAGACTTGGCCCTTGAAGACTCCTCTCTTCCTGTTCTCCAAGAAATTTCTCAATATCACATGGCCAGGCTTCGTCGGCTCACGAGATGCCCCCACTATCGCTACAGACTTCGGATTGAAGAAAGGCTCCATCTGTTCTCGTATGGACGACAACTCTTCGGTCTCCTGAAAGCGAATCTCCAAAATGATTGACACACAGTCGTATTTACACTTCTATTTTCCCGGATTCTTTTGTATCCTATTTTAGTCAGAGGCGTTGGATGCGCTCAGCTTTTTATAGTTTCGACGCCATAGCATTCGGCAGGTCGCAGACGCGACCAAAAACTTGGTGGAGAAAACTGAGAGATGGGTAAGAGAATATTAGCGGTATTCTTGATAGCTTTGTTTATAGCTGCAGTATTCCCAACGGTGGCCGAGGTTCAAGGGCACTTCACACTCGGTGAGCAAACAGAATCAGGGCCTATCAGGAACGGCAAGCCGTGGCCCGACCATTCAGTTGGAGATCTAGGAAACCATGTGGAAAAGATCTACGGATGGTACGACAGCGTAGAGGTTCGTAGAGGCCCAGTTGCTTATGTGACTCCCGGTTTAGGATATGTTCCTCCAGATCAGCAAATGATGAACTACTATTCCCCCGATGGAGCGATAGTCACCGATTCAACTGGCGGTCTAACCTTCTACATAAATGTAACCGATCTTTGGCCAGAGATCGACGTTGGGCCAGAGATATCCTTCTCATACTTCTTCAACATTACTTGGGAGGCCGACCGATGGCTTTACGTCGCTATTCCACCTGAATTCACGCCACTAGGCGATTGGGAGAACGGAGAAACCACTAACGCAAAGACAAGCATAACAAACGATTACGCACTGATCAAGACGGGCAAGTTACCTAACGACGATGAGGTCGCGCCTGGCTGGTGGTATGTAGCAGTTTCAGCTGCAACAGATCCACTGCACGGGCATCAAGGCGTTCTCTGGCCTCCTGGTAAAGATCCCTATCCGGATAGACAAGTTAGGTCAGGAGACTTCGCAGGATGCTACTGGATCTGGACTGGCGGCCTCAAGGCTCCGTCATGCGCGGGCAAATACTTCTTCAAGATATTCAATAGCGGTTACTATTGCCCGATTTGCCTTAGGTTCCACCGGATGGAGTGTATCCCTTTCGAGAACTTCCCAGTCCTCCTCGTGAAAGGTGAACTCGACCCAGGATACATTCAAGGCAGAATACTCTACGGCGGCAACTTCTACTACGGCTACTTCTACGGCGACCCGATCGAGGACGTGGGGGGCCGTGTTATAGCTGAAGGTGAAGCGATCGACCCGGTCACCAACGAGCCGACAGGCAGAAAGGTATGTGCAGTAGGATACTTCAGCGAGGACGCTGAAGGCTACTATGAGATCGAAGGCTTAGCACCGGGCATATACACGCTTACAGCTGAAGCAGCAGGGTTCCCGCCTGTGACGCTTGCAACTGAGATAACCGTTAAGCGTGGACAGTCGATCCACGGCGTTGACATCTACCTGTACCCAGGCGCGAAGATCCAACTCAAAGTCAACTCTAAATGTCCTACAGGAGCGGTCCCATGGCCGGACTATCTTCTTTTCTATGATGAGTTTATGGAAGAATACTACATAGACGAAGACTATATTGCGATCGAGCTTCTGGATGAAGAAGGCAATACAGTCATTCCTCGCTTGAACATGGACATGTTGGAAGAATTCTGGCCGGAAATAGAGATAATAGAGGAGGAGGAGTACCACTTTGAGATCTTCATGGGCGAAGAAGACTGCTACGCTGGCATAGGGGCAATTTTGGATGGACATATACCTCAATTCCATGCAGACTGGATATCAGGTCTACCTGCTGGCGTATACTACCCGAAGGTGTATGTCTTCGGTTACGTCCAGCTGGAGGAGTATCCTGTGGTCGTTCCCTCAGCCCAATACACAGGCGTAGTAATGAGGGAGATGGATGTATTCCAAGGTGGTAAAGTCCACGCGACAATACATTTCCACAATCAGGAGATGCCTTCAGCAGATGAAGCTCCTCTTGTTGGAGGAGACCTGATCATAGAGGCATACGACACTGAAGGCAACCTACGAGGATGGAATGCAACAACCACACCTGACCCACCGTACCCTGAGAATGAAACAGTAACTCTTGATGTGCTCGGGGACCCATTGCCAAACTTATGTTCCGGCATGCCCGCTGGAACATATACATTCAAAGTCTGGTACCCAGGTTACGCGCAGCAAGAATTCCCCCAGCATACAGTGCAGCTGTGTGAATGGGGCAGCTTCAGCTTCCACTTGGTTAAAGGAGCGAACATAACAGTAACCGTTTACTCACGTGACTGGCAGAGCCCAGCTCAACCATTGCCTTGGCTCCACCCAGACGCACATCTACGAGTGTACTTCTACAACTCGGCTCGTGAGATGGTCGGCTGGAAGGGTGGGAACCAGAGAACAGTTTTAGCTGAACCGGATAGGGAGCACTTCTGGTTCGACGGGATGCATTGGACCATCGAAGACTATATACGCTACGGCTTTAAGCCGTCAGGCTTGCCGACAGACATCTACTCGATCAATGCCTACACAGTGGGCTATGTACAGAAGATGGTTCCTGAGGTTTGGTCTCAGAAAGCATCCTCTACAGGCGATATACCGCTGTACCTCTATGCAGGAGCAAAGATCATGTGCACGGTCAACTTCAAGATAGAGGAGCTATTCGCACCGCTACCAGACGACCAATTCAGCTTCTACTTCCGCATCAATGTGTACGATGAGGAGGGTAACCTAGCGGCTGCCAATATAACATCCGTACCTCAGGCAACATCACCATCACAGCCTAACGGCGTGCAGACGTGGGTCTTCGAGGTGGTCGGATTCGGCGGATCAACGACACCTGGATGGCTAGGAGATCCTTTTTCCGTAGGCAAATGGCTCGACACTACCGGATGGACAGCGGCAGAACCGGTTGAGACATCTTGGATACCATACGATCGATTCGGATACTGGGAGCCAACCAGCATAGAAGCCACTGAGGAGGGCTATCACTATGACTACGGCATACCTGAAGGCACGTACACAGTTGAAGTGATAGATGAGACCAATGGCTACGTCCAGACAGCCACGGTATCCGCAACGGTCTCATGGATGGGCTATGCGATGCTCTTCTTCGACATGCATAAGCAAGCATGGATGAGTGGTACGGTCTATCAGCGCAACTATATGGGCGACTTCCGCACAGCCTCATGGTATACGGTCGAAATCTCAGGAAGTCCGGAGATTACAACATACACAGCCGACGGAGACTTTGGCGTCTGGGTCCCAGCAGGAACATACACATTCAGAGTTCACCTACTGGCTCCTGACCACACAGACGCAGTCGTGATGCAAGAGAGAACGGTAGTCGTCACCTGGGGAGCAAGCGCAACCGGACAAGACTTCTACATGGAGGAAGGCGGAGTTCCAATCCCGGAGTTCCCATCAGCAGGCGTACTAATGCTCATATCCGCTCTAGCAGCGTCACTCTACCTGCTAAGATGGAGAAGACAAGCAGTCATAGCATCGCCATAAACCTGAATTAATCTTCACCCTCCTTTTTTTACAGCCGAACGTCGTGATGATAGGATACGAGAAGAGCAGGTCGGGTTCTACGGGTAGACTCTATTAATCAACCTAGGGAAAGGTATCGCATCCCTAATGTGCTTCAGCTTACAGATCCATGCAAGTGTTCTCTCCACGCCCAGCCCGAAACCCGCGTGCGGAACTGAACCATACTTCCTCAAATCCACGTACCATTGATAGTCCTTGGTGTCCAGTTTCTCCTCTTTGATCCTTCCAAGAAGTTCCTGTAGGTCATGTATCCTCTGTCCTCCGC
>Ga0209725_1002166_pt1 | contig 10709 bp, 9 predicted proteins | sample I18A1metaG_FD_184145 | JGI IMG/M metagenome (GOLD analysis project Ga0209725, IMG submission 184145) | Lake sediment bacterial and archeal communities from Gulf of Boni, Indonesia to study Microbial Dark Matter (Phase II) - ​I18A1 metaG... | ecosystem: Environmental > Aquatic > Freshwater > Lake... | reverse complement strand
CCCTTGTTAGGACCACGCAAAACCGATGCCGTAATCTCATCTCGTAAGGCTGAGCCGCGTCCTCTTCAAGACTGGGCTTTGCGAGCACCGCAAATGATTGGGTGAATCGTGTTCGACGAAGATTGGTTCACTGCACGCAGAGCTCAGGTCGTAGACGGCCAAGGGCTACATCGTAGACCGGAATCGTCAGTCGTCTTCCATCTGGATAGCGCAAGAATACATGACTTCCTCGTTGTCTCACCAATTCAAAACCGAGTCTCTCGAAAACTTTCAGCAAGTCCTTCCCAGAAATCTTCCTGGGAAGCTTGGCCACTACACTTCAACTTCTACGAGTTTCTTTTCTTAGAGCTCGTCTTGGAGTGTCTCCAGATGCAGGTTGATTGCTTCTCTGATATTCCTCAAAGCTTCCTCCTCTGTTCGGCCTTGACTGAACACGGCCATCTCCAGACATCTTGCAGCAAAAGCGCCCGTCTGCTCGTCCTTCTCGATGTAGACGTGAAATCTCCTATTCGACATGGGCCTGGGTACTGCATGTCATGTACAAAGGGATTACCTTTTCTCACTTCGGCAAACCGCATGTTGACAGAGTCGAGGACTCTAAACGCTCATCCGCACTGAAAAAGTCGAGCAGGAAAGAAGCAGGGAGAAAGCAGACGTTTATCTCAAAGCAAACATGAGTTCGAGAGCAAAGTTTTGTCTTGGCGGGGCCGGAGGGATTTGGCCCAACGATTCGTGAGGCCAATTTCCTACCCACCGCTTTGCCTTGGGCTCATTGATTCCGCGAGCCGGGGCAAAATACTTATGCAAAGTGCGAGAAGGTCGTATTGCCTCAATGATCGGATTCATAATTGCGCCTACGTTCATCATCGCGTTAAACCATGATGAATGGTAGCGCCCTGATCCGTTCGAGTTGATTTGACAGCTAATGAGAGAGCAAGTCAGTATAGGTTTGGCTGGCGATCAGATGTGAGCTGCCAACGCAGCCTTCTGCCGTCTTTATCGAAGACAGCGATGTCACTGTATGACTGAAAGGGATACGCAGCGATCACCATGATCCTTCCGTAGATATGGTTCAGGTCTTGCACGGAAGGCTCGGGACTCCCTGAAGGATGAGAATGTGAGACACCCATAACACGCAAGTCCATCGGGAGCATGTAACCCGGAAAAGCGGAGAACCCGGCTCCGTGCGTGGCGAGAGGAGGCACCACGATCTCATTGATCAGTATCTCATCCCTCTCTTTCTTGCCACGGAGGAGCAGAATCGCCTCTCTGGGGTACGTGTCGAGCGCGTGGCTTAGTATGCTGTCGACCACGAATTTCTCAAACCTAACAATCGTCAATGCAAAACACCATTCATCTCCGTGTTCTATGGACATCCCGCGGGGATTCCGGAGGTGTTCTTGTCGCGCTGATCAACGGCGATCGCCTCCGCTGATAGTTTGCTCGCCAGATTGCGCTTTCACGGTTCCAACTTGATGACCAATCTGCTTGAACCTCTCCTCTTCTCCTTCTTTGAGTCTTGCGCCAGTGATCGCACCTTTCTCTTTCAAGGCGAAGACTACTGCAGACTCACACGGCGCAATGATTTGAAGGCCCAGGTTCTTCAATTCCTTCTCAATGAACTTCGCTGCGCTACCAGAGAAACGCCAATCCAGTCTCGTGTCGAACGCAAAGCCATACTTTCCGGATAGATCAATGCTCTTGAGCTTTCCAAGGAACTCCTTCATCGGTTTGGACGCGGTGAAACCTTCGGTTGGGGCACCAACACAAATCAGATCGTATTGCTTCAACGAGTCAACGGCTACGTCTTTTGCATTGACGCAAACAGTCTGAATGCCAACTTCCTTGAGTCCCGTTTCAAGCGATTTTGCGATCTTTTCTGTGTTGCCGTATCGGGTATCGAAAATTACACAGGCTCTCATCCAGTGTCACTGCGATGAGTGAGAATCGAGCGCGGAATTTAAGCCCGGAGTATGATCCCCCCTCCCCCACAAAATGCTGGGGCCAGTCAGGTCACATTTCAGGTTTTTGACCAACGAGATTTCTTCGGACAAGCACTGCGCTAAGAGTTCGCAAAAGATCCGCGAACTTGCTCTCTAAGAGCCCGGGCCGAACGACTTCTTTGCCGTCAATGCAGTTCACTCTGCGATAGAGAATTTTCGACGTGTTGCCAGTCGCAAAGCAACGTTGAGGCTGAGTACAATGAGAAGCAGGATCAAAGCTGCACCCCAAGCAAACCTATGGGCATTCTCATAAGGCGCGGTTCCGAAATCGAATATGAGAAGTGTTAGCGAGGCCGCAGGGTCATTTAACCCTGTCATCAGGAACTGACTTCCCAACGCCGTGAACAATAATGGCGCCGTCTCTCCCATTACACGTGCAACCGCCAGCGCGATACCGGTGACAATGCTGCTCTTCGCTGTACTTAGAAGAACATGCAGCACAGTTTTCGTTCGCGAGATTCCGAGAGCAAGTGCGCCTTCCTTGATCTGTGACGGGACAAGTTTCAACGATTCGTGTGTGGATATTGCCACAATTGGGATCATCATGAACCCTAAGGCAATGCCGCCACTCAGCGCCGAGAAGCGATGTTGCGTCACGACAATCAGCTCGTAGACGAAAATTCCAGTTACGATCGATGGCACGCCTGTCAACACCTCGGACAGAAGCCTAACGTAATAAGCGAACTTGCCAGGGTATTCGGACAAGTATGCGCCAGCGAAAACTCCGATTGGTATGCCGAACACTGAGGCGATTGCGACCATTACAAAGCTCCCTTCAATTGCATTCAGGATTCCGCCTCCTTCTCCTCCTATGGGCGGGGTAACTTGAGTGAAGAAGTCGAAGCTCAACGCTACATAGCCTTGGGCCAGCGTGTAATAGATGATGGAGACTAGCGGGATCAGAGCTATCAGGAAGCTTGAAGCCGCCAGGAGAACGTACATTCTATTGCTGAACCGTCTTCTATTGACAAGGCTAAGCAAAGCTCCCACCCCGAGTCCTGATGGTCAGCCTATTCACCACAACTCTTCCTGCAAGGTTCATCAGAAAAGCGATCAGGAAGAGTATCAATCCAAGCTCAATGAGCGCGGATAGGTAAACTTGGTTCCCTGCAACCTCTGTGAATTCGTTCGCTATGATGCTTGGAATCGTATAGGCAGGCAGGAAGAGTGACGGAGAAATTCTTGGAACATTTCCAATCACCATCGTGACCGCCATGGTTTCACCGATGGCCCTGCCCATTGCGAGAACCACAGCAGCGATTATTCCGGTTCTGGCATACGGTAACACGCTCCTCCTGACCGTCTCCCACTCGCTGGCCCCTAAGGCGAACATGGCTTCTCGTTGGCTCAGTGGCACAGCCGTCACAACTTCACGCATGATGGACGATGCGTAAGGGATGACCATTACTGCAAGGATGACTCCGGCGGTGAACATGCCGAGTCCAGTTGTGGGTCCAGTGAAAAAGGGCAGGAAGCCTAATGATGACTGGAGTTGCGGGTCGATGTAGTCGCGCATGAAGGGCACGAGAATCAGTAGGCCCCATAATCCGTAGACTACGCTTGGAACTGCAGCGAGCATTTCTGTGAGGAAAACGGAGAGATTCCGAAGTATCCTAGGAGCCAATTCGGATTGAAACAGAGCTACACCTAGACTCACGGGAACAGCGAGGAGGAGGCCGATTAGGGTCGTCACGACCGACCCGTAGATAGCGGGCAAAGCTCCGAGGGATGGTAGTCCTCTTGGTGGATTGGGAATCCAGTCAGTTCCGATAAGGAAACGATAGCTGAACGCCTTGAAAGAGTCAAAGCTTCCGATCAGAAGCTCATATGTCAGAAGGACAGAGATTACGGGAACTACGAGCGCAGCTAACCAAATGAGTAGATGAAAGGGGCCGTTGCGCAGACCCTGCTTTCTTGTCATGGATGGGCGGCCTATGTTGTTACGAGCGGTTGGCCTTGGAACGTCAGAGTTCGAATCAGCTCCTCGTCTGCGGCGACTATGTTGGATGGTAGTGGTACGTAGATCAGGGCAGGTGACATTTTTTGTCCATCGTGAACCGCCCACCACAAGAACTTGGCTAGCGCTCGGGCTTTCGCTTCTGTCATACTGGGTTGAACGGACATGTCCTTGTAGATTAGCAGGTAAGTGTACGTCGCAATGGGATACGACTGAGCGCCCTGCGCATTGACGATGTGCAACCTGAGATCGTTCGGATTGGGTGTTCCCGTCTCGTTTGCTGCAGCGTATAGGATTGTTTGCAGGGTCGGAACTACAAAATTGCCCGCTGTATTCTTGACAGCGCCTATGCCTAACTCTTCACTTACTGCATAAATCACGTCTACATACCCAATCGCTCCAGGCGTGTTGCGCACAGTACCTGCTACGCCGGCGTTTCCTTTAGAACCGACACCGCCTGCAGTGCTATCTACCGGCCACGTCACAGACGTGCTATAACCCACAGTTGACTTCCAGTCTGGACTGATTACTGAAAGGAAATCTGTGAAGGCGTATGTGGTGCCGCTTCCGTCCGACCTGTGAACCGCCGTGATAGCAACGTCGGGCAGCCTCACACTCGGATTAAGCGCCTGGATCGCGGGGTCGTTCCAGCGAGTAATCTTGCCCATGTATATGTTTGAAAGAACATCGCCGGTGAAGTTCAGAGTTACGTCCTTCGAAATACCATACTGGTCGAGGTTGTACGTAACTGCAACGCCTCCGAGAGTCTCAGGCATCAAGACGAGGCCTGGTGCTGCCTGCAGTTGACTGTCGGAGAGGGGAGCGTCCGAAGCTCCGAAGTCAACGGTTTTCTGGGTGATCTGCTGTATGCCGCCACCGCTTCCAATTGGATTGTAATTGATGGTCACTGAGGGATAGAGCTGGTGATACGTCACTGTCCAGTTTTGAATCAGGGGAGCCGGGAACGTGGCACCTGCGCCCAGAAGCGAAACAGCCTGCCCAGGCTGAGACTGAGTAGTTATGCTACTCTGCATCATCTCAGTAACCGATCTAGGACTGAACAGCGCTTGGTAACCAAACGCTCCTGCGACGATTGCCGCAAGCACAACGACGACTATTACTACAGCACGAATTGCTCGTGTCTTATTCAACATGCTTCATCGGGCTCTCACGAGAGGACGCAGACCAATATAGTCGCTTTTCCCACTCATCATATTACGACGCATGAGATCACATGACTTCACATGCAACCACGTGAATCACGGAACTCATATTCAACTACCTGCTCACACGGGCTAGGCGCTAAGCGATAACCCGTGACGATGAGCTCACTGAAAATGATGCATGAGATCACGAGAATAAATGGAGAAAAAATCGAGGACCCAAGTGAGTTGCCTGAAAAACTGAGTGTCGATCAGCTCAGCGCCGGATTTGGCACGAAGAAGGCGTTGGACGAGGTTTCAATACGTTTCAAAGAGAACGCTGTAACTGCAATAATCGGGCCGTCGGGCTGCGGCAAGTCCACGCTCATACGTTGCATAAACAGAATGCACGAGGTAACACCTGCGGCTTGGGTAACTGGAAGAGTGATCCTCGACGGTTCAGATCTGTACTCGCCGTCGATGGATCCCGTTCTCGTGCGTCGCCGGATAGGAATGGTTTTCCAGAAACCCAATCCTTTCCCGACAATGTCCGTTTATGATAACGTGGCAGCTGGCTTGCGGTTGAACGGAACGAGAGATCGCAGGTTGATTGCTGAGAAGGTGGAGGAGAATCTGAAGAAAGCGTTTCTCTGGGATGAGGTCGAAGACCGGCTGAATGAATCGGGTGCAGGTCTTTCTGGGGGTCAGCAGCAGAGGCTTTGCATTGCTCGTGCCTTGGCTGTGGAACCTGAGATCATTTTGATGGATGAGCCGTGCTCGGCGTTGGATCCGGTTGCCACAGCGAAGATAGAGCAACTCATAATCAGTCTGAAGGAGAATTACACAGTCATCGTTGTAACACACAACATGCAACAAGCGGCGAGGATCTCCGATATGACAGGGTTCCTGTATCTTGGTCGACTAATCGAGTATGGCCCAACGCCAGAGATCTTTGAGAATCCGAGAGATGAGCTGACGGAGCGCTATATCAGCGGAAAGTTCGGTTGATCAGAAATGTCACGCCTTATGGACCTAGGACTTGACAGGCTATCGAATGCCATCAGCGACATGGCTAACTTGGCTCAGCAATCTGTCATGAAAGCAATTGAAGCGTATGCCAAGGGCGAACGCATAAGCCAAAGCGCACTTGACAATGCGCAACGCCTCTCCCTGCTCGCCTCGGAAGTGGATGAACTTGCGGTGGAACTCTTGGCAAGATATCAACCAGTTGCGACTGACCTTCGCTACATCAAATCCTGTTTGGAGATATCCTACGGATTCTCCCGCTTCGGAAGATACGCGTATGATATCGCTCAAGTGCTAGAAATGGCGGGTGATTTGTCAGACTGTGACAAATCTGCAATCGAACATCTAAGCAAGCACGTTGCGAAGATGATTGAAACCAGCATTCAGTCGTTCAAGACAAGAGATCAACACCTAGCGAGAACGCTGCGGCAAGACGACGAAGAGGTAGACAGGACATACCACAACTACGCGCAGTCACTGTATCAGGGGACCGAAGTTACGGTAAAGTGCGCTCTCGCATCCATGCTCGTACTCAGGTACCTAGAAAGGATCGCCGATCACGCTTGCTACATCGGGGACTCGGTCATATACGTGGTAACAGGCAAGAAGATATAGTAACATTGAACTAGTCGCATGCTAAGGATCGAATCTATACGAGTCGAGCTGTATCTATATGAGTACCCAGTCCGAGCGGTCCACACCCGTTGACCAACACGAGGAAAGACTCGTTCGCCGTTTGCAGGTAACCGGACGTGGCTCGTACATTGTTTCCCTGCCGAAGGAGTGGATCGAAGAGATCGGTTTGAAGAAGGGAGCCGAACTTGAGTTCAGAAGGCAGCAAGACCAGCTTGTAATGATGGCCCTAGGACGAGACAAACCGCATCTTGAGGCTTCGCGGTGCGCTATCACCGTCTCTAATGACACTCACGCGGATTCTCTCGCGCGTAAGATAATCTCGCTCTACCTCGTTGGTTTCTCGACCATAGACATCACATCTAAGACTGGAACTCTGACCGGGGTTATTAGACACAGCATTCGAGACGTGGTGAGGAGAAAGCTTGTTGGGACTGAGGTGGTGACTGAGTCTCCTCGAAGTGCCACGCTTCAAGTTCTGTTGAGCTCTCCCCAGCTCTGGGTTCCTGACGCCCTTCGGAGGATGAGCACAATTGCTGGTTTTATGCATCACGACGCAGTTCAAGCCCTCACCAATTCCGATAAGGAACTGGCTAAACAAGTTCTGAACATCGATGATGAGGTCGACAGGTTCAGTCTGTACATTGTGAGACAGCTGAAATGGGCTGTTCAGCACCCCTCCCTCGTGGAAAGAGTAGGTCTCAAGACACCGATCGAATGTCTTGGATACAGAATGATAACTAGGAGTGTGGAGCGCTCAGCTGATCATGCTGCGAGGGTGGCTCAGAATTCTCTGAGTCTTCAAGCACCTCCCAGTCCTGCCCTGATCAAGGACATTAATGCACTCAGCGAATTGTCGCACAAGATGATGGAAGACTCTTTGCAGGGACTTTTCAAGGAGGATTTCCAGCTCGCTGAAAGTGTCATCTCACAAAAGGAACAAATCTCTGGCCTTGAGGACACGCTTGTTGAGCGACTGCTTAAGCAAAGGATTCTCGCAAGTGATCTGTCAGGGCTCCGGTTGATCTCTGAAAGCCTTCGAAGGATAGGAGAATATGCCACGGATGTGGCTGAGATCGTGCTGAACCTCACTGTTCGAAGGTCTGTCGAGCAAAAGATTGCAGCATAGACCTGTGGCGAAGAAGACTCATTCTCTTGCCTTGGCAGAACCTTCTTCGTCTGCTAGGTCCCGTCCCGGAGTCCAATCCGGAATTTGCCTAGCTGATAGCGAAGAGCTGTGCTCAGTATAGTCTGGTATCCTCGCTTATCTGCGAATCAAGAGTCAATGCATGCACTTCGGAGGGGTCGGGCGTCATGACACATAGCGTGGCAGCACCGATTTGACTACTGTTCTGTTCAACTTGTTGTCTCGCGCGGCATCTTGTTCAAGAACTTCTCGTAGATCTCAAGTCGCTCCAGCGCCGCGTCGATTCCCCTTTGAGCCTCCGGTATTCTGTTCTGATCGAAGAATCTTCGAACGTCTTCACCTCTGCCGAGCCCGAGAATGGGGACCGAATATTGGAAGAATCTTGCAAGCTCTCCAGTTCCTTGGTAGACTTGCCTCAGCCTCGCTATGTTGAAGATTATCCATTCCCAAACCGTCTCTTTCGCATCAGGGTTTCTCACGCTCGCCAGCAGCATGGTCGCTATGTCCTGCTTCTTCACCTCATTGCCTAGAGCCAGTTGGAGAGACTGGGAAAGCAGCCGGGTCTCTTTGAACGCCATCATCGCGCCCAGTAGCCTGACCCTCTCCTCGTCCGAGACGCTCTCTCTGTATCTCTTCAGAATTGCATCAAAATCCCCGTAGGCTCTGGCGTAGGCGATTGCCACCGCCTCCTTCATGTCCGGCTCGACTTTCTCGTAATTGCGGAATCTCGATCCCAACTCGGCTGCGTAGCCTCCTTCGACCATGGCCAGTCTTTCAGCGATGATGCCTCGCATCATTGAGCTGTCGTCGTCGGTCTTGTTCTTCAGAATTCTCAGCTGCGATCTGTGGAAATCCTTTGAAGTATCAGCGATTCTTGAACCGATGATCGAGAACAGCAGCGCCAGCTGATTTGAGAGCTCACGTGCAGGTAGTCGGTCTTGTTCATGATAGTACTGCTTTGCTAGGGTCAAGTATTCTGTGAATGGCATCTTCCCTGCTAGTAGGAACGCCATGGCGTCGAATACTATCCCCCACCTGTCAGGAGCCGATAGCCCAGATCTCCGGACAAGGTCATGAAGTCCGTTGTAGTAGACTCTGTAGAAACCTGTTCGGTCGACGTTCACCCGCAGCGACCTCACCCTCTTGACATCGATTCTCGCCTCTTCCCTGTCAAGGAGGAATTTCTTGCGTCTGCGATTGAGGTACATCGTAATTGGCACGGGCCAAATTATCTTCTCGCGTTCGCCTGAAAGAAGAAATCTCTCTTGCCGTAGTACTAGCTCTCCTCTGTCCATCATGACGGTTATCAGCGGATGGCCAGGTTCAACTAACCATTCGCGCATAATCCTCTCGACCTGCTTTCCAGAGCCTCTGTCAAGCGAGCTCCAGAGATCTGTTCCTGCAGCGTTGGAGAACTTGTAACGTTCGACGTAGCTTCGTACGCCCTTTCTGAATTCACGTGGTCCGATATAGGCCTCGATCATCCTGAGAATGCTTGCGCCTTTGCCGTAGGTTATCGCGTCGAATATCTGCTCTATCTCACTCGGCGACTTGACATCGACCTCTATTGGATGCGTGTTCCGCAGCGAGTCCATGCCCATGGCCCCTGAGGTCTCATTGATCAAGAAGTCCTGCCACATTTTCCAACGCGGATAGAGCGCGTCGACGACCTTGTACGCCATGAGAGTGGCGAAGCTTTCGTTCAGCCAAAGGTCGTTCCACCATTTCATGGTGACGAGGTTTCCAAACCACTGGTGCGCCAGCTCATGCGACACGACCTCGGCAACCCTCTTCTTGGCGGCGAAGCTGCTCTTCTCATCGATCAGAAGCGCAGTCTGTCTAAACGTGATAGCGCCCCAGTTTTCCATAGCACCTGCAGGGAACTCCGGCACACCTATCAGGTGAGCCTTCGGAAGCGCGTATGGTATGCCGAAATAGGATTGATAGAACTTTATTGCACCCTTGGCCACTTCTAGGGCAAAAGCTCCCTTGGCCGCCTTGCCGCTGGTTGCCGCAACTATAAGATCTATCTTGCCAAGCCTTGCTTTGATTTCTTCTAGCTTGCCTATGCCCAAGTAGAGCAGATAAGTCGACATTCTCGGTGTTTCATGAAAGGAAACTATTTTCTTGTCGTCCTGTATGCTCAGGGATTCGATGGGCATATTCGATATTACGTCTAGGTTTCTGTCGGTCCTAACGGTAAGCTTGAACTCGGCTTTGTACTGAGGATTATCCACGCATGGTAGCAATCTTCTGGCGTTGTTGGCCTCAAAATGTGTCGTTATCATGTACGTGCCGTCATAGGGGGCCTTGTAGATGCCGGCCAAGATTTCGGGGATCTTCCCGTGATACTCGACCTCCAGCGTACCCTTGAAAGGACCGCTTCTGACCACAAGTCTGTCGTCTTCCTGCTCGAACTCTAGGGGCCTTCCGTTGCCGACTACGCTTGAAACATCTAGACCTACTGAGTCTAGGACAATGTCGCCCTCGGACTCGGCCGTTATCAGCGCCTTTCCATAGAATTTAAGGTCCGCAAAGGCCACATCCAGAAATATATCGTAGCTTTCTACGCGCAAGGTTGAAACGATTGTCTACCGAGCCTTGCCAAATATAGCAGTTAGGCCATGAATCAGCACATAGCTGACGAAGGGCTCGCTTATCACGCGATCATGAATAGCTCGTTATGGCATGAGATGTGGCGCACTCCTTTGTAGGCGTGATTCGAAGAGCTGGCCGGGTTTCTAGGGTTCTGCAGACCTGTGAGATCCCAGGCGAACGGGGGCCTTGCGCCGTGTAGTCCA
>Ga0209725_1002164_pt1 | contig 10717 bp, 10 predicted proteins | sample I18A1metaG_FD_184145 | JGI IMG/M metagenome (GOLD analysis project Ga0209725, IMG submission 184145) | Lake sediment bacterial and archeal communities from Gulf of Boni, Indonesia to study Microbial Dark Matter (Phase II) - ​I18A1 metaG... | ecosystem: Environmental > Aquatic > Freshwater > Lake... | reverse complement strand
TAATCGGATCAGCGTTATGACCGGCGAGCCTGAGTGACTTGAAGAAGGCATCAGTTGAGATTCAGAATGTGGTTGCTTCTGCCTCAGTCAATCAGACCTTCGATCTTGATTCGATAGTGCGAATGGTTCCCGGAACTGAGTATCGGCCGGAAACTTTCCCAGGCCTGTATCGGCCGGAAACTTTCCCAGGCCTCATCTTTAGACTGAAAACTCCGAAGACGGCCACCTTGGTTTTCGGTACTGGGAAGATGGTGTGTACGGGCGCCAAATCTGAGCGGCAAGCACGCACTGCCGTGATGAGAGTTGTGAGCGCGTTGAAGAGTCGCGGCATCGTGGTGGTCGGGAGGCCCGAGATAACGATACAGAACATAGTGGCTTCCGGAGACTTGCACGGCATAATAGAACTAGAGAAGGCAACCTACGCCTTGAAGAGAACCATGTATGAGCCGGAACAGTTCCCCGGATTAATCTACCGAATGGATGAACCGAAAGTAGTTATGCTGCTCTTCACGAGCGGCAGGCTCGTATGCACAGGAGCCAAAAAGACTGAGAATGTTCACCGCGCCGTTGCAGCGCTCCAAAGAACACTTGAAGAGAATCACCTGATCACCTACGAAAAAGGAACTTAGCTGTATCTGGGCCCTCTCGCTTCCAGATAGCTCCATTCGGACATAATCTTTCAATTTTCTTTTGGAACATAATGCACTAGAGCCAACTTTGTGATGTTGAAGGGAAAAGAAAGGCTGAATCATGTGAGGCGTCCGAGATACTCAGACAACAAACGACAAAAATCAGTCGCTTACTTCCTCTACTTGCACACCAGCATCCGGCAAAATCGCCTGCGTACTTCCTACACCAACGCCATTGAGATAGCACAGGAAGAACCAAAGGTTAGTTATAGAACCTCAACAATGATCGTGGGCGGTGGTTACGTTTGCTGTCTAGAGATCAGTATCTGAAACTGCCTCTAAAGGAACGCTTCATAAAGTTGAGCAAGAATGAGGACGACCGCGCTACTGGGCTTCATGAGAAACTGATTGTGATCGATCTTCACACCCACATTACCGATGAATACGACAGGCAGAGGGTCTGGAATTCCGGCTTAACCTGCATGTTCGAGGCGGTAGCAGTTGTCGAAGAGATCTTCGAGGAATCGATGAAACAGCTAGGTTCCTTCTACCATTTCGTTCAAACACAGCCAGACATGCGTCTCGGATTCTGCGCTGAAGACATTAGACGAGCGAAGAAAGACGGCAAGCAGCTCGTGATGGTGCAATTTGAACCTCAAACCATAGGGCTTCAGATCGATAGGATAGACACACTGTATGGCTTGGGTGTTCGAATGATGATGTTGACATTCAACTCAAGAAACTATGTTGGCGATGGATGTGGAGAGCGAACTGATAGTGGGTTGAGCTACTTTGGTCTTGATGTCGTTGAGCGGATGAACAAGGTTGGCATGATGATAGATCTCTCGCACTGTGGCGACAGGACGACTCTAGATACGATTGAGGCTTCGAAGGACCCAGTCCTATTCAACCACACTGGTGCCAGAGCGTTGCATCCGAAATGTAAGCGGCTTAAGACAGATGAGGCAATCAAGGCTTTGGCGGAAAAAGGCGGCCTGATGGGTATCTCCGCGGTGCCAAATCAACTCTCCAACGCCAAGAGACAAGGCATCGAAGACATGCTCAATCACATAGACTATGCCGTGAAACTGATCGGAATAGATCATGTCGCTCTGGGTCTCGACAAGGTCTTTGGCGACCAAGTTGCCCACCATCGGGCAGGAGCGAATACAGTGTTCTTCCTCTCTAGAGTTGGTCAGGAACTGAACGCAGATTACATGGAGGGTATTGAGAGTCCTGAGGAGTGGCCGAACATCACACGTGGGCTCGTCTCAAGAGGCTACTCGGATCAAGAGATCGAGAAGATCATCGGCGGAAACGCATTACGAATCATGGAACAGGTCATTGGCTGAAGCATTCCGGATCGTGGATCTGAAGAGAGATCAACAGCTCCATTCTCAGCAGCGATATCGATCAGAGAGAGATGATAATTGACAATCGTTATTGTCGTTGAGTTCGAGAAGGGCGGGAGATTCACGGGAGAGCTATTCGAGAAGGAAGCGCCTAGAAACTCCAAGATGATCTGGGACGCATTGCCGTTTGAAGGGCAGGCATGTCATGTTATCTGGTCTGGCCATGGAGTAATGGTTAAGACTCCGTTCAAACCGGCTGAGGAGAATCCGCTCACCGTCATCCAACAAGGTATGATAGGCTTTCTTCCGCATATCCCAGGCCTTCCCGGCCCACAAGATGCAGAACTGACCTTCGCAATGGGGTACCTTCGTCCACGCAACCCTTACACAGGCGATTGTCCATTGCACGTGGTAGGCAAGATCAGTGGAACATTCGAAGAGCTTCGGGCCGTTAGCAGAAGAATTCAGAGACAAGGAATGGAGAAGATACTGATCAAGCGTGCCACCTAACTGAGAATCTTCTTATCTGCTCTGAAGCCTCTTCCCAATCTAGAACCTAGCGTTATCATTAGTGAAGAAGCTGCGGGGAGATAGGAACAGCACGGTCGGTTTGGCCTGAATACCTACCCGACGACCTTCTCAATGAAGCGTAAAGCGTTTGCTCCCACTATCTTCTCGATCTCTTGATCCGAGTAGCCTTCCGCCACGAGTATCCTGATTATGTTGTGGAAGGCCTCGGTTGGGCTTTCAATTCCTTCCATGTAGTATGATGGCAGTTCGCTGTCCGGTGTGCCAAAGTACATCTTGTGAAATCCAACATGATCTTCCCAAGTGTTGTCCAAGCCCACGACCACATGGTCTACTCCGATGAGATCTACGCAGTAGTGCGCGTGGTCAAACCAGTTCTTGATCCCCTGCCTCTTCTCCTCACTCAGGGCGTTTGGCACCGCGGTTATTCCTATGACTCCGCCCTTCTCTGCCAAAGCCTTCAGGACCTCGTCGTCTCGGCATCTTCTGCCTTTCGCGTAGACGCCGGATGCACCGTTGTGGCTCAGAGCGACAGGGTCTCGGGATCTCTTTATCGTGTCCATTGTTGTGCTCTTACCGGTGTGGGAGAGGTCTATTATCATGCCTAGCTCGTTCATCTTATCTACGATCTGTATTCCCCAATTGCTTAGGCCGGCGTTTCTCGCGTCCGAGGCGCCGCTGCCAGAGTAATTGCCTTGCTCGAAAGTCATTCCTGCCTGCCTCAATCCCAAACCGTATAGCATCGTGACTCTATCAATAACGTTGGCGAACGGGTTGGCTTCACTCGCTGCCATGAAGGCAATCTTTCCCTCTTTCTTCGCAGCCCGAATGTCCTCTGCTCGGAGGGCGATTTTGCCGAGAGGGTTCTTCTGGATATCTGCAAAACAGAAGCCCAGCAAATAGAGTGTTTTCAAGAAGTCCTCGACTGCGGCGCTAACCATCAGCTGTACTCCTGTTACTCCCTCCTCTTTGAGCCCTTCCCAGTGAATCTTGTAGTACTTCACATAGGTTTCGAGTGGATATTGTCTTAGGGCGAAGAGGAAATTGGCTATTTCTTTCGGCAGCGGGTCCGGGATCTTCTTGTCGAGGAAGATTGGTGCCTCCTTCGGGATTGGAGGTGAAAACGGCAAGGTTGGCAAGTGGGTGTAGGGGAACTCTATGACTCCGTGGCAGTGAAGATCTATTTTCAACAGTTTTCCTTGGAGTCCCTTTGCTCTTTCGTCCTCGGTTTTGCTCAGTGGGATAAGTCGTTTCTCAAGTGGTAGCTGAACATATTCCTCGCGTGTCAGATACTTGGCGCTGAAATACTTCTGGGATGACATGAGGGTTCGGCGTGTGCCTACTGTTCATGTGCTTTATTAGACTTTGCATGCTGCAGCATCTTCGTCCAAAGCTACGTTAAGCTTTTATCTGCTCAACTGGAATTGTTCGCGAAGATGAACTAGTTATGACAACGACACAGAAGAAAAGTAACCTAAAGTATGTTGGACTCGGCGTTGCCATTCTGATCGTTCTTATCAGTGCGTACTATCTCTCGATTCCTCCGCCCACACCCCCGAAACCCACAACGACGACCCCAACAACAACCAGACCTCCTGCTGCACCAACAAGTCTGACAATTAGCATGGGCATGGAACCACCGACTCTTGATCCTCAAAAATGTACGGGTATGCCAAATCTAGGAATCATCCGGTTGATCACTGAGACTCTAACAGACGCAGACTACAAGACTGGTGAGCTCATACCACACCTCGCTGAGCGATGGGAATCTACACCTGACGCAACAACCTGGACCCTGTATCTGAAACAGGGAGTGAAATTCCACGATGGGACTCCTTTCAACGCCACAGCCGTCAAGTTCACCTATGAGCGAATGATGGATCCCAAGGTCGGAGGCGCGGTCGGAGGAGCATATGCCATGATCCAATCAGTTGACATCAAAGATACCTATACCGTTGTTATCAAAACTGATCCCCATCCACCTTTCATGAGACTATGGTGGTACGGTCCATCCGCTATTGTAAGCCCCACTCAGGTGAAGAAGCTGGGAGATGCAGAGTTCACCAAGGTAATGGCGGGCACCGGCCCGTACAAACTTGTCGAACATGTCAGAGGTAGCCACATCAAACTCGTTGCAAACAGTGATTATTGGGGTGGAAAGCCCAAGATAGATACGATCATTGTGAAGCCAATCACTGAGGCAGGAGCAAGACTGATGGCCTTAGAGGCGGGAGAGGTCGACTTCGTGTACGCTGTTCCACCTGCTGACATACCGAGATTGGAGGCGAACCCCAATATCCAGATGATCTACGGCATCCCAACTCGAGCCATGCACGCGCCATTAAACACACAGTGGGGTCCATTGAAAGAAAAGAAGGTGAGACAGGCACTCAACTACGCAGTTGACAAGGTCACAATGAACGAAAGGCTCTTCAAGGGCAGGGCTCAGATAATGGATGCTCCGATAAACGACAGGTCCTTCGGCTACTATAAAGTAGGCCCATACCTCTACGACCCAGCAAAGGCTAAGCAACTATTGGCAGAAGCGGGATACGCCAACGGGTTCGAGGTCAATCTACGATACGGCAAAGGAAGGTGGCTCATGGGAGATGAAGTGGTCGAGGCACTTCAATCATATCTGGCTGCAGTCGGCGTCAAAGTCAAAATAGAAGGTTTGGAGTGGGCAGCCTATCGTGCAAAAGAAATGTTGCCCTTCGAGAAGACAGATGCTCAGATATCCTTCGGCGGACTGGGCGGTGTAACACTTGATGCTGACAGAAGCTTGAACGAGCTAACGAAAGCCGCGTGGCCGCCCAAAGGGCTCGAGGGCATGTTCTATGAGAACGCGAAGTTTGAGGAGCTATTCTTTAAGGCGAGAGCCACCGCAGACTCTGAAGCGAGGAAAGCATATTACAAGGAGGCCATGCAGATTGTCTGGGAAGACGCACCTCGCATCTTCCTGTACTTTGAACCTCAGATATACGCAGCAAGGAAGACCGTGCAAGGAGTCGGTGTGAGGCACGACGAAACCATATGGGTGAAAGGTGCTACGGTGCAGCCGAAAGGAGCGAGCGCAGCCAGTCTCTTCCAGCTCATGCCCCTACTCAGCAAGTATCTGGAATACTAGTCCGATAAACGCCAAACCTTTTTTCCTTCCTTTTTTCTATTGATGAGTCGTAATGCTACGCTATGTGCTAAGAAGAATACTGATGACAATCCCAACCATACTGATAGCTTCTGCTATAGTCTTCCTCATGCTTCGGTTTATACCGGGAGACCCGGCGGTGCTGATGGCAGGGGAAGATCCAAATCCGGAGGTGATTTTGGCCCTTCGGAGGCAATGGGGGCTTGAAGAACCTCTTCCGGTGCAATACTTTGTATTCCTTAGGAACGTAGTGCAAGGAAATCTGGGCATCTCAATCAGAAGCGGGCTTCCGGTGCTATACGAGATTTCATTAAGGCTTCCTCACACGATGATTCTCTCTCTCGTAGCCATGGTGTTGTCGACAGCGCTGGGAATCCTCGTCGGAATAGTCTCAAGCACTCGGCCCTACTCGCTAGTTGACAACGCTAGTATGTTCTTCGCCTTGATTGGGGTCTCGGCTCCAGCCTTCTGGACTGGTTTGATGCTGATGTGGTTGTTTGCCGTAAAGCTTGGATGGCTACCGGCCGTTGGGGTGGGCACCCCAGCCCATCTCGTGCTTCCGTCGGTAGCGCTCACTGGGTTTACAACTCCTGTGCTAGCTAGACAGACCAGGTCGAGCATGCTTGAGGTGCTCAGGCAGGATTTTATAAGGACGGCAAGATCCAAAGGGCTCTCCGAAAGGGCAATCGTCTACGGCCATGCGGTTCGCAACGCGTTGATCCCCGTGATAACCGTGGCCGGGATCAGCTTTGGGCGTCTTCTTGGAGGGTCGATAGTCACTGAGACAGTGTTCGCATATCCCGGAATAGGCAAGATGTTAATAGACGGGATATTTGCGAGAGACTATCCAATGATTCAGGGCGCGGTGTTGGTGTATGCGTTGATTTTCACGTTTTTGAATCTTTTTGTTGACATGACGTATGCTTACGTGGATCCAAGAATTCACTACGAATGACGTGGGGAGTAGAAACCATGAGCCAACAGAAGCTCATATACTTGAAGTTTAGAAGGAATCGCCTCGCCGTCCTTGGAGCCATTCTGCTTGTCTTCTTTGTGTTCTGCGCGATCTTTGCTGACTACCTGGCTCCTTATGATCCCTTTCAGTCAGATTTGATGAACAATCTTGCTCCCCCGTCCTCAGAACACATTCTTGGAACAGATGAGCTGGGAAGGGATCTCTTGAGCAGGGTAATACATGGGGCCAGAATCTCGCTTCATCTCGGAGTGATCTCTGTGGGGACTGCTTTTGTGTTTGGAGTTTTTGTGGGAGCAGTCGCAGGATATTATGGAGGGTTGATTGATCAGATAGTGATGAGAGCTGTGGATATTGTGCTCTCCTTTCCCACGATGTTGTTGGCGATAATGATTGTTGCCGTGCTTGGGCCCGGGCTGACGAACGCTATGATCGCTGTTGGAGTATCTCTTATTCCTGAGTATGCTAGGCTCACAAGAAGCACGTTTCTATATCTGAGAGAGCTGGATTTTGTTCAGGCGGCAAGAATGGTTGGAGCGAGCGATCCCAGAGTGATCTTCCGGCATATTCTGCCAAACTCGATTGCTCCGCTGATTGTTCAGTCGACGCTCAACATAGCCACGGCGATTCTTTCTGCTGCCGCGCTCGGCTTTCTCGGTCTAGGCGCTCAACCTCCGCTGCCGGAGTGGGGAGCGATGCTGAGCAAAGGGCGCGTGTACCTAATGGTGGCACCTCATGTAACGCTTTATCCTGGTCTCGCAATTGTGCTCTCTGTTCTCTCTCTCAACATGATTGGTGACGGATTAAGAGATGCACTAGATCCACGTATGACCTGATCGCATTTCTCCCATGATGAGAAAGGTTGCAGAATTCTGATGAATGAAGAAACGCATGTTGAGGAAATGATAGGATTCTTGTCAGATCTTGCCCTGAGACAAGTTCCTAGGAAGACGATTGAACGGACCAAACTGGCAATAATGGACTTTTTCGGCAACGCTCTTGGCGCCCTCGGAACAGGTCATGAACTGATAAATGCACTTCTTGACTTTGCCTCGGAGTCTGAAGGAGCGGACGAGTCTACTCTTCTCGGAAGAGAGAAGAAGATCGGTTGTCTAGAGGCGGCCATGACGTACGGCGTTCTCGGCAACTTTCTAGACTTCAGCGACGGACATTTCAGGGGAGGACATGTGAACGACCGAGTTGTTCCGGCCGCCCTCGCTGTGGCAGAACGTGTAGGCGCAACAGGGAACGAATTCATCATGGGGGTTCTGGCAGGTTACGAATCCTATGTGAGAATGGGGTATGCTCTATTCGGAAACACAGATCCAGCTTCCGTTAAGGCTCCACTGTTTGTGGATCTTGGGCCAATGGCAAGTTCCATTGCCGCTGGAAAGTTGCTGGGGCTTACAGTTGAACAGATGGCCGGGGCAATGGGATTGGCCGCTTCCATGCAAATCTCAGCCGCCCAGTACACGCTTTCTGGCGGGCATGAGAAGGACCTCTGTCCAGGCCACGAGGCGAGGAGAGCGGTTTTCTCTGCGCTGATGGCCCAGAAGGGCGTGTTCGGCTCGAAGGATATTCTGGAGGGCGCTAGAGGACTCAGTCAGCTGGTGGATGGAGCAATAGATCTCAGCAGGCTTACAGACGGGCTGGGAGAAGACTTCAAGATTCATGAATGCTACTTCAAGCCATATCCGGCCTGCAGATATCTCCACGCTTCAATCGATGCAGCACTTCATATCACGAAAGAACACGAGGTGACGCCAGAGCGTATAGAAGAGATCACAGTCACGACTAATTCCTCATCAGCAAGTCGATGCAGCACTTCATATCACGAAAGAACACGAGGTGACGCCAGAGCGTATAGAAGGGATCACAGTCACGACTAATTCCTCATCAGCAAGAAGAGCCTCATATGAAATCCTGTCTCACGTGTCAGCCATCTTTAGCCATCAGTATCAGGTTGCCGTTGTTTTGGCCGAGGGGCGGCCCGATCTACCAGTCCACTGGCAAGAGAAGATGCAGAGGGGAACCGTTGGTGAGCTAATAAAGAGAACCCAAGTCCTCAGTTCTGAGGAGTTCAATGATCTGTATCGAAGACGCACATTGGACTATGGAACATGGCCGTCTCACGTGGAGGTGCGAACCAGAACAGGTGATGTATATGATTCCACGGTTCTTCGCCCAAAAGGAGATCCTACAAACCCCTTGACGAACGAGGAATTGGAGGACAAGTTCAGACTGAACGCGTTGAGGGTTCTTGGTGAAGATCAGGTTGACGGACTTCAGCAGAAGATACTCAAACTAGAGGACGTAGATGGCATAACCGATTTTGTTAGAGAGCTGGCCGGTGAAGTGGTAGGGAGAAAACGCCGGTAGACTCCAACCTGTATCAGGCTACTCCATTCTGAATAGAGACTGAGCATCAGCAGCTTGCATGCTAGTGTGTGTAGCATGTAACATAATGCTCGTTGCCGATTTCTCTCATTGTCGGTTCTTCTGTCCTGCACCTATCGTTCGCGAGCCAGCATCTGGGGTGGAACCTGCAACCTTTAGGCGGGTTGGCTGGGCTTGGGACATCGCCGGTAAGGACTATTCTCCGTGTCTCAACTTCAGGATCAGGATCAAGTACAGCGGAGAAGAGCGCCTGTGTATATGGGTGATAGGGGTGGCTCAGCATTTCTGTTGTCGGGCCTGTCTCAGCTATCTTGCCGAGGTACATGACACTGATTCGATTACTCATCTGTCTTACAACCGATAGATCATGAGATATGAACAGGAATGTAAGGCCAAGCTTCTTCTGCAGTTCTGTTAGGAGATTCAAAATCTGAGCCTGAACTGATACGTCAAGGGCAGATGTGGGTTCGTCTAGGACAACGAATTCTGGGTTGAGTGCCAGTGCCCTAGCTACGCCTATTCTTTGACGCTGTCCTCCACTGAATTCATGTGGGTATCTGTTCAGATGATCCGGGTTAAGTCCGACAAGCTCCACTAGGTGGCATACTCTCTCCTCAAGATCCTCATTTGAGGCTACTCTATTGACCTGTAGAGGTTCTCTCACTATCTGTCTGACACTCATTCTGGGGTTAAGCGACAGGAATGGGTCTTGAAAGACCATCTGCATGTTTTTCCTGATCTTCCTGAATTGGCCTCTCGTAAGCTTGGTTATGTCCTGCTGCTTGTAGAGAATTTCTCCCGAGGTAGGCTCAATAAGCCTGAGAATCGTCTTCCCAACCGTCGTCTTTCCACAACCGGATTCCCCAACGAGGCCAAGTGTCTCACCTTTTACGACTTCGAATGAGACACCGTCAACTGCCTTCACGTGACCGATGACCCTGCTCAACAGGCCTCCTCGGATCGGGAAGTATTTCGTGAGTGCTTGAACCTTGATGAGCTCCTCGGTCATTTGCTTATCCTCTCGTCAGGTGGCAGCTCACGAAATGTTGCGGACTGACCTGAATCAATTTCGGAGATTGTTCTTGGCACAAGCCCTGTGCAGACTCACATCTCGGATGGAATCTGCAGCCGGAAGGAGGGCTGAGAAGGTCTGGGACCGTTCCGGGTATTGAGTCTAGCCGTCCTGCTTTCTCCCGCAGCTTGGGGACGGATCTTAGAAGGGCTCGCGTGTAAGGATGAAGAGGTGTCCTGAAGAGGTCCTTGGTATCTGCATATTCCACAACTCGCCCTGCATACATCACAGCCACCTTGTTGCACATGTGGGCTACGAGCCCCAAGTGGTGGGTGATGAGGAGTATTGATGACCGCATCTGCTTCTTCAGTTCACTCATCAGTTGTATGATCTGTGCCTGAATCGTTACGTCAAGGGAGCTGGTGGGTTCATCAGCAATGAGAAGATCGGGATTGCATGCTAGAGCTATGGCTATCATGACCCTTTGACGCATACCTCCACTCAACTCGTGGGGATATCTCTCCGCAGTTTTCTCTGGATCAGGTAGGCCTGTCAGTCGCAACAGCTCAACCGCCCTCTTCAACGCAGCCCGACGAAGATCGCTCCTTGACGGCTTTGGCAACCTCCCCGTTCCCTTCGACTCTGCTATTGCCGTCAATTCGTCAATTCGGGTCTGCAGCC
>Ga0209725_1002163_pt1 | contig 10717 bp, 11 predicted proteins | sample I18A1metaG_FD_184145 | JGI IMG/M metagenome (GOLD analysis project Ga0209725, IMG submission 184145) | Lake sediment bacterial and archeal communities from Gulf of Boni, Indonesia to study Microbial Dark Matter (Phase II) - ​I18A1 metaG... | ecosystem: Environmental > Aquatic > Freshwater > Lake... | reverse complement strand
TCGCTGGGCGACCTCCGTTCTATCTCAAAGATCGGCCAGTCATCCAAGAACCATTCTACGGGGAGCTCCACAATGCCAGAAGATTCACCTTCTTGCCTGATTACGTAAGGTTTCTCATCATTCATGAGACTGCTGTCGTACTTGAAACCAAACTTCACCAAATTCACTATTGTGTTCTGGCTGAACTCCCACTGTGGTGCTCTGAAGCCGAGAGGTCTCTGACCTACCGCTGCTGTCAATGAGTCGATTGACTTTGTGAAGACGTCGATCTCTTCGTGGGGCTCTAGTTCGCTCAGATTCTCGTGCATGTATCCATGGGCTGCAACCTCATGCCCTCGCCGTACAATCTCCTTCACACATTCGGGATATTTCTCAGCTGTCCAGCCAGGCACAAAGAAAGTGGACTTGATCGCGTACCTCTCCAGGAGATTCAGCACTCTTGGAAGCCCGACTCTGGGACCGAACTGTCCCTTTGAGAGCTTCACCGGCTTGTTGGGACAGACTCTGGCCTCGTGACTCTCTGCGTCAAAATCGAAAGTCAGCAAAACGAAGCATCGAGGTTTCTTCGAATCACCCATGTTTGATCCTCCATGAATACAGGTCGTAGGGTTATGATACTTCATTCTTTCGAGGATTCTTCCGGGTCAATGTGAACATCTCGGAACGCCAATCGTTAAACCAGAGTGAGCGCAGCTATAGAGGAGGTTCAGCGAGGAGTCGACCTTGAACACAGATCAGATCATGAAGTTGGCTCTCGAAATGGTGGGCTTCCAGGCGATCCCGGCTGACAGCGAGATCTACGTTGCAGGCAACAACATAGGAAGAATCCTGCTCGGAATCGATATCGGGCCAGCTGAGCTTCTAATCGCTAAGGATGAGGGCTACGATGCCGTGATCGCACATCACCCGGCAGGTGGACGAGCCAGAATCGAAGCCTGGAGGGTCTTCGAGAAGCATGTGGACCAGATGAAAGAGGCTGGCGTCCCGGAAAATGAGGCGAGGCAGGCTATTCAGAAGAAGATCTCCGTGCTGGAAATCGAAGCGCACTCAGTCAACTACGACTATCTTCCCTCGATTGCGAGACATTTGAAGATGCCATTCATGAACATCCACAATCCACTTGACGAGTTGGGGAGAAGACGAGTGACAGATGCGATACGCCGAGACACCCCAACCTTCACCGATGCAACAGTTGCGGACGTGATTTCCTCTATAGGAAGAATTCCTGAGTTTCAGAAGGCCAAAACTGAAGTGAAGCTGAGGAACGGTGCGCTATCCAATAGGGCTGGGAAGACCGTATTCTCACATGCAGCGTACACAAACGGCGGGTACGATGTAGCTAAAGCATACTACAAGTATGGCGTAAGCACGTTGATCTACATTCACATATCGGAGTCAGATCTGGCGAGGCTGAGGGCAAATGGCGTTGGAAACCTCATCGTTACAGGACACATTGCGAGTGACAGTGCTGGAATCAATCCGTTCATAGCAGAACTTCGCAAGAGAGGCATTGAAGTAGACACGATTGGCGGGATCATCGAGGCCTAAGCGGCTGAGATGAGCGATCAGCCTGAGACTCACAATTCAACCGTTACGCCTGCTCAGTAGCTCTCAACGACTTTCTGCAAGAGATCTTTCCTTCCATTCTTCGAATGAAACCTGGGCAGAGGCCGCACTCTGTCACCAATACCGGAAGGTTGTCTTGGGGACATGTGACAGCGTCTATCGAGACCACTCGGAAACGGGGCGGTTCCGGGTCGGCTCCATGGATCCTCTGGAATTTCTCGAGAGTGAGCTCAGGGTTGAATACGTCTTCCGTATCTACAACTACCTTGAATGATCGGATCGGGATTGACATGTGGCTGAGAGTCGTTCTAGCTGGCAACGTGTTCAGGCTCCCTTCCCCTTCTGGAGAGGATCTCCAGCCACGGGTTGTCCTGAAGGAATGATGGGAGTCGTTCTGAACTCTGAAGCTCAACTGCCATGGGGCTCCGCGATGGTATTCTGCTTGGTTCCAATTGCTCAAGCTTCAGGGCCTTGATTCTGGAAAGTTCGGAGAGCAGTGTCTCAACCGTTCGTTCAAGAGCCGCTATCCGACTCGTCAACCGCTCCAAATCTCCTGTCGCTCTGGCCGTTGCAGTATCATGGTTGAAGATGCTTGAAGGCAAGACCTCTTCAACACGTTTCGAGTCATACACGATCAGCCCGAGGCCCCTTTCGCGAAGAGGAGCCGCATCTACGATAGTCGCCTGAACCTTCGGAAGTACCAGATAAACCCTGTTTGCAGCCCGTGCGTAGGACATTGAGCTGAGAACCGCCTGCAGTAGTGCATCTCTCTGCTGGAGATCGTGCTTCCCAAAGACCTTCAGATAGGTAGTGGTTCTTCCATCTGCGAAGGCTAGGTCAGGCTTTTCCTCACCTTGAGCCGACATCTCTGCAAGTGGAATTGGCTTCAGCCCCTTTGAAGTGAAGAACTCTATCAGGAGCGCATCTACTTCTCTTTCAGTCACGGCTCATACCGGCACTAGAAGTTCATCCATCCCTCAAATCTCTCCCACGACCAGGAGAAATCCGTTGGAACCGCGTAGCCGTAAACTATGCAGCCCCGCCAGACGGAATACTGAGGACTCTGCGCAATCAGCACTGTGGTGTCAGTCACCCCCTTCTCCTCTAGCAGCAAACGTACCTTCGAGGCGGCGTCGATGGCTGCTTCTGTCATGTCGGCAGGAGCGTTCCACGCGAAGTTTCCGCCGGAGAGCAAGATCTGGCGGTACAGATGCGGTTGAAGCTCTACTGGGCATCGCTCAACAGCCTCAATGATGGCGTCGCCGAAGTCGAGCATGCCTCTGAAAAAAGTGTCGCCAAATCTCACGTCTCCGGGTTTTCTCAAACCTCGGGAGAAATAGCTTTGGAAGAGCTCGTGGTTCGGGTCGAACACATATTCTCCGATGAGAAAGCGCATCCAAGACTTGTCGGCGAGATCGATCGTTATCCTAGTTCCCGGAACCCTGTATGTGGCCCTGAACCTTTCAGGGTCGTTCTTGGCAAGCTGTATAGCGGCGTCCAAGTCTGCAGGTATCAATCCAATGTTTTCTTTGACCTTTCGTACGAATGACTCCTCACGTACTAGGTCGCCGTAGCCGCAGTCCTTCAGGATCTCGGCTGTGAGGGCGTTTCCGTCTCCCCCTCCTCGGTTAATTGCCACTATCGCGTCCCTGACGGGGTAGCGGGAGATTGGACATGTTTGGGAGTTTCCATGGCCTGATTCTATGACGATGCAGGTTGGAATCTTGTGTGCTATCGCGACGGAGAGGGGTTGCGGAATTATCGTTGCCGCCTTTATGGATTGAAATTCACCACTGATTTCCCGAAATATCTCGAACAGTTTCTCGTACATGTAGCGAGGGGCTACGGAAGAGAGCGAGGCGACCAAGTAGAATCCCGTGAAATCGGACTGAGGGGGCCTGAAGGACTCCAACGCGAACTGTGTGAGCTCTTTCACAACTGCCCAACATCGCTGATCATCCTTCTCGACTATCCCGTTTCGCATCGGGTAAACTAGTCGTGCTGACAGATCTTCCCGAGTTTCAAGATACAGAGGAACATCTTTCCCCACGATGACTTCCTTGAACGGCCCGCTGATCTGCTGAATGACCGAGGTCTTATCAGTGAAGTATCCTCTGTTTTCTATAATCTCAGGTCGTTCTCCAGACGTGATAGAGCCAAACTTGAAGTCGCTTGTGCCAAAGTCCATTCCGAAGGTGTAGCTCTGCTTGTAGGCCTCGCTCATTCGTACGACCGTTAGAAAGAACGTTTCCAATCGTATTTAAGCCGAAGAGATAGAAGAAAGTGTAAAAACAACTTGGCAAATGGTTCCTGAGGTCAACAATGTTCAATTTGCCGACGAGTCAGATCGCAGGTTGGGCGGGACGGCTCCACTCGCTGAAGTGTCTCCACCCTAGATCCTGGATCTGCCTCTTGGGCATGTTCCTCAGATCTAGAACTATCTGAGGGTCACTGGTTGCGACGCCTATCCTGTAGAGCTTTCCACCAACTCGTTCTACCGCGTCCAGAGCAGCGGTCCAGTTGTCTTTGCTTATCGCGAATATGAGCTCGTACTCTTCTCCTCCCTCGTACAGTGCAAGATTGATGTAGTCGACCCTGTTGATCAAACCGAACTGTTTGACCTCCTCCGTTGTCGGTAGGTTGTCCACGATGAAGCCGACTCTGCTCATCCTTCCAAGCCAGTGGAGGGACCTCGCCAAACCGTCGCTGCTATCGATCCCTGCGGAGGCTACGCCTGCTTCAGCTATTGCATTTCCTTCAGGAAATCGAAGCTTCGGTCGATAGGCTGCTTCAAGGGCGGTATCTCTAACCTGGGGCGTTGCTGTTGCTCCTTGGAGCAGAATCCTGTATGCCACGCTTGAGAGGCCAAACGGCCCAGTTGAAGCAACTATCTGGCCAGGCTTTACTGTGCTGCGTCTTAGCAGCTTTTGACGGTCGACAGTGCCGAAGACCGTTCCGGCCAAGAAGAAATCATCAGACTCGCCTGTGTCGCCGCCTGTCACGTGGATACCGCATTCTCTTGCGGTTCGGTTCATTCCGTCAGCGATCTCTCCAAGAATACTGGTGTTGAAGTCGCGGGAGATACCCCAGGCGAAGATGGCTGAGCGAGGCTTCACACCCTTGGCGAGGAGGTCGCTCACATTCATCACGACCGCCTTCCTGCCAACGTCGTAAGCGCTCATACCTGGCAATACGTCAGTGGAGGCTACGAGAGCATCAGTATGCATAACAAGCAGTTGTTCCTTGGAGATCTCAAATGCCACAGCGTCCTCCCCATAACCTAGGATCTCCGACGTGTCCTTCTCTAGGCGACTACTTATGAGGTCCCGAACTCGATCTTCCCCTAACTCCACAACAGAATCCGACAACCGAAACCACTTCATAGGACAGATTGTATATGCCAGCGAATCCTTAATTTAGTGCTTCGGTCCTTCAGCAAACGGCGGATTGTGCCTCGGTGGCTCAGTGGTAGAGCGGCGACCTCGTACAGGGTCTCGGGAAAGTCGCAGGTCCCGGGTTCAATCCCCGGCCGGGGCTTCTTCGTCTGAAGGCTCAAGCATTGGGTAACAACATAGACGGCAGACATAGCCTCTTCCACCTACTCAGCTCCGGATGGAGTTAGCGGGCCACTGCACTGGGAACACCTCCCTCTCTGAGGAGACCATGTTCCCTCTCCTCCAAGCCTACATAGCCCTAAGACTGAGTCTAGAGGAAGCCAAAGATGGGTAGAACAATCCCCTCATACCGCATCATACTAGAAGAAGAGCTGAAACGATGGGAAAGATTCCGAGACACCCTAAGCATAGAAGAACGCGCAGTCTTCGAAGACATGATGGATGAATGATGACGACACGCGTCAGCCACCGGAGCAGAAGCCTTCCCCAAGCAAGACCGAAGGCATGCTCCTCACAATCCTATTCGCACATCAGAAAGCCTTCAAAGTATTAGACGACAGGATCAAACGAATCAGCAGACCTACGTTTACCAGGTCTTTCATGTCTGCGTCTATTGTGTTGGCGGTTCTCCCTATCCTGCGTGCTACGCCGTCTATCGTGTCGATGAGTCCCGGATTCCTGTGGAACAAGGGGAGAGGCTGTCCCCCAACTTCTGATGAGAGTAGCCTATTCAGCAACTCACTTCCCACACTCAATCCACCTCAACCTCCTCCACCGATATGGATCATCGCATTGTTAACGTAGTCGACTAGTGTCCAGTCTTCATACTCTTCGAACTTCAAGGCTAGCGTGCTGTACAGGTTCTTGATGATCAGCTTCTCAACAACGTCGGCTCCTGCACCAAACATACTCCGCAAAGCTTCATGGAACGGCTCAATCCTGTCAGGAATCTGCTCAGGCTTAACCTGGCGGCTCCTTTCAATGTGATAGTAGATCACTTGTCTAGCATTCTCACCCAGCACCAGAAGTCCTTCGTCAACCGCCTCTCGCAGAGTTCTCTTGAATTCGCTTTGTACGGTTAACAGGTGCATGGTGGACGCTTACAATACGTCTATGTTATGGGCGTGCATTTGTCTGCCCGTGACACACACCCACCTAATAGTTTCACCACTTACCGTTGCGGGACGTGTATGTTAGGAGGTTGAATCCGCTGGCGGAGAAACAAAACAGGTTCGTCAGCGTAAGCATTCCTGTAGAAATAATCGAACAGATCGACAGAGTGATAGCATCAAAGAAGCTGGGCTACGATAGTCGGCCTGAATTCATCAAAGATGCGGTGAGAAGAAGACTCGAAGAAATGGCGAGTATGCGCACACGTGCCGATTCCTAAGGCAGCTGGTTATATTGAGTGCCAAGACTAACGATCTAGTGCGATTCGATTCACGGGTGGCTTTGCTTCTGAAATGGATGATTGAAGGATCGGAGAGCATAGTGCCCTCTGTAAAAGAGGGAAGAGTCACATATCCTGATGTGACAAAGCTGATGCCTGTAGGGAACTCTGCTGAAGTACTCGACTCTCTCTTAGCTCAGGGACTTTTGATAAAAGAATACTATACATCGGAGATTCTCTGCCCTTCATGCGGATCCTCATCACTCAAGGATAAGTACACCTGCGTGTCCTGTCACCGTAGTCACATAGAAACGGGAGATATGATCGAGCATTACTCCTGCGGAAACGTCGATTTTGAAGCTAAGTTCGACAAAGATGGAAAATTGCTTTGTCCCAAATGTAGAAAGGAACTAAAGGTCATAGGAACAGACTATCGTCGAGTGGGGAAACTCTTCCGGTGCAATGATTGCGGAAAAGCCTCCAGTATTCCAGGGGTCGCTCACGTTTGCCAGAATTGCGGAACAGTCTCGACTCCGGAGAACGCGCAACTGCGTATCCTGCATGAATATCGAATCAATGAGAAGAGGAGGAAAAAGATCGAGTCCATAGCAGGAATATATGGGCCACTGGTGGAGTTACTCGAGAAGAAAGGATTCAAGATAGAGTCTCCTGCCTTCTTGAAAGGCGAGTCTGGAATTGAGCACCCATTTGACATAGCCGCCGAAGTCGGTGGGAAGTACACGCTATTTGACATAAGGACGCATGATGAATCTGTCAGCGAAACCGAAATAATGGGTTTTTTCGCGAAGGTCACGGATGTGGCACACCGGGAAGCCATTCTGATTGCTGTTCCAAGAGCATCGGAATACGCTAGACGCCTTAGCAGACCATACAATATTACTCTAGTTGAGGGAGACAACATAAATGAGGTTCTGGCTTCGATTGCTGCTCGATACATGGAGAAGCCAGTGGCTTCTCCCTCCTACAGAGAAGCTTCAGCCAAAATGGAAGACCCAAGTCAAGATGAAAAATGGGGAGAAATAGTTGAACCCGAAGAAGAGACACAGCCAATAGAGTGAGTGCTAGTTGAGAAAGTGAAGCATATATCCATGAAGAAGCGGAGGCGCGCATGTCTGTCTTAGCTGAAAAGAATATGCTTCATGCAGAGGCAATGTTGAATGATTGATGGTCCTCCCAGGGAGCCCAAGTATTTTCGGATGCTCTGTATCGCCCTCCTAGTGAGTTCCTTTGCCCTGTCCTTCACGTTCTACTACGTGTTCTTTGTAGCGGTCACCCCTCTCTTCAGTCGGTTCACCCCAAGGCCACAGATCATTGACCAAGAGCCTTCTTCCCCACCTACTCTACCGGATTTGGCTATGGGCACGATTCGCAACACCGCATATCACGTCATAGTGTGGGCGACTAGCGAGGAGTTCCTTAGGTTTTTCTTGATGCTGTCGTTGACGATAGTCTTTCTCAATGAGTTGAGCTACATTCCCTTGGGGTGGCTTCACCGATATGTGAGTGAGAAGTTTCGGAGCAGGTCGCTGACCAACCATCTGCCGATTTCTATCGTAATCCCCGCCTACAATGAGGAGAGGACCATTGGTTATATCATTGAGACCCTTCTTGAGGCAGACTACCCCAATAAACAAGTGATAGTTGTCAACGATGGCAGCACGGACCATACGATGGAGGAGATAATGCCTTACGCCCTTCAAGGTAAAGTCCAGCTCATAAACCGACCGAACGGCGGAAAGGCCGCAGCTCTCAACACTGGCCTACTAGCGGCTAATGGAGATATCGTCGTCGTCATAGACGCTGACGGAGCTATCGAGAGGAACGCCCTCAAGTGGGTTGCCTCGCAATTCGAGGATCCGAACGTAATAGCCGTTTCAGGGAACCCCAAAGTTGGTAACCGAGACGCCAACATCCTTACGAGGGTTCAGGCCCTGGACTACGTCAGAGGCATAAACCTACGGCGAAGAGCCTTCGATCTGCTTAACATTCTTGATTGCATCCCAGGGTCCATCGGAGCCTTCAGGACAACGGTCTATCAGCAAGTAGGAAGATACGATATTGACACTCTTGTTGAGGATATGGATGCCACCTTGAAGTTTGTCAAGGCCGGGGGCGTGGTCAGGCAGGAGAGCAGGGCCATAGTCTACACAGAAGCCCCCGAAACGCTGCGTGGTTTCATCAGGCAGAGGCTCAGGTGGTATGGGGGAGGAATCCAAGCAGTGTACAAGCATAGGGATCACTGGTGGCGCTTCGGAGCCTTGAGCTTCGTAGGCTTCCCTTACCTTGTAGCCGGAATGACGATTGCCCCTGTTTTCGAACTTCTGCTGGTGGCGCTTTCAATCGTTCAAGTCCTTGCCGGCATGTGGTTTGTTCAGGTCTTGTATTGGTCATCCATCGCGGCAGTCGACGTAGCCTTCTCTGTCATAGCCGTCTTGTTAGATAAGGAGGATTGGCGTCTCATCCTGTATTCGCCCATCTACGCCCTTGTTTATCGTCACTTCAACGACCTCATTAGGCTGAAGAGCTATTGGGACCTAGTCAGAGGAAGGCTCAATTGGCGAGGGACTCGGGCCGAACGCCAAGGTGGCTTAGAGTCGAAAATTAGAATCTAGGCGGAGCAAGATTCGCCCCATATGCCGTAGCAAGAGTCCGACTCCCCCTCGGGCCCGCCAAATCGAGGTGGCCGCGTCTCACTTCCATCTGTCATTGGGAGCTACCCCGGGGTGATCGTCTTTCTACTGGCGGGTCTGCTTCGGCTCTCGGACTACTGCTTCTCTTGGAAGATTTCTATCCAGTTTCCATCGGGGTCTGCTATGTATGTCCATCGCGAGTTTTTCGTGTCTCTTACGTACGATACGGGCTCAATTCCTTTCAGCTTGAGTTCGGATAGGGCCTCATCTAGATTTGGAACTTCGAAAGCTATGTGGTCAAGTTCATCGCCTGACTGATATTCTTGACCAGCATACCAGTTGATTTCAAGCCAATGGTCTGACCCCTCTGACTTGACAATGGCCAATTCACCATTGGTCTCTGGAACCTTGATCCGAGTTGCCAATCTCATTCCCAGAACATTCAAGTAGAAATCCAAGGCTCGGTTGAGGTCAGTCACCCGTATAGCAGTATATCGCAGAGAAAACTTCACCAATCCCAGGTCCCCCAATCGAACATGTCGTATCTTCTTCCTATTAGAATTGCCCTCTGCTACAGCCTGTTCGCAAGCCCACGTGACTACTGGTCCGCGAATTCAAGTGCGCGAATTCGCTCCAGTAAGATCAACCCTCATGTATTGACGGAGAATCCTCGCTGACTTCTTGCTCACGTTCCTCAGTGAATTTGTCCTGTTGGTTCTACATGTATGACACGGCAACTTCACCCCGGGGTCTTGGCTCTTGGACCGCCATCAAGTCGGTCTCTTGGGCAGGCCACTTCCACAAGATCTCTCTAACCCGTGCGTTATCGCGGGTCAAGCTCCCGACGGGCCCGCCACTCGCTATTCCATCAAAAAAATACGCGAAGTTCTAGCTGTCTCATCGCTTTGCATCACACACCTCAACAGTTCAGAGACCAACGCTCAAAAAACAAGAACCAAGCAAAGCTTCATGAACCATTTGACGCAACACATCCCACCAACCGAACCCATTATATCTACAAGAAGAAGCCTGCAAACCTAATTATGGTGCCCTTGCAGAATACGCTGATTCACGTGATCATTCAATGCTAGACTACGCAAGTACACTTGTGGCAGTGGCTGGCGTTATAGGTCTGGCTGTAATGATCACGATGTTCTTCAAGCTAAGAGCTAGGCAAGGTTCATCCGCGCGGATCTTGGACAGTAGCGGAAAGAGTTCTGTGTCTCAGCAGACAGGAGTGAAAGCGGAGACAAGTGAGCCTCCGCCTGAATCGGCTCAACCTCAATCCGAAGATCTGGTCGAGAAGGCAAGAGACGAACTTAGGACCCTGAGCCTTCAGAGGCAGATCACCACGCATGCTATGACGGCAGTCTTTGAGGCTGAGGCTCAAGGAAAAATCAGCCTAGTCAGCCGTGACCTCCTCGTCGAAACCTACAAGTCTCAGCTAAGATCCCTCGATGAGCAGATAGCTGAGAAGAAGAAGATCACTGAGCTGACCGACCTGCTGAATGAAAGAGGAGAACTCGTCAGGAGTTTTGAGAAAAGGCTTGCAGAGATAGATGAGAGACTGCAACAGCTCAACGCTCCTCCAGAGTTGGCTCCTCCGACTGTTTCGCTTGGAAATCCGTCCCATCAAGTTGCGAACATACCAGATCCAACGATTACAGTTGATGATAAAGGCGACAGTAGAGAGACAAAGCCGAAGACGCGGATCA
>Ga0209725_1002162_pt1 | contig 10718 bp, 10 predicted proteins | sample I18A1metaG_FD_184145 | JGI IMG/M metagenome (GOLD analysis project Ga0209725, IMG submission 184145) | Lake sediment bacterial and archeal communities from Gulf of Boni, Indonesia to study Microbial Dark Matter (Phase II) - ​I18A1 metaG... | ecosystem: Environmental > Aquatic > Freshwater > Lake... | reverse complement strand
GGCGAGTATCCGTACGAAGTCTATGAAGCGATGTCGCGGAAACGGATAAGCAAGATCGAAGGAGAGCTCCGTGACATTAGATCGAAGAGCAGTCGTCTTCGCCAACATCGAGGAAAGGCTGGCTTCCGAATTGTCGCGTTGACAGGCTATACTCAAAGCGGGAAGACTACCCTGTTCAACAGGCTGGCGTCGGAATCGAAGGAAATAGGTTTGGGCCCCTTTACGACACTTTCCACATTCGCACGGAAAGTCTCCATGCAGGCGAGAGGGAATTCTCTAGACTCCTTCATCATGATTGATTCTATAGGGTTCATTGAGGACCTTAGCCCCCTACTGCTAAGCGCTTTCCACACCACGTTGAACGAGCTGGCAGATTCCGACCTTGTTCTCCTCTTGGTAGATGGTAGCGATGACCTAGACACAGTGATTCGAAAGATCGTGGCGTCTCATGAGATCATGGACAAGGAGATCCACGGCGTTCCCGTTCTAATCTGCATCAACAAAGTGGACCTTGCGACCCGTGAACATTTGGATAGGGTGTTTGCGGAGACTCGTAAGATATTCGAAGGAGATGAAATACTCGAAATAAGCTCGAAGACGGGAGCTAATCTACCAAACCTCCTGCGGAGGATCTCTGAGAAGCTGAACCTTGCGGTCCAGGCGACGTGATCGCTCCAACTGTCCATGGGCGCATCGGCGAGAATACTCCTCCTCTCCTCATGATGGTTCGAATTCGATCCGTACTCGTCTGATTTCGAAGTGCGTTTGGTGGGGTGTCTGAGATCCCGGGTTCTCTTGTATCCGCTACTGATATTGGGGAGCTCGTATCGTTGATGTGTTATGTCGAGAAGAAGAGAAAGAAGAAGGAGAAGAATACGAGCTAGAAGAGTACAGCAGAAGAGCAGACGAGCAAGGGGGCACCTTCAGAGAGAAAGGATAAGAAGGCGTCTGCGTCGGAGAAGATGCTAGTCAGACTTTATCAACAACAGTAAGCTGGTTTGAACCTTCACGGCAAGGCTATAGGGCGCTGTAAGCTTCGGCCTAGAGCCTCAAGATATTTCCTAACGATGCGTGAATCCTTTTCGGCAACCAAATCCGAAACCTATGCCTACTAGAATAGTGGCTTCCTCAGATGCGTGTGCAGAGGACGTGGCTGCGATGGGTTGGTACTGCCCGAAGTGTCGTTCGGTGTTCGTTGAGTTTCAATCCACTTGTCCCTACTGCCTCGTGCCTCTGAGAAAGTCCAAGTACGAGGACCGAATCTAGCCGAGCGCCGGAGCTTGCTTACCTCGCCCTACCGCTCTTCTGGCCCATTCTGCTTGCCATTCTCTTACGGTTCTTCTGCCATTTGGGTCTAGTCAAATCCAGATCCCGTCGAATAGATCGAGCCCAGAGCAGAAGAACTTTGTTCCGCCTTGGACAACACATCGGATAGTGGTTTGGGTCTTATCGGGTGGTCGTAAACGATTCTCGGGATCGGTCTGAGCAAAGAACATACCCTTTGGAGAGAATGGGTTCCTCGATTTTCTCGCTCACATCGCTTGCCTTGCCACCGTCTCTGCTTATCCCCGTAGAGACAGACATACACACACCAACGATGCCGCACGAGAGTTCAAACTACGATGGCCGCACCAAGTGTGTCTTATGCGGCTGCCAGGACTCGTGAACTAGCTAGCCTTTCTACTTGATTTCGTTCGCTTCCTCATGCGTTGCTTTTTCTTCTGTCGCTTTCGCATCACATAGTCTGCCCTGCTCAATTTATGTGGCATGCTACCTTTCTCCACGTTGCACCTTTGCCGACGCCTGCACTTCAGGATAGCTGCTGGAGGTTCTGTTAACTTGTCGGCGCATGGCTGACTTGTTAACTGCCTCGCATCGACTTTGCGGATTGCCGTGCGCTTGCGGGTTCCGCCACCATTGCTTCACTTGTGAGGCCGACTGCCCCGAACCTCAGGGCTCTCGCCAAGATATTCTTGGCCGCGTTCACATCACGGTCTACCACGTATCCGCAACTGGGGCACCGTAGTGTTCGGTTCTCTTCGGGCTTCATCTTCTGCCCACATATCGAACACCTGCTACTTGTCCCATGCGGATGCACGCAGATGACTGGCAAACCTTCCCACCTAGCTTTGTACTCAATCTGCCGCTGCAACTCGACATATGACCACGAGTTCATGCGTCCACGATACCAACGCCCCTGCCAGTTCCCACGACGATAGAGTCTACGTATGCCAGTGAGCTTCTCCATAGCAATGCCATACTGCTTCGCCTTTGCTTCCGTCACAATCAACTTGGACGCGAGATGGAGAATCTGCTGGACCTTCTCGCGTTGCTTGCGACCGTATTTGCCGCTGACTTGGCGGCGGATGCGAACATCGTTGCGCTTGAAATGTGACCGTAGATCATGATACACAACCTTCACTCGCGTGGCATCTGAGAGGTCATGCTGTTGAACAATTCCATCAGATGCGGCAACCATAACATTGTCAACGTTTCGATCAATGCCGATGAAGCCGCGTGGCTGAACCTGTTGAACCTCGCTCGCATATGCTAGGGATAGCCTCCCCTCCGTTAGAGTAACAGATCGAACCGTGAAATCATTGATTGCAGCTTGGACATGCTTATTCAGGGAGATCCGAACATGCTCCCTCGCTCGAGTCGGTAGGGACAATTCGCTGTCTCGAACCTTGAACCCATAGCATGTGGTCAAACGCAGAGATCGCGCATACGGCTCCTTCACGTATGGGTTCTTCCGCTTTGCTTTCCGATAGTTGTGCAAGATGCCCGTGGCTGCGCTGACTGCACAGAGCTTATAGTAACTCACCACATCGTAGCCACTGAGTTGCCTGTAGGCCTTCAAGGACAACGATTTCAGACTGGTCGCATTCTCGGCGAGCCCGATACGGATACAATCATTCAGCATCTGGCGGAACTGCTCAAGCAACCAAGCAATCTCAGGTGTAAGCGCATGACGTTGCCAGACAGACTTGAAGACTCGCACGACTAATTGGTACGACTTGCAGGGGGTTAAGCTTGAGACATGAGTGAAAGAAAATGCGGGGTGGAGAATAACGGGAGCCGACAAGTTAACCGAGCCCTGCTGGACATGATTTCAGTATCTCGAGATGGCAGGCTGGTGGTCCATGAGCATCTTCTCGGAGCCGCTACAGTGAGTCTCTCGGGCATTCTCCGCAGAAGGCATCGTACGTTGACTCCTGTCTTCGCACTTATCTCCAGTATTCCTTCTGCGACGAATATTCTACGCGTTTCCGCGAGCACGTTGTCCAAATGTCCACGGGTCGCGAGGTCCACTTTGTCGATGCAAATGAGAACGGGAACGCCGTGGATCGCTTCATCCATGATCTCATGAGAGGTCGTGATCTTTCGAATCACTGTCTCTAGGTCATCGCCACCATCTACGAACAGGAGGACAAGGTCAGAATTTGCCAGCTCGTTCAACGTGGTGTGGAAAGCGCTTAGCAGCAGAGGGCTAAGGTCTGTCTGACGGTAAACGAGGGCTAACCTCTAACCTCGCTCTATTTGACAGGCAATACTTTTCCGTCTCACAGCATCAACTGAAGAGCCAGGAGTCTTTGAAGCCTGTGGATCACGTCACAGTGGACTTTGGACAATTTACACGGTACTTTGCCGATGAGCACGGGCAAGAGTGGCTCGGCATCTACGTTCCCAAGCAATTCACAGCAAAGAGGACGGGGCAGCTCGGGATGCCCTGCCAAACCCTCTGTGGAATGAATCTACACCGCTTTCATCTGAGCTGCTCGTCTTGTCGGCTACGGCGTGTCTGGCTTGGCGAGATGCCTAACCTGATCCGCGTTCACGTTCGCTCCCTAGCAATCTGGGATGACCGACCGCAAGGTCGGCTGAAAGATGTGCTGCTGAAGAAATTGATTTCGGTCTGCGAATGGCTCGCGAATTGACGCACTATCTGACAGGGATTCCTCGCGAACTATCACACGTGTTGGAATGACCTTGAATGTGACCTTCTTGTGCTCATTGTCAATTTCAAGCTCAGGGAGGTCTTCTATGCGTAATCCGTCGTTTCCTCGAGTTGCCGAAGATTTGGGGGCGGAAACCTGTGAATGCTGCAAGGCCGATTAGAGCAGCTTGCCTTTCTCGCAGAATCTCCAGACCGAATGCAAGACGTAGGGTTCAGGCGTTTTCTCTTCTCGCAAAGTGGGCGTACTGTTGACGCCCTCGATCTTCACTTTCTTGGCAATGACGATGTCGTTATGCAGTGGCCAGCTACATCCACAACACGATCAAGGTCATCAAGTCTTGGCTCGCCCACAAGGGCATCGAGCTGGAACGTAGGGTCAAGATCACAGGCGCCTACGAGACACCAACCCTCAGAGATGAACGCGTCCCCACAAAGGACGAGCTGAGACGTGTCTTCCTATCCGCGAGCAAGCAAGCCCGCGTTGCGTGCGCCCTCGTTGCCCACGGCGGTCTCAGGCTGGAAACCATCGGCAACTACCGCGCCGACGATGACCTAAGAATACGCGACCTGCCCGAACTCGAACTCAAAGCCGGCGAGGTAAGCTTCGAGAAAAGTCCTGCAATGATGATTATTCGCCCTAGTTTGAGCAAGGCCCCCCACTAATACTTCACATTCCTAACCGGGTATCGTAGCCTGTATTGGCTCTGAAGGGGTCAATGGCGCATTGCAATGAGGACAGAATCTCTGGCGTAAGCCGTTCGTCTTGATGTAGTCGTGAACGCTCTTTGTGATCTCAGTGTAACTTACAAGCGTGCCCCTCGGGTGTCCAGTCAGCATGGAAAGCACGTCATCAACAAGAATGCTCGGCTCAGTCAGCACATTCCTCTTGCTCATGCAAACGTACCTTGAACACCGTACTTACATCAATGCTCATTTGAGAATTCAGTACGCGATCACTGTCAACGACGGGCTGTCGAAAGCACCCGTTTAAGCAGTTTTGGTTCCTAAGCGCGCCCGCACATGATCCTAGCCATACTCCGGTCTGGTTGACATGATACCGTGACATGCGTCGAAAGAGGCAATGCAACCTCTGCCGAATTCACAGCGGAGTCAGCCTCGCCATCTTTCTGACTTCTGCAGCGAGCGACCTACGCGGGTTTCAGCTGTAGGAGCGGGGAAAACGAACCTACTGGGAACAGTGGGGGTTCTGTTAACTTCTGTGAGGGGATCTTGCCGCTACCCGTTGCTTGTGTTTCCGCCCGCGCCGATGCAGGCGGAGCACGTTGTTCCACTGAGGGTCAGTCATAGCCTTGAATGCCATGCCACACTGTAGACACTTTCTCCTTCTGAATCTCTTTGGTTTGGTCAAATCATATCATATGGATGAGTGGTCGGTTCATGATGAAAAGCCTTCCTAGCCTGAGACTATGTACGTGTTGCTGGCGATAGCAGAAATATTGGTTGCAAGCGGCTTGCGAAGGATCATAGTTGCTACAGTGTCAGCTTTGATGATCTCCCCGATCTGGCCCTGAATTCTTGGAAACGTCTTCTGGCTCACGCTTTCGAATTTGTTGTCAGATGATCAATGTCTTGCCCGACATCTGAGGTAGCTTACTCAAGAAGCTGAAGTGACGCGTAGGCCTTTCTCTTCGAGATAATCCTCGGCATCGCTGGCCGCACATCATCCATCAGCCGCAGCGGTTACCGCTTGCCTGTACTGGAAGCGCACGACCCGACGACGAAAGATGAGGGTTCAAATTCAGTTGCGGGTACTAAGAGACCTCGACGGCACCATTTATGGTGCGGCCAATCGCGCTCGATCAGGGGTTCAGGAGCTTCTTGCGTGCACCGCAAACAGTATTCATATAGGCTTCCTTCATAAGGCGCACCCTAAGTATCACTCAGGTGCGGCCTCTGGCCAAACACGACGCGTACATCAACATAGAGAACGTTGTCGCGTCGGCCACACTGAACCAGAAGATAGACCTCAACTCGATTGTCCGGCTCTTTCCTGGCGTCGAATATAGGCCTGAGCAGTTCCCCGGACTCGTATACCGACTGAAGAAGCCGAAGACCGCGACACTGATCTTCAACTCTGGGAAGATGGTTTGCACCGGAGCGAAATCCGAGAGGCAAGCAAGGAAGGCAGTCACCAAGGTTGTCGACGAACTCAAGAGGAACGGCATAGTCATCCTTGCAAAACCGGAAATCCAGATCCAGAACATAGTAGCCTCAGCCGGACTGGGGGGCCGCATCGACCTGGAAAAGACTACATATTCGCTGAAGAGGACGATGTACGAGCCTGAGCAGTTCCCTGGCCTTATCTACAGGATGGACGACCCCAAGGTGGTCATACTGATCTTTGCGAGCGGAAAGCTAGTGTGTACAGGCGCCAGGAAAGAGGCGGAAGTGCCAAGGGCCGTCAGAAAATTGCAGGAAACGCTCGAAGAGAAGGGACTGATAACCTACTAGTAACCCCAAGCCCGGTCAACCGAATCAACACCGCTCGGATGGAAGATGTTACAAGAAGCGCGGAGTGCCAGTGGGCAGTCGTGTACTGTCGTCGTTAGGTCGGTTTTATCACCGTGATCTCGATCGTTGACACATTTCGTACTTGTCCTTCCTCGCCCAGCTGCTCGGTTCCGATGGTGATTTTCTTAACTTGAAGCTTGCCTTCGAAGAATCGTCTTCTGCACACTTCGACGACATCAATGGCTGTTGATATGGCTCGGCCTCTCGCTTTGATTGTGACCTCACTGCTGCCTCCGAAATGCATCACGATCGCTGTAACATACGCCATGATGGGCTTCTGTCCAATGAATACGGTGTTGGAAGGAATTCCGCTTTGCCGGGTAGCCGGGGGTGTCTCGACTTTATGTTCTTCTGTCATGTTCCGCTCACCACTTTCTGCTTCTGTTACGCGTTGGGTGGAACGGTCGGTTCGGATCCGCTGCGTACGTCCATGGATAGCGCTGTCCCCTCACTTAAGTGTCCTATGTTCGGTTCACGTGCCGCTCAGGCGTCTCTCCGCGAGTGTCCGAGCCTCCCAATGGCCTACTTCGCCGCGCGATGGGTTCACGTGAGTGAGGTCGTGGGTCACATCTTTTCAGTGCGACCTTACTCCATTGGTTGGGTCTCTACGACTTGCAGTCTGCCCTTTCTGCCGAGGCTAACTTGCAGTTCGCCCCTGAAGGTTCTTACCCGTCCATTCTCGATCTGAACTGTGTCTCCGATCGAGACTCTATCTATTTCAGCGTTCCAGAGTGACATCCTCATGGACCCGGTGCCATCGGAGATTGTCGCAGTCGAGAGAGTGAGAGCGTCGCCGAACCTCGAGAAGACGTACCTCGGATTTGATTTCCCAACGACCTTTGCTTTCAGATTGACACATCTGACCTTGGCATCTATGTCTTTGATATGCAGGTCGCCCGTTTCTAACGTCTCCATTCTGCTAGCGGGTGTGGATTCGATGAACGGGAAGCTTGCGATGTCCACTTGCGGTAGATACTTCAACAGGTTCTGGCTAAGGTGTAGCTGCGCGACCACTCTTTGATCTTGCGTCACAAGAAAGACGCCAGTATTCTCTGTCTTTTGGCGGAGTTGGATCGATACGCCATTGTGAGAGGATTTTTCATGAGCCCACGCCTGTGGAAAACACATAAGGAATTTGCCTGTGTCGAGTCCGTATTTCTTTGAGACCCTGATCAAATACCAGAGTCGAGTCATGTCGGCCATGGAATGCGATTGGCCGCGAGGTCTCCCCCGCCCATAATGCAACATGTCTCCTGGTAAGCCTTTCAACAAGATCGCTACATGTTGGGTTGCCTTGCTCTTTAAGGCCCCTACGCAGACGTGAGCCAGTGTACATCCCTTAATAACCTCACAGCAACAGCAAGGCTCCTGCAACCCCGGAAGGCGCTCGACAGCAACCCGGTCCAACTTGGCTGAAAGAACCCACCTCTTCTTCGTCCACTCTGTATCTGTCATGACCGTTACTTTGATCGTTTGACAATCCGTTAGCCACCGGCGAGCCCTATGACTTTGGAAAAGCGTTATATTTGGCAGAATACATTGCTTGCCAGGGCGCGCCAAGGTCTCCGTACTTGACCGGATCGGGTGTCACGAAGCTCCAGGCTTCACTGCTGATTATGGTCGTGGTTGGTGCCGTAGGCGTGGCGGCATATGCGTATTATTTATCGATTTGGTCCCGGAGGGCTCGTCTAGTTGTGTCGACGACGACTAGTCTGTATGAGACGGGCTTTCTTGACGAGTTGAAAAGCAAATTCGAGTTGAAGTATCGTAACCTCAACGTGTCTTTCATTTCTCAAGGTACCGGGCTCGCGATACAGACGGCAATGCGAGGCGATGCCGACATGATCTTCGTACATGATCCAGCGAGAGAATACCAATTCTTGACAGGCGGATACGGAGTCAACCGTAAGATCCTAGCATACAACTTCTTTGTGATTGTTGGCCCCTCAGAAGATCCCGCCGGGATCTCTGGAATGTCTCCAGCGGACGCGCTCAGGCGGATAAGATCCGCCGGGCTCAACGGAACTGCGGTCTGGGCCTCAAGAGGCGACGATTCCGGAACTCATGCAAAGGAAAAGAGCCTCTGGAAAGCCATCGGACTTGACGCTAAGGACCTTCGCAAAGAATCCTGGTATTTGGAGGCAGGCAGCGGAATGACCGCTACGCTCAAGCTGGCTGATGAGAAACGCGGTTACACGTTGACGGACATAGGTACGTATCTTCTGAACTACAACAACCACAACATCAACCTCGTGAAGCTGGTTGAGTCAGGCAAGAGCATGCTGAACGTCTACAGCGCCATCGCGGACAATCCGAAGAATGCGAACATGACCAAGGCGAACTTCGAAGGCGCTATGCAACTCATCAGATACCTTGTCTCCGATGAAGGTCAAGAGCTCTTCGCCAACTTCGGTGTAAGCAACTACGGTATGCCTCTCTTCAAACCCTACATCAGGCTAGTCCAGAGCAACAGCGATGCTGAACTGATCAAATGGATAAGCGAGCTAGCATTCTTTGAAGGATCAGAGTGCCCACAACAGTTCAGATACCAAGCGGAAGGACTCTACTCGCCACAAACCCCTGCGTCAGTCTTGCTCGTAAGCTCACTCGCCCGGGCGGAGCAGAGGAAAGCAAGGCCTTGGACCTGATCACTGAAGGCGTAATTCGCGCCATCGGCCTCATTCTTAGCGGCGACCCTGAAGTACTCACCATTACGGCATTGTCGTTGTTCGTTTCCGTAGTCGGGACTCTGCTAGCTTGTCTGTGGAGTATTCCGATGTCCGCAGCGTTAGCTCTTCGGAGTTTCCACGGCAAACGAATTGTGAAAGGATTATTCAATGCTCTGATAGGCGTTCCCACGGTCGCCCTGGGGCTGTACTTGTACTTGCTTCTTTCAAGGGCTGGCCCTCTAGGACACTTTCAGCTCCTGTATACCCCGTATGCGATCATGATTGGACAAGCCGCGCTCGTCACTCCAATCGTCGTGAGCTTTGCCACTGGCGCACTGGAGTCTGTTGACCCTGACTTGCGGATGCTCGCGAGGACGCTTGGCGCCTCAGAGTTTCAAACATACGGGGTCATCATCAAGGAAGCGTTCTGGGGTGTGGTGCTCGCGGTCATCGCCGCCTTCAACAGAGCGTTCGCGGAACTAGGCATCGCAATGATGCTCGGCGGCAACATACGGAACTTGACACGCGTCTTGACTACAGCGATAGCTTTGGAGACCGCACGTGGAGAAATTGCGCTAAGCATCGCCCTTAGTTTCATTCTACTAGGCATCGTCATGTCGCTAAGCATAGCGATCAACCTCGCTAGGAAATCAACCCGATGACACCTTACCTAGAAACCGTGGATGTCACGAAACACTACGACGGTGTACACGCACTTGACCGAGTGAGTGTTGCTGCGCACCTTGGACAGGTGACAACGATTGTTGGAGTAAACGGCGCTGGCAAGACTAGTCTGCTCAAGATCCTGGCTGGACTGGACACGCCTAGCGCTGGCAGGATACTGATCCAAGGTCACGAATCAAGTCAAGACGAGTTGAGATCCCATTGCACGATGGTCTTCCAAAGGAGCGTGATGTTCGGCTCGAACGTCTACAACAACGTCGCCTACGGCCTGAATACAGGCGGAATTCCTAGGCAGGATGTTTCGTCGCGGGTCAAGTCGGCGCTCGCGCTCGTGAACTTGGATGGGTTCGAGAAGAGACATGCGCGGAAGCTCTCAAGCGGCGAACAGCAACGCGTTGCCATAGCACGGGCACTGGCGCTAGAGCGAGATGTCTTGTTGGTGGATGAAGCAACCGCAAACTTGGACCCCGCCAACGCGATGATCATCGAGCGAGCGATCAAAGACTCGGCTCGATCCCGAGCCGTCGTCTTGAGTACGCATAATTTGTCTCAGGCTCGAAGACTCTCCGATAGACTAGTACATCTCTACAAGGGCCGCGTGGTGGAGGAGGGCGACTCGTCTCGTTTCTTTGCGAGCCCGAGCGATGAGAGAACCAAGCTTTTCATCAACGGCGAGCTCCAATTCTGAGTAGCTGGTTGATTCGGACGTGAAGAGGCGTCGATCGAAAGGCCTCGAACTTGAGCCATTCTGCACTGTCTGGCTTGGTCTCGGAAGCCGAAAAATGGTCGGCGAACTTGAAGCTCGCATGCTGAGAGCGATAGATCAGACCGGAAGCCTCTCACTTGCCGCACGGACTCTAGGATTGTCGTATCCC
>Ga0209725_1002160_pt1 | contig 10719 bp, 8 predicted proteins | sample I18A1metaG_FD_184145 | JGI IMG/M metagenome (GOLD analysis project Ga0209725, IMG submission 184145) | Lake sediment bacterial and archeal communities from Gulf of Boni, Indonesia to study Microbial Dark Matter (Phase II) - ​I18A1 metaG... | ecosystem: Environmental > Aquatic > Freshwater > Lake... | reverse complement strand
ACCGGACACTGAGGGCGCCCATAAGCAATGCGAAGATGAGAGCCGCCATAGAAGAGGCAGTTCGGATCTGTCCCATAACGCCGACGGGACATTCGAACGTGAGCCCGATGTCGATCAGAAGAAGCCCTGTTAAGATGCCTGAGGGCTGAGTCGCAAAGCGGGAAACAACAAGTGAGGCCAGGATAAGCTTTCCAGGTGAACGCTTCTCTTCAGTGGAGACTGGCTTTTCAATCATGTTGATAGAACCTCAATCGCCAGAGCGTGGGCGGGCTACGGGTTGGTCACCATTGGTAGTTAACACTTACGCTCGGTCATGAGACTCTTGGGAATCTAGTGTTTCCTTTTCGATTAGACATTCTTAAGAACAGGAGAGGTACCTTAACCTAGGGGTTGAACTGGCGGAGTATTATTGTCGTCTCTTGAACACCTACAGAACGGTAGATACGCTGTTCTGAAGAAGCTAGGTGAAGGCGGGAAGGGGATCGTATACAAAGCCAGAGACACCACCCTGAACCGTGTCGTCGCAATCAAGATGCTCAAGAACCCCGTCACGACTGGAGAAGCCTATTCGCGCTTCATGACCGAGGCACAGGCAGTAGCCAAACTCAACCACCCAAACATCGTTAGCATCTACGACATCGGAAAGGAAGATGGGAAACGGTTCTTCGTGTTAGAGTTCGTCGAAGGACATAGTCTCCGCGACCTGATCGAATCATCTCCAGAAGGCAAATGCGACATCTCGACCATTCTAAGACTCGGCATGGACGTTTGCAGCGCGCTTCAATACGCGCATTCTCAAGCCGTTCTGCATCGAGATGTGAAACCTGAGAATATCATGATCGCCGGGGAAGGAATAGCCAAGCTCATGGACTTCGGCCTCGCAAAGATGCTTGGCCAACCGCGCCAGACGCAGGACGGAGTCATAGTTGGCACGGTCGCATATGCAGCCCCTGAAATAGCGTTAGGGAAAGGAGCTGACGCCCGATCCGACCTATACTCCTTAGGCGCGGTTCTCTATGAGGCTGTGACAGGCAAGCCACCTTTCCCCGGAGAGGACCCTGTCAAGATCATCTTCAGCCACATTCACGACTATCCAGTCTCCCCGGATAGGTTGAATCCTGGGGTTCCCAATGCCTTAGCCGAATGTATCATGAAGCTTCTGGAGAAAGACCCGGCGAAGAGGTATCAGTCCGCAGCTGATCTAGTCAAAGTGTTGAGAGACATTGGCGAACAGTCGTTGAGGGAAGCTCTTCCGCCACCTCAAAAGCCCATTCAAATCGCGCCAACTGCGCGTCCTGTCAGCAGAAAGGAGACCCCACTTATAGATAGGGTTGAGGAGATGAACCAGCTCAGGGAAGCTGTTGACAGGGGGGTTCGAGGCGAAGGTGGCCTTCTCTTTCTGCGCGGAGAGGCTGGAATCGGAAAGACAAGGTTGACTAGAGAGCTGGGAGCCTATGCACGCCTGCGAGGAATGCGTGTCCTATATGGAAGATGCCCGCCCTGCTGACAATGGCAGGCATTCCTCCTTACATTCTCTGGAGCGAGGTTATCAGAGACTACTTGGAAGCTTCTACAGCTGAACAATTGTATCGAGTGATTGGTTTCTATCCTGGTGAAGTCTCAAAGCTAGTTCCTCAGCTTGGGCAGAGGCTTGGCGCAGTCGCCCAGTCTCTGCCGATAGACCCGGAGCACGAACGTGACAGGCTCTTCGAAGCAGTTTCACAGTTTATTACCAACATATCTAGGGAAGCTCCCTTGCTTGTGGTTCTAGATGATTTACAATGGACTGACCAGAGTTCTCTTATGTTGCTGCATTATCTGGCCCGCGGGGTCCACAAGGAGCACCTGCTTTTCGTAGGTGCTTACCGTGAGACCGAGATTGATGAGAAGCATCCCTTATCGCCAGTCCTGACAGAGCTGAACAGGGAGCGTCTGCTCGAAGCCGTTTCACTAAGACGCATGTCTCCTGGCGACGTTTCAGAGATGATTAAACAGATTTTGGAGCAAGACTACGTTCTAGGAGAGTTTTGTGAGTTAGTCTATCGGAAGACAGGTGGCAATCCCTTCTTTGTTGAGGAAGTGATTAAGTCCCTCAAAGAAGAACAACTCATATTCCGAGAAGAGAACAGATGGAAGATCAAAGAGGTTTCAAGAATTGAGTTTCCAGAAACCGTCAGAGGTGTCGTGAAGGCCCGGATCAACCGGTTGGACGATGAATGTCGAAACTTGCTGACTATGGCTTCTTTTGTTGGATATGATTTCAGCTTTGAGGCGCTGCGTGGAGCTACTGGCTTCGAGGAGAACAAGCTGGTCGAGTTACTGGAAAAGATGCTAAAGACGGGGCAGATTAGGGAGAGAGTGGTTCGAGGAGAAGATGCATATTCATTTGCTGACGCTATCGTAAGGGACGTTGTGCATGAGGAAGTCAGCCGCTTGATGCATAAGCGGTTTCATAACATCGTAGGAAGCGCACTCGAGAAGGTTTACGCTAACAAGATTGACGAACATTTGGCGGAGCTTGCCTACCAGTTTCTAGAGGGCAACGATAAGGATAGGGCGCTTGGCTACTTCTTGAAGGCTGGAGAGAAAGCTGCGAAAGTCTACGCCAATAATGAGGCCGTTTCCTACCTTCAATCTGCGCTTCAACTTCTCGATGAGAAGGAGGGCGAGTTGGATGAGAAGGCGCGTGTGCTCGAGAGGCTTGGAGACATCAAACGGATTCAAGGAGAATACAATGCCTGCGTAGAGCATTGGAGTAAGGCGCTAGAGTTATGGAAGAAACTGGACGAGAAAGAGAACGCTGCAAGGATACATCGAAGAATGGCATCCATCCTTGACTCTGCGATGGGTGAGAAAGAGAAAGCGGAAACGCATTACCAAGAAGCCTTGAAGATCCTGCAAGCCATGCCTGAAAGCGTCGAGCTAGCAAGCCTATACCGCTATAGAGCGTCCATGTTCCATGATCGAGGAGACCTTTCCAATGCGCGTTCTCTCGGCATGAAAGCGCTTGAGCTTGCTGAGAAAGTGAACGCCCAAGAAGCTGTCGCAGAATCATGCCGCACCTTGGGAGGAGTCTTCAGGACAATTGGAGACGCCCAAGCTCTGAGGAAAGCCATTGAATACTATGAGAGAGCCTTGAAGACAGCGCTTGATAACGGCTATGTGGAAGCCGCTATCTCGTGCTACAATAGCCTCGGTGCGGCAACTCGGACCCTTCATGAAGGAAAATCGGAATATTTCGAGAAAGGATATGAGCTGGCGAAAAAGGTAGGTCACATCCACCAAGAATCTGGTCTTGGCGCCCAGCTGGCCTCACAGATGCTTTTTAGAGGAGAGGTGAAAAGTGGAGTCTCGTTGGCGGAAGAATCGCTTGCGCTGGCTAGAAAAGCCGGCCACATGGCGAACATTTGCTATTCTCTGAAAAGGTCTTCACAAGACAAGAAGAGACTGGAAGCCTGTGGCTTCCACATCTCTTTTCATGGCTAGTTTTGACGTACATAGAGCTTGGAGAAATCGGCAAAGCAGAGAAGCAGATCAGCATCTACCACAAGCTGGCCCTCGAAACAGAGGACAAACAGCTCATCGCTACAGTAGATACGCTGAGAGCAGCTTCGCTTCGCGCTCAGAAGAAATGGGATGAATCCATCAAGCTTTTCGAGAAAAGCCTTCAGCAGTGGGGGACCCCAGATGTGCCAAAGTTGTTTGTATGGTTCTTCGCTAGGTATGTTCTTTTCGAACACGCTCGACTATACCTTGAAAGAGATCAGGAAGGAGACAGAGAAGAGGCGCATAACCTCCTCAACCAAGCCCTGGATATCTTCGAGAAAATAGGCGCCAAGAAAGAGATAGAGAAAGTGATAGCGAAAAGGAAACTACTCACAGCCTAAACACGCACGCTACGCTTGACGTGAAGATGGTGATCTGTGCCTATCAGTTCAGTGCACGCCCGGTCCACCAACTTTTGGATTCGAAGCCGAGTATTGATCATCAGGTTTGGTCTTTGGTCGCGCCGTCCACATTTGATATGAGCGAAGTGGCTGAGCAAGCATCGATGCCTAACCGTCTGGAAACCTCTCTTGACGTTTCAAGTTTTTGTTAGGAACTATGGATTTGTGATGGAATGGTTCTATGTGTTTGTCCGGTTCCTAGAGCTGATCTTGACACGGCTTTTGCCGCTTGAGGGGATCTGCACCGCAAATAGTAAGAACCTGTTGAGGCCCTTTCTCAGCTCAGCTCGAAAGAGCAAGATGGATGAGAGGATGGGTGAATCTCGATCAAAAACCAAATTCAAGAAGGAGGAAATGATTTGAAGAGGACTGTTCCACTTCTGAGTCTTCTACTGCTTCCGATGTTGTTCGCAACCTTGAACCCGGTGTATGGAGAGGTTGAGAACAAATTGGTCTTGGTAAGCCCGATCTCAAAGGCCTCGATTGACCCTGTGGCAGCAGCTTTCAAGGCCTACGTGAAGGACAAGAGAGGGCTCGAAATCGCGGTGGAGCTCATACCAGGTAGTTCACCTGAACTGTACGCCAAGGTACAAGCGTGGGCCGGCAAACCTGACGGAGATGTCTTCTGGGGCGGCGAGTATCCATACTATCCTGAACTAACTTCGGCAGGATTGCTGGAGCCATACATTAGCCAAGAGTGGGATCAACTTCCCGCTGACTTTCAAGGTTTTGCGTTAAAGGATGCCAAGGGACATTGGATGTCTGTAAGCTACTACTGCCCCGGAATAATGACCAATAGGGATCTACTTGCGAAGCTGAACCTGCCTGAACCCAAGACTTGGGATGATCTCCTAGACTCGAAATACAAAGGGCAGATTATCATGACGACACCCGCCAGGTCTGGTGGGCTTCACATGGATCTTGAGATAATTCTGCAGTCGAGAGGAGACGCCAAAGGTTGGACCTACTGGCGAAGACTAGCAGTCAACGTTGGGAAATGGGCGGCCAGAAGTCTAGAGGTTTCAAGCCTTGTTGAGAAGGGTGAATACCCGATTGGCATTGCCATCGCAGAGACCTCCGCCATAATGTCAAAGAAAGCGGGTTACAATGTTGGGTTCGTATATCCTGATGTGGCCTTCTTTGTCCCGAGCCCCATAGGCATCCTGAAAGGTGCGACTAGACCTAACATAGCCAAGCTATGGATGGACTGGGTACTCTCCAAAGATGCGCAGGCAGAATTCCTCAAAGGAGACCTTCTCCCAGCAAGGAAAGACATCAGATTCTCTGACTATCCCAACATCCCAGGCGCAGCGATCATGAAGGACTTCATGAAGGCAGAGAACGTTTACGGCATTGCTGTAAAGAACTATCCGATGGATTTCTCCTTATACACGAAGAGGTTCTCTGATGTCAATACACTATTTGACGACACCATATCCAAGAAAATCGACGACCTGACGAAGGCTTGGAGTGCCATACAAGACGCTGCGAAGTCTATCACAGAAGCGGAGAGTACGATAGCAGCCCGTGAGAAAGAAGGATACGACGTGGCCAAGGCAAAGGATAACATCAAAGGAGCAAAGACCCTGCTTGGCGATGCAACAACGAACTTCGACGCAGGGAAATATGGAGATGCAACTACTGGCGCCGCGAAAGCAAAAGAACAAGCCGTTGCCTCTGTCGGCCTAGCGAGAAAGCCAGAGTGGTATGAACAACCGCAATCCATAGCCCTTGTTCTTGTGGCTGCAATCGTCGCCATAGCGATCCTCGCAATGCTCAAGAAAAAGAAGAAATGATTCGAAAGAATCTAAACTCCTCCTTTTTGTTACTCATTACATTCGAAATGCGAAGCTGTCGAAGACAAGTTCAACCAAAGAGAGCAGGGTCCAAGAAATGATAGATATCGTCGATGTGACAAAGAGATTCGACGATGTCAAAGCTGTGGACAATGTTAGCATCAATATAAAGAAAGGAGAATTCTTCGCGCTCCTTGGCCCCTCAGGATGCGGAAAAACAACCACCTTGAGGTGCGTAGCAGGCTTCGTGAAACCTGACGAAGGAGAGATAATTGTTTCAGGGGAAACCGTAGTCTCAGTTAGCAAAGGAGTATTTGTGCCACCTGCAAAGCGTGGCATGGGGATGGTTTTCCAAAGTTGGGCCGTATGGCCCCACATGAACGTCTTTGATAACATTGCGTACGGCTTGAGAATACAGAAGCTTCGGAAGGATGAGATTCGACGAAGAGTAGAAGACATGCTGGAAATCGTCCAGATGAGAGGGTTGGAGAAAAGATACCCGCAACAGCTCAGCGGAGGACAGCAACAAAGAGTTTCGCTCGCCCGAGCGCTGGCCCCACAGCCAAGAATCCTACTGTTGGACGAGCCCCTGAGCAACCTTGACGCGAAACTAAGGGATGAGATGAGGTTTGAACTGAGACAGATTCAGAAGAAAGTAGGCACTACAAGCATCTATGTCACACATGACCAAGCAGAAGCGATGACATTGTCCGATAGGCTGGCGGTGATGCATCAAGGAAAGGTCCATCAGGTTGGCGACGCAGAGCAGATATATGGCAGGCCAGCAACACAATTCGTAGCTGACTTCATAGGTCTCACAAACCTGATCCCAGCAAAGATAGGCGATGGTTATGTTTCTTTTGATGAGTGGCAGATCGAATGCAACATTCCAGACGCACTGAAGGCTTGTAACGACGCGATACTTTCGATAAAGGCAGAGAACGTCAAGATTTCTTTGACGCCAGATACTGGAAGGAACATCGTTAGGGGAGAGGTGGTTGCCTCCGCGTACTTAGGGGATGTCCGTGACTACAGGATACGAATAGGCGAACGCCTAATCAGGGCTAGGACAGACCCTTCGTTGGTTTTTGGTCAAGGGGACTCAGTTTATGTTCACCTAAAGCCTGAGCACTGTGTCGTCATAGGTAAGGCTTGACCAGAGTGCTTCTAAGGCGAAAACTAAAGACAATTAGCTTAGGCAACGTTGCACTTAGTCTTGGCATCTATCTGATCATTGGGATGTTTCTTCTCTACCCGATTCTCATGGTGTTCTATGAGAGTTTCTTCTTGGACGGCAAGTTCTCTCTCGTGTACTACGCCAGTTTTCTGAGCGATCCCTTTTACGCAAAGTGTTTTTGGAACAGTCTGGTTGCAAGTGTCGTCAGCGTTCTCACAAGCTCAATTGTTGGCATCCCCATGGCGTATTTTCTTTCAAGATACCGAATTCCCGGTAAGACTCTTTTCATGACGATCTCACTGATTCCAATGATAGTACCACCTTTCGTCGGAGCAATGGCATTCGTATTCCTCTTCGGTAGATATGGCACGATAAACCTAATCCTGATGGATTGGCTTGGAGTGATCAAAGAGCCAATAAACTTCGTGTATGGCCTACACGGCCTTATCTTTCTGGAGACATTGCATCTGTATCCGCTTATGTATCTGAACTCGGCAGCAGCAATGACTCAGATAGATCCAGCGTTGGAAGAAACCGCAGAAATCCAGGGCGTATCTGGCCTTAGGAGATTCCTCACTGTAACCCTTCCATTGGCGACGCCAGGGATCGCAGCTGGAGCCTTTCTCACGTTCATCTGGGTTTTCTCTGACTGGGTGACTCCAATGACATTGGGCGTGCAGGAATTCTTGGCTCCGCAGGCATATTCAGATCTGATACAGTTCACCGACGTTCCAAGATTTCAGAAAGGAATGGTCGGGTGCATCATCATCGCCCTCTTCTCCATAGTGACATTGACTGGAATGAGAAAGTACGTCAGTCTCAAGGAGTATGTTTCATTGAGCAAAGGTGCAACTAGGGAGGGGAGGATTATAGAAGCAGACAATGTGAAGAGAGGCCTCGCCTTCTCCTTTTGCGCTGCCGTCGCCTTTCTGTCACTGCTTGCTCCTGTGTGGCTTACGATATCCTCCTTCGCCAAAGTATGGAAGCTGACACCTTTCCCTTTGGAATACAACTTTGACAACTTCTTGTTCGTTCTCTCCGAGACTCCGACCTACATAGTTAACAGCTTCAGATTCTCTGGGGTTGCTCTAGTGATGGATCTCGCACTCGGATTGACGATAGCCTTTGTTCTTGCTAGATCACAACTTCCGGGCAAGGATCTTATGGATGGGTTGGTGACGATGATACTTGCTGTTCCCGGAATTGTTGTCGGCATAGGATACCTTAGAGGATTCCACAGATTTGTCATCCCGTTGATCGGTGACACGCTGACGCATCTGTGGATCATTATGCCTTTGATCATAGCGGTAAGGCGAGTACCCTATGTAGTGCGTTCATCATACGCCTCACTTCTCCAGATGGACACAGCTTTCGAAGAGGCGTCAGAGATACTTGGAGCCAGCAGACTCAGGACGTTTTTCAAGATAGATCTCCCGTTAATTGTCAGAGGCGTCTTCTCTGGCACATTGTTCTCCTTTGTAACAGGAATTCAAGAAGTGTCCTCCACGATGTTTCTCTTCCTGCCTGGTTGGGAGACCATGACAATAGGAACCTTCATACTATTCCAGTCGGGCGGACGATTTGGAGCAGCGGCGGCCCTTGGAGTCATCCTCATGGCTGTAACATCAGCAACAATAATCGTTGCGAATAAGATCGGCGGGAAATGGCTGGGCGGCGCCTTTGGAGCATAGCAAAGATGCCAGTCGGCGTTTAGTGAACAAAGCAGGGCGCATTCTTCCCTATCAATGAAGGATGCAACATGGAAAATCGAGCTTACGTAATAATCGGTGGTCCCCAAGCCTCCGGAAAAAGCTTGGCGCAAAGACACATAGGAGCAACCTACAGGAACATTGTCGTCCTACGAGAAGCCGCCCAAGTTCTTCTAGAGAGAGAAAGAAAACGGGGAAACGTGATAGGCGGCGCCCTTGTCGACAGAGAATTCGAAAGGAGAGTACTTCAATTTGATCTAGAGAGGATGCGAAACATTCCGCACAAGCCGAGCAACGACATATATGTGGATGAATCCAACATTTTCACTGTAGCCCATGCAAGAGTGAAGAACGCTGACTTGGCAGAGACGCTATTTCTCAAATACACGCAGGCACTCAACTCGTTCAGTACAGGGATAGTATTCATTCACGTGACTCCTGAAGTCTCTTGGAATAGAAGAGAACTCGCATACGTGAGAAGGTATCAAGGAACTGCGGACTTTGAGGATCGGATGAAACGTTCCAAAGAATATATCCTCCAGCTCTACCATCATATGACTACATTATACCAGACTCTACCATATCCCAAACAGCGGGTTGAAGGAGCAGTTCCATTTCACGAGTTTGAGAGAAACGTAGAGAATGCGTTTGAGGAAGTCTGCCAAGGAATAGGAACCAGATTCGAGAGAAGACCTTAAGGCAGTCTGGTATGGTTTAGCCTCTGTGATCGTTAGCCCGTTTTACTCCTCTATCTAGGCAGCAGGCCTATTCTTGGAGAATAGCTGAAAAGCCTTGAGTCGGTTACGACCAATCCTATGAGAGCGTGCAACACGGCTCAGATCGCATCGCATGAATTACTGACTTGAACCTATGACTCCACGAGCATCGCCGGAGACTGAAACTATTAGGCACAAGGCATCTACCTTCGAGAAGTTATCGCATCAGAAACCATACGAGTTCTTGAGTTATATCACGTCAGGACGGTCCACCTGGCCAATTAGATAAATACATCTCTGGCACTCGCTGTATTACAACCAGTTGTTGCCCAACTGTGTTTGGTGAATTGAAGTGAACGCGAAGAAGTACCAATACGGGATATGCGGCGTCTATTGTGGCCAATGCCCTAGTGGTAACGGAAGAGTGAAAGCAATTGCTGGCGAGTTGAAGAGGCTCGTTGACACAGTCCGGTACGAGTGGGTCGGCCACGTGGTCAAGTCTTTCAGCTTTGAGGAGTTTAGAAAAGGCCTTGAGTGGTTTGCCAATGCTCAATGTTCAATGTGCCTGAACGGTGGAGGAGCTCCGTGCGAGAACAGGAAATGCGCTGCCAAAAGGAAGCTAGAAAGTTGCCTTCTCTGTGACGACTATCTTGCATGCAAGCACACGGAATATCAACGGGAATGGTATCCATTTGTCGTCGACAACTATAATCGTGTTAGGCAAGTAGGCTTCCTGAAGTATCTCGAGGAAGAAGAAAAGAGAAGCAAAGCAGGCGTTGATCTAATGGGCCATCTGGAAAGAAGGTGCTGCAAAGTCGTCAAGCTGGAAGACAGTGGAAATAGAAGGAAAACTGTGAATGAACACAAGAGAAGCCAAGCAGAATAGGCTCCCTCACGCTTGGTCTTGAAGGAAATGCCTGCATTCATATGGGACCTCAGGGCAGGCGAGGAAAGGATTCTATCCAATCACCTTAGACAAAATCTCGTAGCTCTTCAATGCGTCTGCCCTTTCTACGACAATAGTGGTCTCGGTGTAGCAGGACGCGAATGCCAATGAGTATACATTCTGCGCCGACAACAGGGATGTCATGTATGAAACTACCCCTGGAGTTGTCTGCATCTGTTCGGGCGAATTGACTACTAGGGCCGTGCAGTCTTCATGAATCAGACATAGACTGTCGCTGAATGTTTCACGAATTTCATTGAGTGATCCTTTCTCAACCAAGTAGACATAATGTAGGTCGCTTAGCTTGATCTTCATCTTATTCATGATTTCGAACTCCTTGTTGGTTACTACTATTGAGAGATTGTCGAGAATCATCAGTTTGCTTGCTCTGAGCAAACGCAGGACGGCTTCTTCTCTCAGGCTTCTGC
>Ga0209725_1002159_pt1 | contig 10725 bp, 11 predicted proteins | sample I18A1metaG_FD_184145 | JGI IMG/M metagenome (GOLD analysis project Ga0209725, IMG submission 184145) | Lake sediment bacterial and archeal communities from Gulf of Boni, Indonesia to study Microbial Dark Matter (Phase II) - ​I18A1 metaG... | ecosystem: Environmental > Aquatic > Freshwater > Lake... | reverse complement strand
CGGCAGCGCTTGCGGTTCCTAGCCCAAGACCTGCACCCAACGCAGCCAAGCCCGCCGCGATACCTGCCCCGACGAGGTAGAGGCCTTTCTCAGGAACCGCAGGAACCTGCTGTGGCGAAGTTTGCTGCGAATATGAAACCGCGGCCATCAGCGATATCCCAGCCACGCCCACTGCCATCGCAAGAAGTGCAAGCACCATACGCCGGGGTTTGATCAGCACTGAAATCACAAGGTGGCGTTGTATTTCGAGAGTCCATTATAACGTTTTCCAGAGTATCAAGGACTGTTCAATCGCGTCCGCTGAGACCCCGTTCTCCTTTCCAAGGATTATTGATTGCAGGTCAGACACCTCGTAGCCCATGAGGTACGTGAAGGCAAGCGGTAGACCTGCGCAGAATGGAAAACCGCTGAAGGCGGCCAAGCATCTGGCTGCATGCCATCTACGAAGCGAGGAATCCAACGGGTGGAGCGAGTCGCCTTCCTTGTAGGTCTCAAGGAATTGTCCCACAGAACTCGCATAGATCGTCTTCGTCAAAGCTCTCAACGCGTTCGTGGTTGACCCGCTACTTATTGCCTCAGAAAGCACATCTCCCAGACGATAATTCACCGGCACGAGGATTCCGCGAATTTCGTCCTCTGCAATTCCCAATGCCTTGGATCGGGCGACAAGGAGCAGATTGAGTGTATCGATCTGCTCGCCCACCAGCGGTTGGACTGACTGTTTGTCGATCATATCGGACATGTCTGTAGCGCGCCAAAGCAGCGTAAGTCCATGCTTGTCAACGATGCCTTCAACAAGGGCGAGAGGTCTACTCTCGCTTACTGCGGAGGCGATCTCGTCGTAGATTGCGGAGGCACCTGTTACTTGGGCGAGTCGCTCCAAGTTTCGAGTCTCCACGATACTGCGCAGAAAGTCTGTGCTTGACTCGGGGGTCGTGATGCTTGATGCGCCTTCTCTTTCTACATCTACGGCCATGACCCTCAATCCAGATTTCAGCAACTCTAGGCGATACCGGTTCTCATAGGCTGTTAGTAGCTGAGCGCAGTCCTGCGGGGAAAGTCGAGCCAGCTTGTGAATAAGCGCAACAGTCTTCGTTTCGAATGCAGCTTGCCACGAGCTCAGATCGAGTCCTCCGCCTGGCATCGTTACAGAGTCAAGATACCCTTGCTCCGAGAGAATTGTCGCGCATTCGGATGAGCTCGAACATCTTAGAAGTCGTTCATATCCAAGTCTTCCTAGCATCTTTGACTTCATAGCGCGTACGGATGCGGAAACCTCAGCATAACTTGAAGCTCGTCTCGTCGACAACACCGTTGCCCCAAGTTCATATCGAGAATTGGACTAAGAGGCAAAAAGGATCTTGGTGATCTCAGCGAGGATCTGAGGCTCCATCAGCTGAAGTCTCGCTTCAAGAGTGCAGTCAGCCCGCATCTTGCCATCCTCGGATGTCACAACCGCTCCGCCAATCGTCTCGAGAGGCTCATCGCTCAGAATGGCTTTCTTTCTTGTCTGTGTGGCGGCAAGTGCTTGGTCAAGTAGCTGCCTGCCTTTGTATCTCTTGAGGTCTCTATCGCAGAGAGCCACTCTGACAGATTCGGATGGAACGGCGTCCACTCCCTTTCTGATCGCCTTCAGGAGGAACGGACGATACGATGATTCGTTCTCCGTTGCTTCAAGAAGTCGGGCGCGGACATCCTTGAGAACTTCCTGCAAGACTCTGTTCTTTTCGGTCAGGTAGGCTATACGAGCTTTCTGCCTTTCTTGGCTAACGATTCTGTTTCGTTCAGCCTCGGCCTCAGCCTTTGCTTCTTGAATGAGTTTGTCTGCGTCCCGAACGGCCTCTGTCCTCCCTGCTGCAATAGCCTCCTCAACTTGAGTTTGACCGTCCTTCCTGACCTTCTCAGCCTTCGCCTTGCTCTCTTTGATGATGTCTTCAACAAGCTTCTCGAGACTGGAGGTCAAACTTCACCTTCACCTATTGCGAAAGAAGAAGCTCTATTGCCCTCTCGACAGCTCTCTTTCGCTTGGCTTCCGGGATCTGTGACAGCGCCTTCACCTGCTTGCTAGACTCTGAGGCTATACGTTCAGCCTCTTCGGCGCTGATCCTCTGACCTTCCGTAAGCACGTGTTCCTTCTCCTTGGCAGCCTCTGCAAGTATCTGCTCTCTGATCAACGCAATCCTATTCGGAAGATCTTTTCTGATCTCGGCGATCTCACGCTCTGCCTGGTCAAGTATCCGGTGGCCCTCTTTCTCCGACTCCACGATTTTTCTCATGATCTCCGGCGACGACAAGGCTCATCATTCTCTGTTGGTGGTCTCCCTCAGATCGCCCTCATGGATGACAAATAGCTTTTGTGAATCTCAGGTCAGATGAACCGGGGTCAGGTCAGTGATTTAAGCGCTTTATAGGTCATTGCCTAGACTGTGGCATTCAAGTGGGGGTCGCGTGATGGAAGTCTTGACTGCGCTGCTTCTCGTTCCGCTTCCACTCTTTGGACTCCTAGCCCCTGCTGTCGATCAACTGTCCCGCACAGTCAAGAGGGACGCTATGCCGTACTGGACGCTCGCAGCGCTGGTCCTGTCACTCAGTTCTGCGATAGCCTTGCTTCTTCAGACTCAGCGGCCGCCTACGCTCCTATATGGCGTATTGTCAATCGACTCACTCTCGGTCTTCTTTGCGGTTATCTTCCTACTGATTTCCACGCTCGTCAATGTCACCTCAGTTTCTTACATGAGCCGCGCTGAGAACCCTCTTGCCTACTACGCGCTGCTACTGTTCTCAACATTTGGCATGATGCTGGTGAGTCTCTCCATCGATCTGGTGCTTTTGTTCATCTCGTGGGAATTGATGAGCGTCCCCACCTACGTTCTCACGGGCATTATGAAGAAAGATCCTGCTTCCAACGAGGCGGCTGTGAAGTATTTCTTGACGAGCGCATTATCGTCAGGCCTGCTCATCTATGCGATATCCCTGCTCTTCGGAGTGACCGGGACCACCAACATGCTCCTCATCGCCGAAAGGTTGGCTTCGAGGAACCTGCTCTTGGAGCCGATGACCGTGCTTGCAGTAGCCCTTTTCATCGCGGGTTTCGGAATGAAGGTCGCTGCGATCCCGTTTCACATGTGGATACCCGATGCATACGAGGGCGCACCAACAACCATCACTGCGCTCCTAGCTGCAGGGACCAAGAGCGGCGGATTCGCAGCGTTGCTTAGAGTGTTCATCGTTTCTCTTGCGCTGTTCAAGGCGGACTGGTCAACAATCTTCGCTGTGATCGCTCTTCTGACGATGACCTTGGGCAATGTAGCGGCGCTTATGCAGAAGAGCTTGACACGCCTGTTGGCATACTCTAGCATCGCGCAGTCAGGCTACATCATGATAGGTCTCGCCGCCCCCACGACGCTTGGTCTGGGTGGCGCTCTCTTCCACATCCTTAACCATTCGATAATGAAGTCAGCGGCCTTCTTTGCGGCAGCAGCTATCATGATGAAATTGTCGACTACAACACTGGACGGATATTCTGGGTTGGGCAAGAAGATGCCCTATACTGCGCTGACACTGACTATCTCGTTGCTTGCACTTGCCGGAGTTCCGCCGCTCAACGGATTCATGAGCAAGCTAGTTCTATTCACCGCGGCGATACAGTCAAATATCGCTTGGCTGGCGCTGGCGGGCGTGCTGAACAGCGCCTTTTCGCTTGCATATTATGGATGGGTCATAAAGCGAATGTACCTTGACGACGCGCCCGACATGACGCGCATGAGAGAACCTCGCATCCTAGTGGGAGTCTTGGCGTTATCTGCCGCCATCATCATCCTCATCGGCGTGTACCCTGAGCCAGTCTTTTCGCTGGTGATGCAGGTCGCGGGCGGGCTCTAGGCTTTCTCGAGTCTGCAGATTTCGCTGGGCGCCTCTAGGGTACGATTGATCGCTATCTCGCCGATGATCTTCGCGTAACGAGCGATCTCCGCAAGGTTCCAGACGATCGTCCTCAGGCTTACGGCCAAGCTTACATCTTTGACTGAGGTGAGAATTCTCTCGGTGAGTTTCCGCTGCTCCCTCATGGCGGCTTCGCTATTCGCAATGGCGTCGTTGGCAAGCTTGACATCCAGGGTAAGCAGCGATTTCATCAATCTGTCAGACACGGACTGAACCATTGCACTATACTTCGATATCCCTTCAAGCATGGACTCACTAGTGCTGTTCAAGTCCTTTATTGTAACCACTTCTTTTGCGATATTCTCCGCCGAATCTGCCATCTCTTCGAGAGTCTTCACGACTATTCTGTTGCCGGCAACGTGGGTCGGCGACTCTATTCCAATCTTGACTCCTACACTTCTGTCACGGATTGCGAGAAGTAGTTGCCTGACGACTAGCCAGTAGATTCGGTCAGCCTCTGATTCCATATGTGATACTTCATTCGCGAGGTCAGGGCGTTTCTCGACGAGAGCCTTTACAGCAGCTTCTTGCATTGATGAGATTACGATGTGCAGCCTACGAATCAACCCGTAGACGGGAAACTTTGTAGGGTCAACGAAGCTTTGTACGGTCACTTGCCTTAGCGTCTGTTCGACCACGCCGAGCCCGGTGAGGCGTTGCGTTGCTCGCCTAGTTTCCTCGAGATGCTCGGGTTTCAATTCTCGCTTGGAGACTACTTGGATGGTGTCGTGGCCGAGTATGTAGTTGCCGGTGATCAGACGAGTCAGCAGGTCTGGCTTGTCGCATAGGTCCGCATCGATGATGCATTTCTTCGCTTCTTCGTGTTTTTGCTCAAGGCCGCTGAAGACCCTAAGAGATCCATCATCTTCCCTTCTGATTGAGACCACGTCGCCCTGTTTCAGATTGACTTCCTGAACCCAGCTACGCGGGAGCGATACCGTTAGCGTCGAGTATCCTACCCGCTGAACCTTCCTGGCTTCCAACGGTTTGCCCTCTTTACCGTATTTACTGCGCGTATCCGCTGTCGGATTTATATATAATGCGGTTTTGAATTGATCAATTCCAATTCAGACAGGTGCTTAAACGCGCAATCCCTTATGCTGTCGGAGCCGAATCTCACGGGTCCCGTTGTCTGAACGAGCGATGATCCACAATTGCCTGCCGGACGAGCAGCTGAGATTGTTATCGTTGGCGCCGGCCCAGCCGGATTGCAGGCTGCGATCGCGGCAGCCGAGCGTGGGGCCTCCGTTCTAGTATTCGACAAGAAACAGTCAATCGGCGTGCCAGTGAAGTGTGGCGAGTTCTTCCCGCGAAAGGAAGAGATGTTGGACCTGTTACCAAGATCCGAAGATTTCGCGCATCTCTTTGAAATGCCGACCCGCGCGATCAGTAACACATGCGAGCGACTTCGAATCTATTCGCCTAGAGGCAAGCGGTGGGAGTTCTCATTTGGAGCGTATGTTCTCGATCGCATCAGTCTAGAGCAGCATCTAGCGGAGCAAGCGGGCAAGCTCGGTGTCGAATTCAAACTCGGGCATCCGGTTCGAATCTTCAGAGATGGTGCCAAAGTGAAAGTTGGGCCAGTTGAGTATGAATCATTTGAGGCTGAGGTGGTCATTGCCGCTGATGGTTTTCCCTCCGTAACGGCCTCATCTGGGGGACTGGCTGATGACCAATATACCTTTCCAAGCAACGTGGCAACAAACTACCAGTATTTGATGGCCGACCTAGATATTGAGTCAGATATCACCGAGATGTACACGGGGACTTGCATCTCTCCCGGGGGTTATGGATGGATAATTCCGAAGAGCAACACTACCGCGAACGTTGGCGTCGGTGTCAGGACAGGGTTCAAGACATCCGTCAAAGGAAAGGAACACCTTGACTACTTCGTGCGCAAATACCCCCTGACAGCCCGCAAGCTGGCACGAGGTAGTGTTCTGACAATGGTCACCGATGTTCTTCCCGTTGACGGAGCGGTATCGAAGACGCATGCTGGGAATATGCTCTTGGTGGGAGACTCCGCGGGTTTGGTGATGCCGACCAACGGTGGAGGAATCCCAACCGCGATGATCTCGGGACGCATTGCGGGTGAAGTTGCGGTCCGCCACCTGCGAAAAGGCGATCCGCTGTCTGACTATGATCGCAGATGGAAGAACGCCTTCGGGCGTGAACTACACGCTTCGACGCGAATGAGGCGATTCGCCGATGTCTTCATGCCTCACGACACACTTTTTGACTGGGCAATGAAGGTTCTTAGAACCGGCGGAATCAAGAAGGTCGTCACGTGCAAGATTCCACGTGGTCTCGACGTTCTGATGAGACTGCTGGGATACTGACATCTAATATGCTCTCATAAAAGAGCTCGGTCGAGCAGCATACTCAGGAATAAGAGGAAGAGGTAAGGACTCGATATCTTGAACGCTGTGTAGGCGTTCTCCCTCGTCGGGCGAGCGAACAGGTGCAGATTGACGAGCAAGACGACGGCACCTAGAACGAGAGAGGACGCACCGTAGATCCAACCAAAACCGCCCTCCCAATAGACCCCTAGTGAAAATGGAATCATCAAGACCACGGTGGCTACTATGCAGCGTAACGCTGACTTCTCCTCCATCACGACTGGAAGCATCGGAACGCGTGCGCGAGCATAATCGTCTTTGCTGAAAATCGCTAGGCTCCAGATGTGGCTAGGGATCCAGAGCACGACCAGTCCTGCCAGCAGAACCGAAAGCAGATTGATTGTTCCGGTAACCGCGGTCCATCCAAACATTGCAGGCAATCCTCCGCTGAAACCGCCGAGGATTATGTTCAGCGGGTTCCTTCTCTTCAGAAGGAGGCTGTAGACGACTACGTTGTCAAGCACGCCGAGAAGGAGGATAGCGAAGGATACAACGTTGATCCAAAGGCCTGTCACGAAACCTACGCCGATTAGAAGTACGCCCCAGAGCAACGCTCGTTCTGCTGGCGCGATGCGACCTGCAGGAATTGGCCTGTGATTTGTTCTCCGCATCATTGCGTCGATGTCCCTGTCGATGTAACATGTAACAGTGTTGCATCCGGCTGTTGCGGCCGTAATTGCCAGCAAACCAGCCAAGAACATTGGCAGAGCAAAGGATTGCGCTGACAAAGCTGCGATGCCCATTGTCGCGACTGACGTGAACACAAGCAGCACGACAGTCTTGGGTTTGGTTACCTCTATGTAGTTCTGCGCGCTGCGGAGAAAGGTCATGACGACCACCAAAGCTTCTTGTGCTGCGATTCTCCTCGATTTGAGCACTATGTCGCCAGAGGGCGGTTCGGTAGTGGAGTATTCGACTTAAATCTTCAGGCCCAACCGCCGAGCGTTCTAGGATATGCCGTGGTAGAGTCTCTCGCACAGTGCAGAGAGCTTGGGGCTCAGCCGAACAGGGGGCTCTGTTATGCCTACGAGGTCTTTGAATTCGTGAGGAAGGGTCTCCACTTGCTTCTTTGCGTACTCGCGAGCTTCGGCTAGAGATGGAATCTCGTACACTAGTCGCCCTTTCTCAATCACTTTGACCAGCAGGGGTCGAGCTGCAGATTCAGGGGATGGCTCTTCATCTATTGCAATGACATCTTCTTTGATCAATTCCATGTCTGAGTACACACGGTAAACCTGTTTGAGCTCAGGAATCGTGACCTTGGAGGGACTTAGCTTGACGCGCGGGATGGTTTGCGACCCCCGGCGTAGCTCGACTAGTTTGTAGATGCCCGGCAAAGCCGGGTCCTCCCTAGACGTAGTCAGTTCAGTTCCCACACCAAATGCGTCAATCGGGGCTCCCTGCGATACCAGCTCTTTGATCTTGTACTCGTTAAGGTCTCCGCTAGCGAAGATCTTTGTGTTTCCGTAGCCGGCTTCGTCAAGGATTCGCCTGACCTTCTTGCTCAGGTCCAAGAGATCGCCGCTGTCAAGCCGTACAAGGGTCGGAGAGATGCCAAGGCTCACCGCTGTTCTTGCTCCTTCGATCGTGTCGTACGTGTCGATGAGTAAGGCGGTGTTCTCCGGGAAGACCTTTTGATAGGCTTGGAAAGCTTCACGTTCGGAGTCGAACGCCATCACGAAAGAATGAGCCATCGTTCCGTAGGTCGGTATCCCCAGCTCATACCCAGCCAGCAAGTTTGATGTCCCGACGCATCCCCCGACATACGAGGCCCTAGAAGCCAAGAGCGCTGCCTCAGGGCCATGCGCTCGCCTAGATCCAAACTCAACTATATCGCGGCCTTTTGCCGCCTCGACGACTCTTGATGCCTTGCTAGCAATCAAGGTCTGATAGTTGATCATCGCGAGCAAGTATGTCTCCACGATCTGGGCCTCGATTATGCTCCCTGAAACCTGAACCAGCGGCTCGCCCGGAAAGAGAACCGTACCCTCGGGAGCTGCCCAGACATCACCTGAAAACCTGAAGCTCTTCAGGTACTCGAAGAACCGCTCACTCACATGACGGAACGACGGATGTCTCTTCAGGAACTGGATCTGCTCCTCCGTAAACCTGAGGTTCATGAGGTAGTACAGAGCCTGCTCAAGCCCCGCGGCGATCATGTAGGAAAAGTTCTTCGGAAGATGCCTGACAAAGAGCTCGAAGGCGGCCTCACCGGGAACATTGTTCTCGAAGTATGCAGCGGCCATGGTCAGCTCGTAGAGGTCTGCGAGCATCGATACGTTCGACGTCGTAACGAATAGTCCCTTCGGCTTCTCCATGTTGGACACGGCCCGGTGAGTTGAAACCAGTGCTGAAGAAGCTCATAAGGGCGTCACATTGCAGGACAAGAAGCGTGCTCTTGAAGCTGCCTGACCTCACAGAAGAGTGATGCCAATCGATGTATCAGCGATCGTTCGCCTGCTTTCTGGCGGACAACTTGAATTCTACAATGGCACGAATTTTCTGTTCAGCATCCGGCATGTTTCCTACTTTGGCCATGAGCGAGGCGGGCAACTCAAACTCTCGAATGGGCGGCTCTGATGCGGACTCTCTGTTGAGAATCGGCTTTACTTTCTCGAAGACTCTATCTAGGCTTTGTACTATGTCTGGCTCTCGTCGATCAGCAATCTCAGCAATTCCGGCAAGTTCGGGATCACGGATGAACACAACACGTGGCTGCTTCACGGTTGCTCCATCGTGACGTGCGATGAGCCGGATCTTTCTCTTGATGAGGTCACCCAACTCCAACATCTATCACACACGTGAGGCGCCGATCAGTGGCGATTCCCTCTCGTCAACAGTTCTTGGTCAAATAAGGCTTCGGAGATGAGAAATGGGATTACTGACATGTGCAACCGGGGTTTCGGATGTCGCGATTAGGCTATCGCTGAGGCGACGATTGTACGGTTGAAGAGCCTAGAAAGACATAATTATGTCACATCCGTATGCGCCTAGAAAACCCGGAGCGCATCTGCAGTTTCATGAAGGGACCCTGTTGAAGCGAGTTGTCGGCGCGTTTGTACTTCTTCTTGCGCTCACCTTCGTGACCTTGACCTTGTACCTCGGCAACATGGACACCGTGGCGAGGATACTCGAGTCGTATGTCGTATCATTCCCATGACTGACTGAGGTTGAGTTTCCATGGCCGAGAAGGAGAAGAGGCGGTTCAAGTTCAAGTACGGCGTGCCCCGTTTCGTTCTTCAGCTCGCGTCTTTCTTGCTGTTGAACGGGTTGCTCCTCGCCGAGCTGTATCCTGGCATGAAAGTGAAGCGGTACGACGTGCCGCTTCCCGTTCTCCTGAGCATAAATGCGCCGACGAACCTTGCCTATGGCAGCCTAGATGTTATTCAGGTCGTCCTTGCCAGCCCAGCGGCGCCCTGGGTAGCTCTTGCCTTCGTTTTCATCATAGGCGCGTTGCTTGGCAGAGCATTCTGCGGCTGGGTCTGTCCGATGGGCTTCATTCAAGACATGGTGACCACAGCCAAAGACAGCATCGATCAAGTCAACGTGCGGACTCACGAGAGCGGAAAACGGCTGAAGTACTTCGTGCTCGGTTTTGCCCTGTTGATCAGCGTTTCATTAAGTATCTCACTCTCGATGGGATTGGGAAAGCAGTACAAGCAATCACTCTGGGTCTTTGCCAATGGACCACTGATTCCCTTGGCGCCTGAGGGTACCATCTTCTCGACGATTCCCAGGGCAATTATTTATCTGGAACAGAATGTGGCACCAACCTTCTTGGCGAAGTTGTCGGTCGCCCAGTTGGCGCAATGGCTTCGCTCAATTCCGGTCTTGGTGTGGGCGGAACTGGCCATCTTGGTGTTATTCCTGTACGGCGCGTACAGAGTCCCGCGGTTCTGGTGCCGATATCTCTGCCCTGTAGGTGCCAAGATGGCTCCCTTCCAGAAGTATAGTTTCTTGGGCATGAGAAGGGATCCGGTGAAGTGTAGCAAATGCCCCCACTGCGAGGTGGCCTGTCCAATGCAGATTCGAATACTAGCGTTACCGTGGGAGAAATTCAATGACCCAGAATGCATTCTCTGCGGCGAATGCGCGGATGCGTGCCCCAATAACTCGCTGAGCTACAAGTTCCCCTAGCCTGTAAAAGGCATTCGGAGAGTTCGATGCCCCTGTCTGAACAGGTTGGAGCATTAATAGTCGAGTGATGATAACGTGTCCGATACAAGGTTGCCGGCAAGAAGGCGGATCTCGCTCAGGGACTACTACTCTCGGCAAGAGGTCATGCCAGAGCTAGGCCATGAGGGACAGGAGAAGCTCCGTCACGCATCCGTCGCGATAATCGGGCTTGGAGGATTGGGAGCGTTCACCGCCGGGTATCTCACCA
>Ga0209725_1002158_pt1 | contig 10732 bp, 11 predicted proteins | sample I18A1metaG_FD_184145 | JGI IMG/M metagenome (GOLD analysis project Ga0209725, IMG submission 184145) | Lake sediment bacterial and archeal communities from Gulf of Boni, Indonesia to study Microbial Dark Matter (Phase II) - ​I18A1 metaG... | ecosystem: Environmental > Aquatic > Freshwater > Lake... | reverse complement strand
CTTCAGAACCGCTTTCTCCAAGATCTTCTTTAGCTGGACGCCTTTCCAGTTGCCCTCGTAGACAGGCTGATCGGGAAAATCAACACAGTATAGCTTTGCTTCAATAGTCGTCGAGGGCATGTGCAGGATTTCGGTGTAAGACAGGTTGTATGAACTTTCGACGAGGCCGTTTATCGCGATGACCCAATCAGGTTGCGTCGGTTCAGCTGTGACTACCATGACTCGCCCAATGAACGAGACAAATATGACTACCGCCATCAAACATAGAACAAACCGGCTCTGAAACACTCTGCTTCCGAGATTTTTCTTTGCCGGACCAACATGGATCGGAACATGTGCACGTAAGATCGTTGCGGTCAACTATTCGCGTTCCCTCGACTCGCCGCCATTCATCGAGCTAATAAACGTTCTAGGAGTCGGGGCATTGTTGTCAAATGGTTTTCTGGCTCAAGAGGACTGCTGCGCAGTTCTATGGGGCAAACGTGGGAACATCGCTCGCAGCCCTATGTCCAACATGAACCTTTCTCGCAATCATGTCGGGTAAGTTGCGGTGGTCGGGGTGAATCATGTTCTTTGTATTTGACGGATATTTCGCTAGACGGTTCTCTGTCATCTTGCCTCTTCGAAACGCTTTTATTGAGTTGCACAGGACGCTCATAAAGAGGCTTATGAGGGGTACGGGCCAGGAGTTGAATGCGGAATACATGGAGGGCATCGAGAGCCCGGAGGAGTGGCGGAACATTACGCGTGGGCTTGTTTCAAGAGGATACTCTGATCAAGAGATGGAGAAGATCATAGGAGGAAACGCGTTAAGAATCATCGAACAAGTCGTGGGCTGACACGAATTCCCATGGCGAGAAAGAAAGTAAACGATTGAATTCGCTGCTTAACCATCGTTACTGATTCAAGGACATGTAAGTGGACGAAGCAAGTCTTCACGGTTCTTGTCGGCTTAGCTGTGATTTGGAGAGAAAGCTAGCTTTCAGCCTTACCGCATTTCTTGGCTATGCATATGAGCTCGTAGTGCAATGGTTGCACACGCGTGATGTCGCCAAAGGTTTTCTCTAGGAGTGTTTCTAGTTCGCTTGGTTCGTAGTAGTACTTGTACACTTCGTATTCTTTGCCATTCACTTCCCTGATGTGTATTTGCTCCTTTCCTCCTTCTTGGCCTCTTCAATAGCTGTCGGAGATGAAGAGCCAGCCGCCATCTCTTACGACTCTTCCTACCTCATTCAGAAACTGTTTGTTTCTTAGGGCAGGTATGTGGGAGAGTACCCAATTCAATGTGGCTCCGTCGAAGATCTCACTTCTGAATGGAAGACAGAATCCGTCAGACATTGCCAATGATATCCTTGATCGGAACTGATGTTGTCTGCATGTTCGGGCTAACTGTTGAAGCATACTGGGCAGATAGTCTACGCTAGTTACAAGCGCTCCTGCTTGCGAAAGCAGTGTGGACCATTTTCCAACTCCACAGCCTACGTCGATGATACTTTCACCTTGCTTCGCTGTGCTCGTCAAGACTTTGGCGACTGTTTCGTAGCCTTCTATGTATTCTGAACCTGAAAATTGACCTTCTCCTTTCGCCCAGTTCTCATAGAACTTGACGTACTCTGTCGAGTAATCGCGATGGTAGTTTCGGGTCGATCTCAAGATGCCATCGTAATCCTTTCCAGTGAAGGTCTTTCTTCTCATACGAGTTCGACTGCCATTCGCGCATTGTCAGTTCTCAGTCTCATTCCGTCAATAGTTGTTGAGACAAAGCCTATTTGTCTCTGGCGGGTTGGTTTAGTTGTTGAGGCGGGGGTAGCAGAGCCAGGTCTAATGCGCGGGACCCTTCAAGCTAAGGAGCGCGAAACTCAAGATCACAGAAGCTTCGCGGTGAGCTATCCCGTGGGGTAGCCCTTCGTGGGTTCGAATCCCACCCCCCGCACCAATTCTGAGATTTGGATCGTGACCGAAAAGAGCTTAAAGATTAGCGGCCAAAAAGATATAGTGAGAGAAGACATCTACGACGTCAAAGGCAGAATAGAAGCCGTAACGAAGAGAATCAATACGTGTGATCAGATCTCGAAGCAGAACCGCCAACTGATCTTCGATTTCTGCGAGTATTGCTCACTGCAGGGGCTCTCTAATCTCAGGATACTTTTCTACCTCAACAGGTTCTGGAATATCGCAAGGTACACGAAGAAGAGTTTCGATCGAATGGACAAGCGCGACATCGAAGCGCTTGTTAAGAGAATTCAGAACGACGGCTATAGCCCAAGAACAATCGCGGATCATCTAACCGCAATCAAGACCTTCTGGAAGTGGCTTGAGGGAAAAGGGGAAGTCTACCCCGAGAAGGTGGCGTGGATTAAGCCCAAACACAATAGCAGGAAGGTGAGACTGCCCGAAGAGCTTCTCACGAAAGAGGATATAGATGGATTGGTGGAAGCAGCGTGCAACGTGAGGGACAAGGCGTTCATCTCCCTGCTCTATGATTCTGGATGCAGAATCGGAGAGCTACTCACCTTGAGGATCAAGCATGTTGAATTCGATTCCAACGGCGCTGTGTTGATGGTTGAGGGTAAGACCGGGCAGAGGAGAGTTAGAGTAATCCACTCGACACCTAGACTTCTCAATTGGCTTGAGCATCACCCGGCCAGAATAGACCCTGAGTCTTTCCAGACTCCGTATCTGCGACCAGCAGCATCGAGATTCGTTTGCCATCCTTCACCCTACCAGTCAACAGAGCAAGGTTGACAAGCGTGATGAGGTCATGCTTCTGGGAAAGGAAACTTGAAGAATATGTTTCATGAATCCTGGTCAAAAGGAAAACAGCGCAGCAGGTGATTATCATGAGGGTTGCAGAGCAATGACAGCGATGGATCTATTTGTTCGACTACTTAGAACATGGTTGCCAAAGGCGCTAACGAGCATCATAAGTGGACTGGTAGTTGAAGCTGTTAAGGGATGGCTTTCCAAGCAGCGTGTCTCTCCCTTCGGTGTGCAAAGGCAACTTCTTCCCTATGAGGATCTCATGTCAATTCTCGTATGGATACTAATAATCGTCTTACCAGCAATATTGATGGTTCAGGCGCTTCGCAGGCACAATAAGACGGACTTCAAGACCATCCCCAAACATGCGTCGTAAGAGGGATCTTTTGTGTGTGTGGATCATCTGGTGCGGCCGACGAGAATTGAACCGCCGTTTTGTCGTCATGGTCTTGTGTTTGTGTGCACCATGCGTGGCAAGCAACGCAAATCAGGATTAGTGCAAGGGCATCTTACTGTAGGGTTGAGTTGAACGCAAGGCTTACATCCATCACCGATGTGAATTGAGGTTTGGGAATGTGTCGCATTCCGAGTTCTTTGATCTTGCTCCTTCTGTATCTGTCAGCCGGAGACATGGCCCTGACGGTGGAGGTGAATGCGCAGGAGCAGTACACGATTCCTGTTACCTGGCGGTTGCCTCCTGGTCAGGTCAAGATTGTGGTTCCAGCGACGCCGAGATGGGCGCACGACGCGGTGCTTGATGCTATGAGAATCTGGAATGAGGGACAACTGTGGTTCAAGGAAAAATATTTCAAGACTGGGGAAGTGTACACGTTCAGTGAATCCGCTTCTGGTGTAGAAGTGCGATTTGTATATCGTGATCAGGGTAGCACTGGAGTAGTACTTGAGACTCCTGCAGGTAGAATGATAAGTCTGCGATTAACGGACTCGAATAACAATACTATTTCCAGAGATGTGATCGCAAGCTGCTCGGCACATGAACTGGGCCACATTCTGGGTTTAGGTCATACTTCGGTTCATCTAGACTTGATGTGGGGACTGGTGGTTCCCGGTGTTCCGTCTACGTTGGATCTGTACGCTGTTCACATGCTTGCAGGCGGTTTGAAAGAACGAGTCATCGTCGCCTTACCCAGCGGCATTCCATATGTGAGTGTCCCAGAGTATGTAGACAGAGTGGGAGCTGTAAGCAAGACCACGAAGACAGTTGACTCGACTGCGCGGACGATCGGTTCGGAAACGAGTAAGACTGATTATACACCGTATATCGCTGCTGCGATGTCAATTGTTGCACTGCTTCTCACTGGATTCATGATTTCCAAGAGACGCAGAAGCCCGCATGACTGATGAATACTAATACATGCGTCGTCGTTTCGTCGTCAGTCGGCGATTTTATGTGTGTATAGCATGGTGCGGCCGTTCAGAATTGAACCGTCATTGATCGTCATTAGTATAGTCCTTGTCAATCATTCAACAGCAAGCTCGCGCATCTCAGTCTGGCCTCTTTCTTTTCGGTTTATTCACAATCCTTGCGAACGCAAGTAGTGGCGTCATGTAGGATATGCCAATTGAGGCTGAGGCAAATACTCCGGAAGCAACGACGGCAATCTCGGAAGTGAAGCCGAGCAAGTGAAAGATGCTCGAAGACAATTGCAGGATAGTAACGAGGGGATACAGAAGCATTCTAGCGATTTGTGAAAGGATATGATTCTCAGCCACCATCAGTGCTACAGCCGGGCTGAACGAATAATAGAATGCATTGAATGCCTTCATGAAATTGCATCCGGCAAAGGTTGACTGTACTGATTTATCTCGAAACATTCTGAGGAACTGAACTTGTGGAGCGAGCTCAGAGCCATAGGCCGCTGAAGCGATCACGCATCGAGGCCCAGTGGCTGGCTGACTGGTAGTAGTCGTGGTGAGAGCTTGTTGGCTGGCAAGATAGGATAATGTTATGGTTAAAGGATCTGCAAAGATGATTATGATGCGCTTATTGTTGTCGTAGACCCATGCCTCGCTATCCGGGGTCAGCCCCAAGGTAGACAGCTTCTCTGAAAGCTTCAGGTCATCGCCGTAGACCACCGCAGGTTTTGCAGATGCGTTTATGATAAGTACAACCAATCCATCACGATCAAATTTCACGTGCACAACTGTTTGGTTGTAAGCCACGTTCTTGATTAGCTGATCGGTGGAACTTGCATTGATGGCAATTCTGGACAATGCGGTTCCATGAGTGTCATTGAGAAATATCGCCATGGTCACTGCCCTTGCTACAACGCTCATATTCGAATGCGCCCAAGCCTTGGCTAATCCTGGTGGAAGACCCCCTCGTCGACCCGGCTTCGTTGTCATAGTTGAAGTCTGTCTCTCTGTTGAGATGCTTGAGGTATTCTCCGGCCGGTGAGTATTGGTGTGTGTTGTGGATTGAGCTGCCGCGAGCGAGGCATCATTTTGAGGAAGCTGAGAAATCGTAGCGGCTACTGAGGTAAGAATCACCATCAATGACAGAAGAAGCAGTATCGCAAATCGAGAGAAACTCTTCATGAAATTAGGAAGGCTGCAACATAATTTAAACAATGCGTACACAAACACTTCATGCGCACGCTGCACAGTCTATATTCGTCATCCAACTTCAGGATTGTAGGCTCGCGCCGGGAGTCCAGAGTAGCAGGAGAGAAAAGGGGTTTGGGGGATTATTCCCCGATATGCGTCGTCGTTCGTCGCTACAATAATTTTGTGTGTGTGCCACAGATAGTGCGGCCGACAGAATTTGAACCGTCGTTTCTTCGTCAGTATTTTCTTGTATGTGTGCCGCTCGTGGTGCGGCCAATAGGTTGAAATCAGATGGCCAGTGAACACGATTAAGGGATGACCCTCTGAAATGGTGACACGGAGACGTGATTCACCGCAACGGATCTGTCTCATTTTTCTTGTTGCAGCTCTCTACCTGAGCAGTCCTGCTTTGGCTGCCAGCGAAACTACGACACAGATCGCAGTCGACATATACTCAGATCAGGGAGGTCATGGATCAAACAATACAATGGGAACGTACACTATTGGAGACACTATCAAGTTCTACATCTATGTCAACACAAACACTACGATAGAGGTGGCGGTCATCACTCCAGGGGGATCAGTTTGGCCACGTATGGCTGGACCAGTGAATTCCGGAATAATCGTCGACTACTTCGACACTCAATACCCAACCGGTCAATGGGCAATATCAGTCAAAGCTCAAACAGGAAAGGGAGTAGTATTGGATATCGCCTCATTCGAAGTGGTAGACAAGCAGCCATACACCTGCACAAGAACGATTTCGTTCAACACATCAGGGAGCGCGGGAGAGACAAGATTCACCGGCAAGATCATCAAGATCTACATCTACCCGGTGGGAGGAATTCGCAGTTGGGATGTTCGGGTCAACGAAGTCTACTTTGGGCCCGATATCAGGAATCAGACTGTACACGTTCAGGTCCTGGCTGTCACATGTTCAACAGGTAGTCCTCGGGGATACACCGATGAGAACATGACGTTGGGGGATCAGGTTGCCGTATACGGCTTCCTTGACGGAAATTCAGTTAGCGTGAATGGTTCCGTGTACTATTACGTTGTGAAACTCAGCACACTTTGCGAACGAGGCATTCCTCCCCACCCTGAGACGGGGGCAAAACAGACGGAACTGCCGCTGGGTCCGATTGTAGGCACAATCGCCCTAGTCGTGATAATTCTTGGCCTCGTAGGCAAGAAGCATCTGCGTGTCAAGTCAGACTGCAGGATCCAGACATATGAACCTAGTCGGTTCTGTTTAATGCTTGCCAACCCTCAGAACAGAGAGTAGCAGAAAGAGGGGTCTGGGAGATCCCCCCCGATAATCTTCGTCGTCCGTCTCGTTGTATCGTTCCGTCAAAAAGTGTGTGTGTCATCAGTTGGTGCACCTGACTGAAATTGAACCGTAGTTCGCCGTCAGTTCAGTAATTTTGTGTGTGTGTACATTTTAGATTTCTCTAATGTGTGTTCTACCATAGTGTGTTTCACACACTTACATGGGCTAATGACTGGATTTGAACTGTCATCGCCCAGTCTGTGCGAGAAGTGGTGCGGCCGCCGGGCCTCACGCTCTCGCAGCCGTGTGAAGTGCGAATCTTGCAGACTCAGGGATTCTGTGATCTACGTGTCTGAATGTGGATGGCTGAGTGATTGATCTCTCAAAGTTGAGATACACGATAGAATAGGCCACTCATTCTGTCGATGTCACTGGAGTTTACGACAGGCCAAGCAGGAAATTGAGAAGTGGCAATCAAAGAGCTATACATACGTTCAACTAGGTGCTGATTGTCTCTGACAACCTATCATGATTGGTCGATGGGTTTGTGGAAAAGAATCCTTGCGGCAACAGCATTCAACTTGTTGTTCGAATACTCAATGAGAGGAGCCAACAACCTCCGCGTTCAGCCAATTCTTCCGCTGATCCTCTTCACAACGTACTTCTCGCTCTTCGGTATGATCGAGGATCTGATTGCAAGGTATAGGTTGAAAGACTACCATTTGATGGTGATGGTGTTCTCATTTGGGATCATCTACCAATGCTTCGTTTCTGGAGCGGCCTTCAGTCCACCGCTATTCCTGGGAATAAACTGGAGAAGCGTCTTCTTCGTGATTCTGGTATGGTGGGGTGCACTCCAGACAGTGATGACATTCTACCTCGCAAATCGGATCATGCCCAGAGACTGGTCTCGCCAACCATTGTCAAAGATGACGTGGGTCGCGCTTCTATCACTGAACACCTCGATGATCCTGTTGTTCCAACTATCGGGAAGGATTCCCAGAGGCACAGTGATGGGGGTAGTTATGATGCTTCTGGTGTTCCTCCTCAGCGTTGCGCTGTTCCTGAAGATCATTCCACGCAGTCAGGAACGCCAAACGGTTCCTGAATTCAAGAGAATACGGGTGATGAACTATCTCACCGGCCTTTCTGTCCTCATATTCATCATATGCGCCGTATTCCTAACGTTTGATCCAACACAATATGTTGCTTCAAATGTCAATCGCACCGCAACGAGTGTAGTTGTGAGCTGGTCAATTCTCTCCGCGTTGATTATGCTAGGTTACAGGTTGCATTCGAAGAAACCCATTCCTGTCTAGGCAGCATTCTCAGATTTGTATTCACTTCGGCCCACTTGGAGCTTGATCTTCAGTCAGCGCGCAAGCTCCGCTAGGAATAGGCGCTGCAAAAATCTCACCCGGGCAGTGGTGGACCGGGCGTACACTGAACTATAAGTTAAGATCACAACTTTCGTGTCAAAGTTGAGGACCCGGTTTGACCTATACCGAATTCGAATCTCCCGGGGGAGATTCGCGCATATGCGAGAATTTATACTCAACCTCCCCTTTTTTATTTATTAGCAAATCCACGGGGTCTCGGAACTTTTTGGCGTGCGTATCTCCGATACGGGGACAAGACTAGTATGAGACTATTTGGCAGCTACCCGTAGAGTTTTGTTATTCCCTGTTTGTCGCCGGTGTAGAGGTCTCTTTTGCTGGTCTCTCCGAAGCTGCTGTAGCCGTACATGGTTTCTTGGTATGCTAGACTCTGGTACAGGTCGTCTAGACCAGCCCCGTGGCCGAGTTCGTGGGTTACGATGTTCTGGAGGTCCATCACATTTGGGTTTGCTGTCGTCGTTGCGTCGCCCCATGGGTAATCGGTGTCGAGCACCATATCAAACTCAAGGATGGTTTTCGTTCTCGTATTGTACCAGATGATCGTAACGGCAATAGCTCCTGAAGAGGGGTAGTTTCCCCAGACTATGGTGTTCTTGCCATCCAGCTTGTCGCTGGTCCAAGCGAGATCATTGTAACCCTTAATTGTGGTTGTGAGGATGTTGTCGAACAGGTTTGGCGTCACGCCTCCCCATCCGCTGTATGCACCATCATCCCATTCTTCAGCTGCTACATGTATCGCTGCTAATACGAACGTCTCGGTGAGGCCATACGAGTTTGCAGGGTTCACCTCTAGTGGGACTGGGAAGCTCTTCCACTTCACACCTAAGAGCCTGTAGAATCCTGTGTCACCCTTCGGAGGCTTCGCTGGTCGATCATTTGCGAAGTGGATGAAGATCCTCTGCTGAATGTCTGGAGGTCCCTGAGCAAGTACCGAAACGATTGAGAAAGCCGAAACCAAGATTACCGCAATCAACGCGGCAGCTAAGTACCTTTTCATTCTTATCTAAAAAACTTCTCTTCCCAAGGTTCATAAACTTTTCTCTACGCTCTCCCAATAAATTAAGCCCACTTTTAGCTGTAATTTTGTGGCGGACCCGTGGGGTTTCGCTGTATTTTTGGTGTTGGATTTGGGCTCAAAATTAACATTATTCCATAGCTTAAATTACCTTGTCACTGAGATGGTACTAAAAACTAATGTACTTCATCTCCTGATGTGGATAACACATCCTTTCTCAAAGAAAATATCATCAGAGCCTGGGGCTTGAACCCTGAAGAGATCTTAGTCAAAGACGCATCAGCAAAGGCACATAGAACCGTGATAAACCCACTTGAAGACGAACAGCACCAGATAAAGGTACTAAGTCACGCATTAAAGGAGTCGCTTAAACAGGAACTGCTCCCGAAATCAGTATAAATTCTTGCATATGTAATGGTAGCCCGGGGGAGATTCGAATTCAAGCATTGGGCCCAGACGACTTCATCCAGAATATTCAAATTCTTGGAACACGATCTCTTGTCGTCTCAGAGTGTAAGGGCGAAGGGACCAGTGCGCACCCAATCTGAGATTGGAGACGCACCCCCCGCACCAAACGACAAATCCCTGAAGCGTCCCCCCGCGGTCACTCTCTTAAGACAGCTTGAAATCTGAGATCAGCCTTGACAATAGCGAAGATTGTCAGGATTGTCACTGAAGCCAAGGCTCAGTAGCCCTGCTCTTACTCTGGCAATAATTCCAACCTATCGTCCAAGACGACCTCATAGACTGCTATACTGGTGGGCTTCATGATTCCACAGAGAAGTTCTCAGATCCCAGCAGAGCAGTTCCCATATGCCCCCTCTTCCCAGACTGACAAATGTGGAAGAACAGATGCTCGATTTCAGAACCTTCAATTGGAAGATGCCTCACTTAAAGCGCTTCAATCGATTACTCAAGATATTAGAAAGTGTTTCATCAAGAAAGTGATCGGGGTCTTTCTTCTCCCCGTAGTGATCGGAGTCAATGTTCTACGGAATGCCTCCAAACAGTCTCGCGAGTTGTCCGTGAAGAGGATTGCACTACTTAGATCTGCAAAGAATGAGATCATTATAAACAAGTCTCGAATCCAAGAGACCGTCGTCGAACCAACAGGCAAGTACGTAACGTACATGATTTGGTCTGTCAAAGACAATTGGTCAGATCAATTGGAAAGCTACTTGAAGACACTCGGAGCGTTAGCAAAGATCTCCAAGTGGCCAAGCGACTTCTCTGGCGACGTCGCTGATTCAATCAAGTTGGCTACGGATGCACGATTGATCATTCAGTCATACAACGAGAGGTTCGTTCGTCTGAGAAAGAAGCAACACAAGCCATTGTTTGCCAAAGCCGCAGTCCCTCTGGACGATGAGCAGCAGACGGCCATTGTGACGGATGATAAGCATAATGGTGTAATATCTGGAGCAGGTTCTGGAAAGACTGAAGTCCTTGTCACTCGAATCGCTTACCTAGTCAATAGAACACCGGATGGAATAATCCCGGAAAGGATCCTAGCACTGGCATTTCAGCGTAAGGCAGCTCAGCAAATTGAGCAGCGCCTCAAAGACAGATTTGGCATACTCGATGTCAAGGCAAAAACGTTTCACTCTTTTGGACTGGAAATCCTGAGGAAAGCTGGAGTTGAACCAAGACTCAGGTTTGGAGACATGGCAGAGACAGAATACAGAGCATTCATAGAAGAGCTGCATAACAAGGCGATCACTG
>Ga0209725_1002157_pt1 | contig 10734 bp, 9 predicted proteins | sample I18A1metaG_FD_184145 | JGI IMG/M metagenome (GOLD analysis project Ga0209725, IMG submission 184145) | Lake sediment bacterial and archeal communities from Gulf of Boni, Indonesia to study Microbial Dark Matter (Phase II) - ​I18A1 metaG... | ecosystem: Environmental > Aquatic > Freshwater > Lake... | reverse complement strand
ATCGAGGTCACAAAGGACCACTACGTCGCATGCCACTTGGTGAAGTAACGATCATTTGGAATAGCATAGCCACACCAGCCTGATAGTGAAAAGGTGCATGTAGTGACTGAGAAAGAACAAACAGGAAAAGAAGAAAGGAAAAAGGAATCACCAAGACTTGATTGGAAAGACTACGTTGCGATAACGATAGCAGCGCTTCAAACTACTTTGCTTCCCTTTATCCTTCTCTTCTTCGTCATAATTGCATTCTCAATCGCCATTGGAATCTTCTTTTTCCGCTGATAGAAGGATCGGTTATGCGCAAGATTGGCCCAAATTCGAGAATGTTAGGTCTCATAATAGTTGCCGTTGTGCTCATAACGATCTTCATCTCATCTTTCAACCTTCGGAGTCTAGTTGACGCTCTGTTTCTAGAAGGAGCAGCCCTACTTAGCATAGGCGGCGTTCTCGCCGCGGGACTTCCTAAACTCAACCTCCTAAAATTCAGTACGAGAAGACCCATTGAGAGCCAAGAAGCCGCGCAAGAGGAAGAAAGTCGAAGGAGAAACACTAGAATCGGTTTTACATTAATGCTAGTGGGGCTTATACTGATCGGTCTCTGTATCGGGGTCGGCGAACTTATTCTGCGCTGATTCTAGAACTCTGATCTCACTTATCAGTAATGAAGATAAATCGTTCAATTCATCGTCCAAGCTTTCTTGTTGTCTCAGAATCTGCTTTTGGATGTCATCTTCTACGGTATAGCCCTACGATCTCTCCTCTTGCCAGTATATGGCCTTCCATCGCTCTTTCTACATCTTCCTTTCTAGAGTTTGTGATGAGATCTAGTTTCGCGTCTAAAGCATAGATCTTGAAGAAATATCTATGTGTACCTGAAGGCGGGCAGGGTCCCGCGTACGAATGTTTCCTAGAATCGTTCAGTCCTTCAACTCCTGGAACACTGTTTTCCTCTATTCTCTCTTTTGGAGAGATGTTCCAGACAACCCAATGAACCCAAGTCCCCATCGGAGCGTCTGGGTCATCAACTATAAGGACGAGACTTTTCGCCTCTCTCGGTATACCCTCAATATTCAAAGGCGGATTCACATCATCCCCATCGCACGTATACTTCCCTGGGATAACACCGTTATTCTGAAATGCGGGACTCGTAATTCTTAGTTCCTTCATGCAGCGCACCTTCCTAAACTCTAGTTCTATATCTTCTGTTCAATCATGCCCTGAACTTTTTGAATCATATAAGCCTTTGCCAGAATCGCCTTGAAAGGCCGGCCTCAATTGCAAATAAGGAGCAAACAATTACATAGCGCACGGATGCAAGTTCCGGCTGAGAAATTCACGGCCAAATACGGCTCGAACGATTGCCTGTAGTATGTGAGGATTGGATTGAGGAACTGATCTGAGTTTGCAAGATTTTGGGAATTGACCAAAATATGCGAGCGTAAAATCTAGGCATCTTCGATCAAAACAGTTTGCCGACCGCCTGCTCGACATATGAGAGGATCGACTCGCTTCGGATCAACTCTACACTTTGTTCGATGTCTTTGTTCATCGCTCTATCTTCCTTTAGAACAGGGACTTTCTCTCTGAGTAGCTCATACGCCTTTCCGCTTCCGCGGCCCAAGGTTTTCGGGCCACGTAGGTCTATTCCTTGTGCTGCGCATAGAAGCTCGATGGCTAGGATATACTGTACGTTCGTCAGAATCTCTAAGGCTTTTCTAGCAGCAGCAGGGCCCATGCTCACGAAATCTTCAAAGTTGGCTGAGGTTGGGATGGAGTCTACTGAAGCCGGATGCGCGAGGGCTTTGTTCTCTGAGGCTAACGCGGCTGCTGTAAACTGTGACGACATGAACCCTGAATGCAGGCCTTCCTTGACATCTGTATGGATCAGGAAAGCCGGCAATCCATTGTTCATACTAGGGTCGAGTAGCCTAGATATTCTCCTCTCAGACATATTCCCTACAGCGGATAAGGCTATGGATAGGAAGTCCATGGCTGCGGCTATAGGTTGGCCGTGAAAGTTTCCGCCTGAAAGGCATTCATCATCCTCCGGAAAGATCAAGGGGTTATCCGTTGCTGAGTTGATCTCAACTTCTATGACCTTCTTGGCATGCTTGATAGTGTCTCTAGCCATTCCGAAGACTTGAGGTATGCACCGTATTGTGTACGGATCGTGTGGCAGCCTGCCACCTCCAATTTTAGCTGATGCCTCTTTCAACATATTGCTGGCGGTCATGATCATATCGCTGCCCGCTGTTAGAACCAGCATGTTTCTAGCGGTTACGGTCTGGCCTTCATGTGGTCTAGCCTTATGTATACGGTTGTCGAAGGCGTCTGATATAGCGCCTAAAGCTTCCATGCTCATGGCTGAAACGATTTCAGCTGTTCTCACAAATTGCTCGGCATCATGGATGGCCAAAGCTCCTAATGCCGTCATAAGCTGCGTACCATTGTTCAAGGCCAACCCCTCCTTAGCTTCGAGCTCTAAGGTATCAATGCCAGCCTTCTTCATGGCTTCTAGGCCTCCCATAATATGTCCGTTAAACTCTGCTTGCCCTTCTCCGAGCATAACGAGAGTCATGTGTGATAGCGCAGACAGATCACCGCTGGCTCCTACGGAACCTTTCTCAGGGATCACTGGGTGTACCTTCTTGTTCAGCATCTTGACGAGGGTTTCTAAGGTTTCAAGCCTCACTCCAGAATGACCTTTGGCCAGTGTGTTGGCTCTGAGTAGCATAAGGGCTCTAACCACATCTCGACTTAGAGGCTTCCCTATTGCTGAAGAGTGGCTTCTTATGAGGTTGATCTGTAGCTCCTTGCTCTCCTGAGGAGTAATGGCGACTCCTGATAGAAATCCGAATCCGGTCGTGACTCCATAGATAACCTTATTCTCTTTGATCAGTTTATCCACAGTCTCTCTGCACCTTGCCACTTTTCGCACCGCTTCTTGGCTAACTTCAACTTGAAAATCATGGCGGGCTACATGGACTACATCTTCTATCGTCAAGCTTTCGCCATCAATAACGACCTTATTCACCGCACTTCCCTCTATCGATGTTCTGTTCGCTTAGAATGTCGAATTTCGCCAGATTTAATGGTTAGGGCTGACTTGTCAGGGTTGATTCAGCTCGTAAAGAGTCCGCCAAATGTCGTGGAAATGTTGGTTGAGACTAGTCTGATCAAGTTCCTTTCTTCGGAGATAAGATGCACACGGTCAAATCCTGAGCGCTTAGGGAATAGTTATCGAAGGTCAAAAAGGGGCTGCTTTATCACAGCATCGGCATATCGATCTTCTTCTCTTTGGCTATTCTCTGCGCCCTCTCGTAGCCTGCATCGGCATGTCGAACGATGGCTAACCCTGGATCTGCCGTCAACACGCGTTCGATCCTTTCTCCAGCCTCTTCTGTACCATCGGCTACTAAACACATGCCTGCGTGTATGCTGTAGCCTATTCCAACGCCGCCTCCATGATGGATTGAAACCCATGTCGCTCCTGCCACGGCGTTCAGTAGCCCATTAAGGATTGGCCAATCTGCAATTGCGTCGCTCCCGTCCTTCATCCCTTCAGTCTCTCTATTTGGGGAGGCTACGCTACCGCCGTCTAAGTGATCCCTACCGATCCATATGGGACCTGAAAGTTTCTGCTTTCCTACCATGTCGTTCATAAGCTTGCCGAATCTAGCTCTTTCCCCAAAGCCAAGCCAGCAGACCCGAGCAGGGAGTCCTTGGAACTTCACATGTTCTCTGGCCTTCCTTATCCATCGGCACAACCCTGTGTTGTATGCGAACTCTTCAAGGATAACTTGATCCAGCTTGTATATGTCCTGCGGATCGCCCACGAGGGACGTCCATCTGAAAGGCCCCCGGCCTTCGCAGAACATAGGCCTGATGTATCGCTGGACGAAGCCTGGAAAAGCGAATGCTTTCTTGAAGCCGGCATCGTAGGCCTGCTGCCTCAGGTTGTTTCCATACTCGAAGGTGACCGCGCCTTTCTTCATCATTCGCACCATCGCCTCAACTTGAACCTTCATGCTCTGTTTTGCCTTTTTCATGTAGCCCTTCGGGTCGCTTTCTCTCAGCTTGTCAGCTTCCTGCTTCGATAGGCCTGCGGGATAGTATCCCTTCAAGGAATCGTGCGCAGAAGTCTGATCTGTCAAGACATCTGGAATCATACGTCTCCGTATCAGTTCTGGATGAACTTCAGCGGCGTTATCTAAAAGCCCTATACTCTTAGGTGTCTCCTCTTCCTTTGCTTTCATAGCCATCTCAACGGCTTCATCTAGGTCGTCAGTCCAAACATCGAGATAACCGTACTTCAACCTCCTCTCTATCGCTCTCTTATCGATCTCGACGACTAAGGCTACACCATCATTCATCTTTACTGCCAGAGGTTGGGCACCCCCCATCTCGCCAAGCCCCGCTGTTAATACAAGTCTTCCAGCTAGGCTGCTGTCGAAATGTTCTTTCGCTACCGCTGCTAGTGTTTCGTAGGTTCCTTGCAGTATGCCTTGCGTTCCTATGAATGCCCAAGAGCCGGCTGTCATCTGTCCGAACATTATCAACCCTTTCTGCTCAAGCTCTAAGAAGTAGTCCCATGTCGCCCATCTTGGCACAAGCATGCTATTGACTATCAACGCTCGAGGAGCCCATTGATGCGTCCTAAACACTGAAACTGGCTTACCACTTTGGATTAGCATCGTTTCATCAGGTTTCAATCTAACAAGCGTCTCAACGATCTTGTCAAAGCACTCCCAGCTCCTGGCAGCTCTGCCTGTGCCGCCGTAAACTATAAGGTTCTCAGGATCCTTCGCCACATCTGGATCTAGCACGTTATGAAACATACGCAAGATGCCTTCGATCTGCCAATTCTTACAGTGGAGTTCAGGCCCTTTGATACACCTAGCCATGCGCTTCAACTTTAGCAAGAATCTTCACCTTCACTCACTAAGCCGAAGAGAGCTTTTAACCATAACGCTGTGAACTACCCTGCTGACCATTCTTGTCCGCATTAGAACCTAACAGATGGACGGATGAAGCTGTTGAGCAGCATTCACCATCACCACGCAGTGGTGAAGGCACTCTATCGCGACCACTCTAGAAGATGTTCAGAGCTACCGTAAGCGGTCTGCAGCATTGTCAACAACAAGCTTGCCGTTCTTAACGACTTTCTCTACGAGGTTTACTCCGAACCTATAGCCTAGAAACCTATGGCTCGGGACTCCGAGGACGGCTACGTCGGCTCTCTTGCCTAGCTCTAAGCTGCCTATCTCTTTGCCTAAGCCGATTGCATGTGCCGCATTTATCGTTGATGCAGCGACGCATTCCGACGAGGTCATCCTCATTTCGTGGCAAGCAAGGGCTATGGAAAGCTGTTGCGTAACCGCTTGGCAGCTCGGGTTGTAGTCGGTTCCTAAGGCAACGGGAACATTCGCCTTTATCATCCCTCTGGCATCAGCATATTTTCTAAGCATTTGTGCAAATGAAGCACAAGGGAGTAGGACGGCGCACACGCCTGCCATGGCCATCTCTTTGACGCCTTTCTCTGAAGCAAAGACGAGGTGGTCTGCTGAGATAGCTCCAACCTCCGCGGCCAACTCGGCTCCTCCGAGCCGTGTCATCTCGTCTGCATGTATCTTTGGCGTCAAGCCATGTTCACTCCCTGCTAGAAGAATACGTCTCGATAGATCTAAGTTGAAAACCCCTTTCTCGCAGAACACATCGCAGAATTTCGCTAGGTTGAGCTCCTTGACTTTAGGCAGCATCTCCTCAACTATGGTATCCACATACTCGCTGACACGGCCTTCGAATTCTGGGGGGATGGCATGGGCGCCTAGGAAGGTTGGCGTGACATCGACATTATGCTTCTCATTGGCTTGCCGCAAGACTCTCAGACACTTGATCTCATCTTTAATGTTCAAGCCGTAGCCGCTTTTTGCTTCGACCGTTGTCGTCCCATGTCTGAGCATTATGTCTAAGGTTTTCATCGTGTTCTCCAAGAGTTGGGACTCAGTCGCTCTCCTCGTTTTTTTGACCGTTTTGAGAATGCCGCCACCCTTGCGAAGAAGCTTCATGTAAGGGATGCCCCTGATCCTCATCTCAAACTCGTCTTCACGGTAGCCAGCGAAGACTATGTGGGTATGAGGATCGATGAAGCTCGGCATGACGGCCTTTCCAGTCGCGTCGATAGCTCTTTCTGATTCAAACTTCTTTCTCAGTCTTCTGCTGGTTCCTATGGCCACTATCCTTCCTTTATGTATGGCTAAAGATCCCCTACGCATTATTCCGAGCTCACCCATACGCCTTCCAAGAAAAGGCCCAAGGCTTCCTCCCCGCAACGTAACAAGTTCAGTCGCGTTCTCTATGAGTAGATCTATTATCTTCTTAGGCATCTTCGCATCTTCTCAAGTCTGCTCCAAAGCTTTCTGGACGGCTATCTCAATTATCCTATCCTCTTCGAGTTCCTCGACCTTCAGATAGTACTTGGCTACGTCCATAAGGGCCTGCAGAGGAACTAGACCGCAAAATTCCGCTCCGACTATAGGAACGCCATATCTTCCAGCTTCGATCTTGACCAGCTCGAGTACCCGGTAAAGAGGGGTTTTCTTGAAGTCCCCTATACTCATTCCTATCTGGGTCATATCCTTCTCCGGGATCATCGCCGCCATCGCCCTAACATCGGTGAGCCCGCCCTTCTTGGCATGGACAGCTCCGGCAACTCTTTTGGCGACTTCAAGGTTCATCGTCCCAAGATTCACATTGAAACCTACCATGATGCTTCTAGCTCCAACAATTGTTGCGCCTGCGGTTGGGTGCGGCTCCTTCGGGCCGAAGTCAGGTTCCCTTCCAGGCCTCTTGATCATCTCATGAAGCCCTTCATATTCCCCTTGCCTCACCCAATCTATGTTCTCTGCTTCGGGTCTCGAAGCAGCCTCGCCGTAGAGGTAGACTGGAACATGGTGGCCTTCCGCAAGTCTTCTCCCAAAAGCCTTGGCAAGCTCTACGCAGTCTTCCATGGTCGCATTTCTTAAAGGCACGAAGGGAACGACATCTACGGCTCCCAATCGAGGGTGCTGTCCCTTATGCTCATTCATGTCGATGAGGGCAATCGCCTTGATAGCTGAATTGAGCGCGGCCTGCAACACTGAGTCTTCATCTCCTATGAAGGAAACGACGAGTCTATTGTAATAGCCATCAAAGGTGTGGTCAAGTAGACGCGCATTTTGAATGCGTCTAATCTCATCCAATATGGGTTCAACAACGTTAGGATCCGATGTGCTGAAGTTCGGGATGCATTCAACGATCTTCCTCAAACATGACGCCGCCTGCGGCTCGACCGCAAGCCACCCATGGTCTATAGGCATAAATGCTAATCTAGTTTGCCATCGAAAGACTCGACATCAAGTTGAGGAGTGTTGTCTTTGAAGTATTTTCATGGTTGCTTTTTTGCATAAAACGCACAGTCTTTGGCTGATATGAACTAGATGATTTCCGAAGTGGAGATTTCCGGCGAAGATCGTTATTCTGGTCAACTGTGTCGATGTCGCACCGTTCCAAAGTTTTATTTTAATGCGATGGCGAACTGGTATGGTCGGTGCTTATGAAATGAACAGAGAAGAAACCTCGAAATCCACAATAGAAATTTGGGGACAATTACTTCAACGATCTGAGAAATTCCTGGACGTTGTAAAGAACATTGAGAAGGGCAAAGTCTTCTTAGAGAACGATTTTGACGTCAAATTACTTATGCCGGCTTTGCGGGAGGTTGTAAAAATCCACGAAATAAAGTATAATCCGGGACTTGTTATACCAGCTGACAATAGCTTAGCTGACGATGTTTACGAAGCAGCTCTTGAATTATGCCTCAAAGTAGGGACATACATCGTCGACACGCGAAGATGCATAAGATTTGAGGAGAAGGACCTTGAGGACGCGTTGGAACAATCACCTGCTGAATTGACGTTTGGTGAGGGATCGGACGCCTCGGTACTAATGCCGAGGAGGGCCGAGGATAAAAAACCTCCATTTTGCATGTTCGGAGCAGGCAGCCCAGTTTCTGAAGACATATATCTTGATGTGCTGCGAAGCTACGCGAAAGAACGATTGGCCGATACTTTCAGTGGAGGTATCGGTCTCAACTCCGTAAATGGGATGACGATAAGAGGGGGCAGTCCTTCTGAGGTTTACGCAGCCATTTTGAACGCGATTTTGACTAGACAGGCAGCATTAGATGTAGGCAGGCCCGGAATAGGAATACATAATGTTATTGGTAGCGCTGAATCGACAGCAGCTATTATTGCTGCGAATCGACCGGAGTTCGGAATCAGAAAGACAGACGGATTCTTAGTTGCTTCGTTACCCGAGTTGAAAACTGATTATGAACGGCTGAATAAGGTAGCTCATCTACTTAGCAGTGGCAATATTATCGGAGCCTTATATGGGCCTATCATGGGCGGGTATTCAGGGGGTCCTGAAGGAACAGCCGTCGTGACAGTCGCTAACGCGATTCAGAATAGCTTGATGTACCGACCACATTACCACATGTGCTTTCCACTTCACATAACATATCTCTGCAACACAACTCAAGAGCTCTTATGGGTGATCAGCATGGTTGGTCAAGCTATTGGTAGAAACACGCATTTGCTAATGGCAATCGCTGGTGAACTAGCATCTGGACCATGCACTCACATGGCCTTATACGAGGCGGCAGCTTACGCTATCGCAGGTACGGTTTCGGGCCTGAATCTTATGGCTGTTGAGGTAGCGAAGAACAAGTATCTCGATCACTGCAGTGGAATGGAAGCTAGAATGGCTGCTGAAGCCGGTCATGCGGCATCGGGTATGAAACGAGAGGACGCAAATGAACTAATTAAAGAGATTTTGAAAAGATATCAAGACCATATCAAAGATGCGCCAATTGGCAAGAGTTTCCGCGAGTGCTATGACTTGAAAACCATAACGCCATCTTCTGAGTATAACAGCATATACAGTACTGTGATAATGGATTTGAAGAATCTAGCTTTCGAAATTTGAACGCAAGATCGTTCAATCGCACATTTGTGTAGTATGATTCCATGAATTGGAAAGTTAAGCCAACAGACAAGACACGCGATTAGACTACATCTCAGAGGTACTCGATTCTGCCCTGATAGTTTTGGACGGAAAATTGAATATTGGCACAAACAGCTCTGGATATTCAGCAAGAAATTTTGCCGCATGCTGTCGGAAAATCTTATAAAGACATCTTCAAGCCTAAGAAGCTCGGTGGAAAAATCGATTGAGCTTAGAAACATTGAATGAAAGACTTAAGAAATTCGTCATCAGCGGTCAGGAAGATGCTGCTCAGAAAACTGCAAGTGAGATCTTGAACGCTGGTATGGACCCATTAGAGGTAATCGAAAAAAGTCTTTCTTCAGCCATGAAATTGGTGGGAGAAAAATTTGAAAAAGGGGAGTATTTCCTACCCGATCTAATGTCTGCAGCGGCTGCCATGCAGGCTGCAACACGTGTTCTGACCGCTGAAATGAAGGTAGAGAGCAAAGAGAAGTTGAAGACTAAGAAGATTGGGAGGATAGTGGTAGGAACTGTTTCAGGTGACATTCATGATATTGGAAAAAACATCTTGGCCCTATTACTAGAGGCAAACGGTTTCGACACCTATGACCTGGGGAAAGATGTAGACTCTATGAAGTTCATTGAAAAAGCGGCAGAGGTGCAAGCGGATATAATAGCCCTATCTGCTTTGATGACAACTACGAAACCAGCGCAGAAAGAAGTGATAGAATTCCTAGATGAAATGGGGTTAGGTTACAAGTATATAGTCATGGTCGGAGGTGCCCCGACATCAAAAGAGTGGGCTGAAGAAATTGGAGCGGATGGGTGGGCTGAAACAGCTGAACAAGGAGTCAGACTAGCTCAAACGCTTATGCGAGACAGGTGATTTTGTGGTTCCTCCTTGGAGAATAAACGAGGTGTTGGAGAGAGCTGAAACCGGACCGATTTGCTTAGAAAAGGACTTCGAACTCAAAGTACTCCTACCCAAACTACGGGATGTCATAAAAGAATACAAAATAGAATTCAATCCGGAAAATGTCGTACCATCCGACGACTCTCTAGCAGACGATGTTTGGAAAGCTGCTCTTGAACTATATCTGGAGGTGGGAACTTACTGCACGAGCACGCATAGAAGGATTCTGTTTGATGAAAGCGAAATAAGAGAAGCTACGAAAAACTTTCCTGGAAAATTTGTTCTAGGCTACGGTAAGGATTCAAGAGAACTGTTTCACAGAAAAATAGAGGATGAAAGAAGGCCATTTTGTCTGTTTAGCCCCGACATTACTTGCGATGAAGAGCTTTTCGTCCCAATGTCGATGGCATACCTGCAAGAGCCCCTTGCGGACGGCGTATGCGCTCCTATCTTGGAAGAAATTGAGGGCAGAAGCATCAAAGCTGGCGCACCATCTGAGATCAAAGGGTCAGTAGCTCACGCTATGATGTTCAGAGAAGCTGCGAGAAGAGTTGGCAGGCCCGGTATTTTCTTACAAAGCGTAGGAACCGCTCAAACAGATGCAGCTCAAATAGCAGCCAGTAATCCTATTTGGGGAGAGAGACTAACTGACGGTAGATTTGTTGCTTCTATATCGGAGTTAAAAGTGGATCATCCATTGTTGAACAAGATGGTGCATTTTCATCAGTACGGTTGCTTTGTCGGCGCATTGACAGGCCCCATTCTCGGCGGCT
>Ga0209725_1002156_pt1 | contig 10737 bp, 9 predicted proteins | sample I18A1metaG_FD_184145 | JGI IMG/M metagenome (GOLD analysis project Ga0209725, IMG submission 184145) | Lake sediment bacterial and archeal communities from Gulf of Boni, Indonesia to study Microbial Dark Matter (Phase II) - ​I18A1 metaG... | ecosystem: Environmental > Aquatic > Freshwater > Lake... | reverse complement strand
ATCAACCTGAAGAGACAGCGGGACGAGCGCCTAGCCTTTGAGAGCGTCGATCAGCGGCTCGAAGACTTGGGCTCAAAGAGTGCGCTAGCAAGATCTTTGATAGTTGTCTTGGACAGGTTTTGAGGGAATCCGAATACTGTATGGGTTATGCTCAGCTCGGCCAGCTCTGTTAGGTAACTACGCAATTCAGAGGAAGGAGAGTAGATCGAGAAACTATCCACAACCTCGCTAGGAATGTGCCTTACTACGGATTCGATCCTGAGCCCGGCTTCTTGCTCTTCCGTAGCCCTTCGTAGCCGTTTGCTGAACCCAAATTCATCTAGAACAGCCGCTGGCGCGCCCAATGCGACGACAGCTGACGCGATACGTAGAAGTCTGTAGGCTTGAGGACGCCATTTCTTGTAGACATAGGAGGGGGCGTAGATGCCGAAGTCAAAATCCTTCCGAGCAATTGGCTTGACCTTATCTATCGCCCACTTTATCATCCTTGGAGAGGCATAGTTCATCAATACTCCATCAAAAGACTTCGATGCCGCTAGCATCCTAGGCCCTTGCGCACCGAGCCAGATCTTGATTGCTACGCCGCTTGCGCAGAGGTTTCTAGCTATCTTTCGCTTCGCCTCAAGCACGTATTCCCAGACTTTTGCAAGTTTAGTGTCGACGCCCGTTCTCAAAAGTTGGCTTCTGTCTCCCATGCCGAGGCAGATCTCAAACCTGTCTCCGTAAGCTTCTATCAAAGGAATTATGCTGCCCGATATTTGATCAGGGGTGTGAAGTAGCGGGCTCAACAGACCTAACCCTATCCGTATCCGTTTGGTTCGGGAAGCTACGGCTGCAGCTACCGACGGACAGTAAAGGTGAGGAGGAGAGTCGCCGATCCACACATAATCTATCCCCAGCCTCTCAGCTTCTACACATTTGTCGACAATCTCTTCAACGGTCTCGTACGCGTTCAAGCCGACACCGAAATCTGTGTTAGCCTTTTCCACGCTTGCGCCACCTCCCCGATCGCTTTAGCCGGTTCTCTACCGTACGGCGGGCCGAAGATCGCTTCATCTATCCTGTACTTTTCTAGTGATCTCAGATCAAGGGCAACCTCTTCGGGGCTTCCATACACGGCGACCTCTTGAAGCAGTTCCTCGGCTACTATGCGAGATGCTCCCTTGACGCCCTTCTCAGCCATCATAGCCTTTATCGGCTTAACCCTCTCTTGCGCAATGTCCGCCATCTCCAACACGACTTTAGGAGTATCGGCGAGGACGGTTGCAACCGCTTCTCTAGCCAAGTTCAGGTCAGACTTCTTGTCGACGATGGCTGTTGGAACCCACGCGACGAAGCGGAAAGATTTTCCGCGCCGCCTTCGTCTTCTCAGTCCTTGATCGACGATGGCTACAGCCTTCTCTACATACTTCTTAGATCCGCTCAGGATAACACCGTCAGCAGTCTCTCCAGCAAGCGCAAGTAGTTTTGGGTTTCTCACTTCGAAGTAGATGGGCGTGGCAAAATCTGCTTTGTATCTTGCATAGTAATTGCTTAAGCGGAATCTATCGCTGGTGAACGTTACAGTTTCACCTCTCCAGATTCTTGTTAGGAGAGTTGCAGCGTCCCTCATCAAAGCGCTCGGTCGAGCCGCGTCGAGGGCAAGTCTGAATCGTCCTCTTCTCATCTGGCTTAATGTGGCAGCAGCTCTCGCTATGGTTGAAATGTTTCGATCAAGCGGGCTGGTTATCCCTATTCCAACCTTTACCCTAGAGGTTTCAAGTAGTATGATGCTCGCGATCGTGAATATCTCTCGCTGTGCGTTAAGGGCTTCTCTAATCCATATGCAGTTCAATGAGCCTCTCTCGGCAAGCTTTGAGAATTGGGTTGCCGCTGATAATGGGGAGCTGCTTGATATCCCGAGATCAAGCTTCAAGTGATTCCGCCTACGGCTTGGAGTAATCAGGCTTGAGGTTGCCGGAAGCTCTGTAGAACTCAGTCGACAGAGCTACAGGGCGCCCGCATCAAGCAGAAAAGCATGATCTATAGTTTAAGGCTTTAGCGCCTTTCTGACGGATACGCATCAAATCAATCCTTCAGCGGAGAAAAACAATCTTGAGTAACTCGAGCATAATTATAGACCTTATCCTGGGGGAAAGGTGAACTGCAAAACAGACTAGAAAGGGGGACTTTGTCGTTGTCGCCTCGTCCTTGCTTCAGTTTGATGGCGCAGAAGTATAAACGTCATCTCTCTTTACTTCGATGCGCATCCAGATCTTCCAGGATCTACAATACGTGTTCGAAAAACATTTTAGCCTGTCCGTCTCATCCCAGCTTATTGTGAGCAGGGATGAATTCCAGGGATAGGGTCTTCGAAGCTCTGGAACATCGAGAAGCTGACCGTGTGCCCTTAACCGACCACATCTATCGGCCCGAGTCCCTCGAACGTGTACTTGGTCGGCCTGAGGTTCGAGTGACAACTCCTGAACTGTATGTGAAGGTTCACCGTGTCTTAGGTTTGGATTTGATAGCGACGTACATAGATGGAGGCGACGTAAGCTTCACAATCCCAACAGGTAGCGTCGGAGGCGAAGTTGTTGATGAATGGGGGATAAGATGGCGTATCGTGGATAACATGCCGTGGTATGTCGACGGTTCCCTGAAGACTGCGGAAGACTTTGAGAGCTTCTATCCGCCTGACCCACATGACCCGAAGTGGTTCCCTTCTGCGGAAGGCGTTGTAAAGCTGGTGAATAGGGAGATGGCGGTGGCAACCCTTGTTGAAGGCCCCTTTACACGCGTGTGGTACCTAACTGGGCTCCAAATCTTCATGAAGGCACTGTACATGGCGCCGAAGAGTCTTCGTACACTGATTGATAGAATGACCAAATTTCAGATAGAGCTGGGCAAGGGTTACATCGACCGGGGTGTGGACATCATATGGATCGATGAGGATCTCGGCGATGTGAATGGACCGTTAATGCGTCCAACTCTTTTTCGAGAACATATCGTTCCATACTTGAAACAGATGGTCGATACCTTCAAGGCGAAAGGCGCTAGGATACTTATCCACAGCGACGGCAATATTATGCCTCTAGTTGAAGATCTCATAAGGATCGGTGTCGAAGGTATTCACCCGATCGAGAGGGCTGCAGGTATGAACCTTGCGGTGATGAAGCAGCGGTATGGCGGCGAGGTAACGCTGATCGGGAACGTGAACTCGAAGACGGTTCTTCAAGATGGACCGTTCGAAGCGATTGAGGCTCAAGTCAGGGAGTGCATACACGATGCGGCGAAGGGGGGCGGGTACATCCTTGCGTCAGACCACTCGATTCATGTAGGCATTCCATCCGAGAACGTCAAATTCATGTTTGAAGCCGCTAGGAGACATGGAAAGTACTAGGGTGTACTTTCATTCCTACTTATAAGCAACATATTATTCCAACTCAAATCGGATTTTCCGGCCCGCTGCAACACCATCCAACCTTGCGATAGTCAAAACGCTCTCGACAGCTCACGAGATGGCTCTGGAAAAACCCACCTCTATAGGAGGTTTCCTGGCTGTCTGCGACGCAGCCTTCCTTAGCAGCGCTGGTATACCAACGGTAATCTACGGTCCTAGCGGCCTGAGCCAAGCGCATGCAATCAACGAGTATGTAACGGTCAAGGAGGTTATGGACGCAACCAAGAGTTTGGCATTGGCAATCATGATGTGATGCAGATACTCAACCTGGCCCTTGAAGGCTTGCCATCGATACTGGCCAGGTCCTGATGCCTTAGCCTTTTACAGCTCCTGCGAGGAGTCCAGATACCAAGTACTTCTGGAAAAACGCGACTATCAGTAGGGGCGGAATGCAGGCCAGAACGCCTGAGGCAGCCACGGTGGGCCAAGCCTGTGCAGCGGTAAATTGGCCCATGAAATCTGGGATTATCAGCGTTATAGTGGCAGAAGCTATCGACTTGCTGATGATTAGGGGCATAAGGAACTCGTTCCAAGAAAGTAGAAACGTGAAGATCCCTGTCGCCAATAGGCCGGGTGTAGATACTGGAATCATGACTTTGTAAAAGGCTTGAAGTCTAGTGCATCCATCTATCAGAGCTGACTCATCTAGATCTCTTGGAATCGTATCAAAGTAGCTGTACATAATCCATACTGAAAGCGGCATTGCAAAAGCGTTGTACGCAAAGAAGAGCCCTAGGAGATTGTCCATTAAACCGAGAATGCGGAACATCAAGAAGTACGGTATGACCAAGGCTATGGCAGGAACAAGTCGACTCAGTAACATGAAAAGAAGGAAATTCCATTTCCACTTGAAGCTTAATCTTGAGTACGCGTAGCCCGCTACACCACCTACCACTATGTTGAACATTGTTACTGACGTGGCGACAAGGAGACTGTTTCTAATGGCCGGAAGAATCTTAGCTGCCACAGCCACGCTCTGTCCGACATATGATGTGCCGAACCTATAGGGGAAGAAGATATCCAAGTAGTTATCGATGATCGGTCTGGTTGGTATCCAATGAGGCGGGAAAGTCAAGATATCAACATAGTGAGAGAAGCTCATTATCACGAGCCATAGGAATGGCGCAAACACCCATAATGAAAGAATAACACCGAAAACGTAAACCGCGATTTTCTTCATCAGCCCTCGTTTCATTCCAGTTTCATTCCAGTTTTCCGTAGAGCGACCTAACGTATACATATGAAAGAACAAAAGTTATAGCTGCCAAGATCCATGCGAAAGCCATCCCTACCGTGTACTGGAACTTTCTGAATGAGACAGTATATATCTGCCAAGACATGATGGTAGTGTCAAAGCCAGGTCCTCCTTGCGTCAACATATAGATCAAATCGTACTGAATAAAGGCATTAACCGTCAGAAGAATGACAACGACCAAGAATGCAGGTCTCAGCCAAGGAAGGGTAATCAATCTGAACCGTTGGAAAGTATTCGCCCCATCTACCTCCGACGCGTCAAACAGTTCCTTTGGAACGGCTTGCAAGGCTGCTAAGAATAGAATACAAGCAAGCGGAGTATCCCTCCAAACCTGCACGGTCGCGACTGTAGTGAGGCATCCTAAACCCCCGACAGGAAAATAGTTTATATGCCCACTTATCAAGCCAAGCTGATTCAAAAGTCCATCCAAGGCGCCGTATTCTGGGTGCAGAATCCAACGCCACATCGCGCCTGTAACGACCATTGGTATAGACCAAGGCACTATTGTTAAAGTCATAACGATCCTTCTACCGAGGAACCTCTCATTCAGAAGCAAGGCATAACCGAGCCCCAGCATTAACGCGGCGCCTAAAGTGAAAGCTGCATAGTAAGCCGTCAGGCCGAAAGAACGTAGGAATTCAGGATCAGAGAATATTGTTACGTAGTTTCCTAAACCGACAAAAGTAGTTCTTCTAGCGACTACGTTCATATCGTAGAAGCTCATTACAAAAGAAAAAAGGAGGGGGAATGTGCTAACCGAGAAAACGGTCAGTATTGCTGGAAGACTTAAAACCAAACCCTTTGGGATGCGTTTCCCATTCCTCATTTCTGGCTTTACTTCTTTGCAATGATTTCTTTCGCTTTCTCCGCGCTTAGAGATAGAGCCTTCTTGACCGGAATCTCACCTTTGACCGCAAGATGTGCTTGATCAGTGAAATAGACAGACCAATCCGTGAACCATGGCTCTCTAATGACCTGCCTAGCCCTCGAACGCTCGAAAATTGCTTTCAACACATTCCAGTCAGTCCATTGGTTAAAGGAATTCACAACGTCGGGATCGGCAAGTAGCTCTGGGTAAGGCGACAAGAGCGCCTCTTCGGCCATCCATCTCTTCTCAACGTTGTATTCGCCATTCTTCTTTGACTTTCCACCGAAGTACTCCACGAAATTCGCAGCTCGATCTCTCAAAGCTCCCTTTACATGCGCCCCCATCACGTACATGGAGCCCAGGTTCATTGTTCCGCCCTTATTGAGGCTCGGCACAAACTTTCCGTAGGGAGCCATCTTTGAAGCTTCCGGATTGTTCGATGTCTTCAAGTAGTAGTGGTGCCAAAAGAAGAACAATGAGGTGCCGCCTCTAAACTGAGCGAGTTCACCGGCATAGTCAAGCGTCAACGCATTCGGAGGCACAAGGCCGTCTTTGAACATGTCCCGACACCAGTTGAGAATATATTCACATTCCGCCCGAGAATCCATGGTCGGCGTCACCGTCTCTCCATCGATGGCGAAGAATGGGTCGTCATCAGCAATTGTATACGCCATTCCGAATACAAACTCACCGAAGTGCTCAAAGTCTTTCTCCCAGTTCGGCGCAAATGGAGAGCTGAGAACTCCCCAAGTTGCAGTCTTTCCTTTGGCTTCCTTGCAAAGCGTGTAGACATCGTCCCAAGTCTTGGGAACAGTGAGGCCGAGCTCTTCAAAGATCTTGCTGTTGTAGTGTAGACTCTGAACGGCAATATAGTACGGCATGCCCAACATCTCGCCCTTAGCACTCTCATACATTGGACGGATTGTTGGTATCATCATATTCTTATGCTCCTGAACCGCAGGCAGGTCCTCTATCGTCTGAATCCAGCCCGCACTCAGCCATCTTTGCCTGTTGAAGTCCTGCATGTAACATACGTCTGGGGGAGAGCCAGAAATGAAAGCCGCCTCAGTCAAGGGGTTGTAGTTCTCTGTATACACATTTTCAGTAACATATTCGCTGTACATTTCTTGGAACTTGTTGACGTTATCAGTTACTATGTCTGGTCTATACGACCAATGTGTAAACACTATAGGAGTCCCGGGTTTCGTTGGTGTGGGTGTCGGCGTTGGGGTGGGCGTGGGTGTAGGCGTAGGAGTGGGTGTAGGCGTCGGTGTTGTCGGAGGAGGCTTGGTCGCTTCGTAGACTCCGTATCCTGCAGCTGCAACAACCGCAACAACAACAATGCCACCAACGTACTTCACGTAGCCACGTCTAGAAACTCTCTCTGCTTCGGTCAAAACATCTCACCATATTTTTCCCAAGATCAAGAGTCGAAGTGCCCGTATTTATTTCTTCCGTATCGTATTTGAGCTCTGTCAAGTTAAGGAGGAGTTTCTTTCAATGATAGTTTATGGCTGCGAATGGTTTCTTCGTTCGTGAGAGGACTCCTGTGGCTGTTGTTCTCTATGGGCTTTACCTCTACTTCTCCGGTCTGTCGCTTAGAGGCGTCTCGAAGGCTTTGGAGTATATCTTTCCCCGTAGCCATAGCGCTGTCTGGCTTTGGATTCAGCGGTTCGGCTGTTTAGCTTCATACTTCAAGATTGGTAGGGTTAATTGCGTTGCGGTTGATGAGACTTGGCTTGAGGTTGGATGTGATGTTATGTGGCTTTGGTTGGCTGTCGAGCCTCATCGAAGGAAGATTCTAGGCTTCTATCTATCGCGTACGAGAAATATTCTGGTGGCTGAGCTCTTCTTAGCACGCTTGAAGAAGCGTTACGGTGCTAAACCCGTCTATACGGATGGTGGATTATGGTATCCAGATGCATGTAGAAGCCTAGGTTTAAGCCATGAGGTCTATGGAGATGAACTGAGAAGCCTTATGGAAAGGCTTATCCAAACAGTGAAGGACAGAACCGAATGCTTCGACGATTACTTCCCATGCCGTAAGGAACATTGCCGGCTAAACCATGTCAAGGCATGGCTCAACATATACAGCGTCTACTACAACTTCGTCAGAAGGCACATGACCCTTGAAGCTCCACCATGTAATCCGACCGCGCAACCTGAATACACAACGCTCCAAAACATAACAGCCAAGATCAGGAAACCCTTAACTTGACAGAGCTCGTATTTGTTTCTCATCCAAATCTTTGACCTCCTCAGCTCCGCTGCGTCTTCTGTAAATGCTACTCGGACCAGTCTAACATAAGGACCGTTCGTTGCCCGATCTAGATGGACCTACATTAGAGAGTCTAGTTACCCAGTGAAAGCTTCGTCCTCGTCATCAACGGGTAGACTCCATGACGCCTCGTCAAATCCATCATCGCCATGTAGTTGTCAAGCTTTACATTTTGATTGATACAGTTGGTTGAGCACATTACGTGACCACCTCCTGGAGAGGCTCCGTTGATACAGTTCTGGGTCGCTTCAATAGTTTCTTTGACAGTCCCAAACGTCAATGGATAGGAGATTTCGATATTTCCCCATAAAGAGATCCTATCGCCGAACTTGTCTTTTACGGCCGCTATGTTCATACCCGCAGTCGGTTGAAGTGAATGGAGCCCATCAACTCCAGCTTTGGCAATGTCCTCTAACAGAGGGTTTATGTTTCCGTCGGAATGAAGAAGAATAAACCCTCCTTTTCTATGCACAGCATCTACCACCGATCTCAAGGCTGGATACCAGATCTTTCTGAAATGTGTTGGGGACATGAACGGACCATGAGTGTACCCCCAATCGCAGTCTACGAAGCAAACGTCTACACCCATATCTATCTTGAACTTCGCAACCTCTGCACAACAGCGCGCTTCAAATTGTACGAACCGTTCGACAGTATCTAGATGAGTGTAAACCCAGGGAAGAAGATGGTTAATCTCCCAGGTGTGAAATGTTCCAAGATCCCCTATCACCCCTAGTATTAGGGCTTTGTCGCGAAGTGCGTTAATGATTCGTTTCTCTTGGTAGAGGTCTTTTTCTGAAATCTGTCCAATCGCGTCCCGATGTTCCTTGATGTATCGTTCAACCTCTTCAGCTGTGGAGGTGATTGGCGGATCAGGCAGCACGAGGTTGGTCTCGGGGATGTATCGGAACTTATGCCCATCGATATACCATCGATTCTCTCCTAGCTGCTCGATTGAGGATGCGTTAAACGCCATAAACGTACTGTAGCCTTTGAAAAGGCCTGGCAGTCCTGCACCTGCGCTTGATTCAGATATTCCCGCTCCGATAATATCATGTTTCAGTCTCTTGTGGAAGAGGTCGATCACATCATCGACAATTCTCTCCTCGATCCTCTCTCTAGGCACACCCTCCGAACGCATCTTCAGTATCAAGGGTTCGTTGCTGTATAGAGGTACTCGACCAAGCATATTCTTTGATACAGAAGGAGCGATTGCAAGTTCGAAGATTGGCAGTCGATCCGGTTCCTCCAGCTGTATTGCCGCAAGTGCCCTCTCTCTACCGTTCACGCCTCAAAACTCCCTTCATGTTCGGCCACCTCATCCCGTTTCTGCCCAATCTCTCAAACGGCTCTCCACCTTTCGTATCCCGATAGATCTCTTACCGGCTTGGCTTCAAGTCTTTGAACTCTCCGTCCATCTCGAACATATCTTCACACCCTTCGCTGCATCATTTACAGCAGCGTCAGCGTCTATCTCGTTTCCGAACCTTTCGGTTATGACGGCCCCTCCGATTATAACTTTTATCTTATCGCGAATTCCCGCTTTTTTCAAGGCTTCAATCACATCTTTCATGTAGAGTTGAGTGGTTGACATGAGGGCAGATATTCCCACGATGTTGGCCGATGACCGTTTCGCTCGTTCCACGAAGTCCTCGGCGGCTACATCGATCCCCAAGTCCTCTGTCTTAAATCCTGCCGCATTAGCCAGCATCGAAAAGAGGTTCTTTCCAAGATCATGCAGGTCACCTTTGACTGTGCCGACTACGATGGTGCCTTTCATCTTGCGATCCGTTTCAAGCAAGTGCGGCTCGATCACCTCGATCCCGGCCTTCAGAACTTCGCCAGCAAAGACTAACTCAGTCAGAAAATACTCTCCAGTCTCGTATTTCTGACCAATCTGCTGCATTCCTCGGTTCAGATAGTCAAGGATGCTTCTGGGAGGCAACCCCGCCTGGAACGCTCTCATAGTTTTCTCCCTCACAGCTTCAATATCCAAACTTGCAACTACATTCGACAAGTCTTCCAAGATACTTTGGCTCAAGACTATTCGCCAAATTCAATTAGCATAACGGTTTGCCCTTATCTGAGTCTTACTATTCTGCTCTTTGATCTCTTTCGATTCTCTCAGTCTTCTCATCACTAATTCTATTCTCCTCTCTACATCACATACATCTTCTACAATTGGGATTTCGGTTATGTTTCTCACTATACCATTTTAGTTTCAGGGTTGTTAGGGGATTCTTCCCACAATGTGAGGAAAGGAATTTTTTGTGCCACTAACAGTGGGCCCGACGGATTTTGAACTGTGGGTTTTCGCGTATAGTTAAGCGGGTCGCCGGAAATTGGAATTCACTTTCCTTTGCCGCGGACGAGAGAGGTGAAGATGCCTAAAGCTGATATGAAGCCTGAGACGAAGAACGCTCTACGAATTCCCTCCACAAACGCTTCAACCACAACTGTTCCGGCTTCACTACGCAATCCAATAAACAGATCTGAAAGGATCTTGGAAGGGATCGCGGTAGCGGCAACAGCTCCCATGACAGCTAAACTCATAGATTGACCCATGAACCTCATAGTCGCAAGGGTGCCAGCGGCCACGCCTAATCGATTCTTCTCCACAGAGCCCATTACAGCGCTCGTATTGGGCGAAGAGAAGACTCCCATACCCACGCCAAGCACAAGCAGCCTAACGATCACGTCCAAACGAGAAGAATCAATGCTCAAGGTGCTGAACATGAAAAGCCCCAAGCACATCAGAGCCATGCCAGCTGAACTGAGCAAACGCGAGCCAAACCTATCAGAAAGCCAGCCACTCGCTGGAGATAGAAAAGCCATAACCAAAGGCATAGAAAGAAGAATCAACCCAGCCTCCGCAGGTCCGAGCCCTATAACCC
>Ga0209725_1002153_pt1 | contig 10741 bp, 9 predicted proteins | sample I18A1metaG_FD_184145 | JGI IMG/M metagenome (GOLD analysis project Ga0209725, IMG submission 184145) | Lake sediment bacterial and archeal communities from Gulf of Boni, Indonesia to study Microbial Dark Matter (Phase II) - ​I18A1 metaG... | ecosystem: Environmental > Aquatic > Freshwater > Lake... | reverse complement strand
GTCATGAGCATATCGGACAGGATAATGGTGCTGCAGTACGGGGAGAAGATTGCAGAGGGGACACCGCAGGAGATCGCGGAGAACAGCAAGGTGGTTGATGCTTACCTTGGAGAGAAATACGTCTTCTGAGGAGATGAGGTCATGCTAGGGGTGTCGGGCATTAATGTCGGCTATGGTGGAGCCCATGTCCTCTGGGACGTTTCGATAGACGTAGCGGAGGACGAAATGGTGACAGTTGTAGGATCAAACGGCGCCGGGAAGTCAACGCTGCTCAAGGCGATATCTGGACTGGTTCGCCCCACCTCAGGTGAGATAACATTTCGCGGTCAACGCATTGATGGCCTACCTCCCTACCGGATTGTGGAAATGGGAATCGCACACATCCCTGAGGGAAGAAAGCTGTTTCCTCAGCTGACCGTATTCGAGAATCTTTGGCTTGGCGCCTACACGAGAAGGGCACATGAGAAGAAGGAAGAAACTCTTGAGCAAGTATTCAAGCGGTTTCCGATCCTGAAGGAGCGGCAGAAGCAGCTCGCAAGTACATTGAGTGGAGGAGAACAGCAGATGCTGGCCATAGCTCGAGGCTTAATGTCCCAGCCGACACTTCTTGTCTTGGACGAGCCCTCTTTGGGCCTGGCTCCGAAACTGGTCGTGCAGGTCTTTGACAGCATTAGAGAGATAAAACAGAGTGGAGTAGAGGTGCTTCTGGTGGAACAGAATGTTCGTCACGCGCTAGAGCTTGCGGACAGGGCGTATGTACTTGAAACAGGAAGAGTGACTCTAGAAGGCCCCTGCCAAGAACTGATCAACGATGAGCACGTGAAGAAAGCCTTTTTGGGATTATAGAAAGGATCTTTCCGGCTGCACCCGGATGCTTTCCGAGAGTTCCTACGATCCCTTCCGGTGCGAATAGCACCACGATTATGATTACTACTCCGCGAATGACTAGGTGAAGGACTTCTGAGCCGAATGCGATTCGAAGTATCCAGATCAGTGGAGTGAGCAGAAAAGAGCCTATCAAGGGGCCGGAAACCGTTCCCACGCCGCCTACCACTGCAGGCAAGAGAATGTCCACTGACACAAACATGGCCATTGAAGTGTCTGGCTCTATGAACAATGTGTACTGCGCGAAGAAGGCTCCGCCGATTGATGTTAGAGCTGCGCTGATAGCTACCGCGGTAAGCTTGTGTCTCAACGTGTTTATGCCAACCGATTGGGCTGTGTCTTCATCATCACGAGTAGCTGAGAAAGCGAGGCCAAGTCTAGCCTTCTTGATCGCATTTGACGTGAATACACCCAGAATCAGAAATGCTACTCCGATGAAGACGTATGGAGCATGACTTGTGTGAAACTGGAAATGCCAGAGCGAGTCAGGAACCACCGTATACCAAACGCCGACAGCTCTTCCAGTGATATCCCAAGCCAAGAAGATCGTGCGCATGATCTCAGCGACCGCCAAAGTTGTCAAAGTGTAATAGTAGCCCTTTATTCCGTAGCGGAAAACGGGATAACTGATAACAAGTGCGAAAGAACTGCTAATAGCTATGCCCACAAGAATTCCTATCCACGGGCTTACGCCCAGTCTCGTGTAGAGAAGCGCTGTGCTATAGGCCCCGAGTCCAAAGTAGGCTGCGTGCCCAATAGAGTAGGGTCCTGCATACACCGCGATCGTCCATGCTGTTGAGACGAAGGCATATAGAACGCAGAAGATGAGAACATCTGTGACAACAGGCGAGGATACGAAGGGCACAGCGCATATGATGCCGAAGAAGACGAGATAGAGAAGCGTGCTTCTGCCAAATCTCATCTTCGTAGTTCTCTCCCGAAGAGGCCTTCAGGTTTCAGAAGAAGCACAAGGATGAAGATGAGAAGAGGAACAGTCTGTCTTAGAAGAGGAGACAGCATGTAAGCTGTGAATACTTCGATCGTGCCAAGAATCAACCCTGCAATGAAGGCGCCGAGATAGTTGCCAAGCCCGCCCAAGATGATCACAATGAAGGTAATGACCATGAATGATGCTCCCAGAAAGGGGCTCAACGGGAAATATGTGCTCAGCAGGGTCGCGGCCACAGCCGTGCAGGAGATGCCTAAGCCGAATGAGAGTGAGTAGATCTTGTTCACGTTAATGCCCATCAAATGCGCAGCTTCTTGATCCTGTCCAGTCCCTCTGATGGCAGTTCCATAGGTCGTCTTCAACAGGAAAAGGTGCAGGGTCAAGGCAAAGACCATGGCGAGGATGAAACTCAAGAGTCTAGGGAAAGGAACGGCTACTGCTCCGAACTCCAGTCTCAAGTCAGCATATGATGTATGCACGTATCTGGGATCTGCTTTCCAGAGGACTATCACCGAGTTCTGAATTATCAGCGAAAGCCCCAGGGTCATAAGCATCTGTATATGGGTCGGCCGGCCGAGTACTCGCTTGATCAAGACCCTTTCCGTTAGGTAGCCGATGCAGAACAGAGCCGAAAACACGACCGGTAGGGCAAGCAAAGGGTCCATGCCCAGAATGGCCCAGATCCAGAAAACGAAGTATCCTGAAAGCATGAGAAAGTCGCCGTGTGCGAAATTCACAATCCTGACTGTGCCAAAGATCAGCGTCAGACCCATACTAATAAGTGAGTAAATCGCTCCTTGAAAGAGCCCTATCAATAGGAGATTCAAAAAAATGGGGAGATCAAGCTGCATCTGGAGTGAATATCCGTCCGTCTATCGATCTTTCCAAGTTGGCGCGGGGAAGATTAGTGGCACCGTCGCGATTTCCTCCGGCCAGACCGCGCGGTATACTCCCTTGGTCAGCTGAACCATGAAGTTGTTGGCATAGATGTTCTGTCCGGTGTTGTCGAATTTGACGCCTTTCCACGGGGGAATGATCTTGTCTCCCGCGATGTCGGTGCTGGCTAAGGCTTGTCGAAGCTTCTCTGGATCAACAGATGCGGCTCGTTCCAAGACGTCCCTTGCGACCGTTATGGTTGTGTGCATCTGCATTGTGTACACGTGCATGTCCCGGTTTGCTTCCTTCTTGAACCAGTCATTGATCTCTTTCGCAATCGGCTTCCTCGCAGTCAGGTCTATGCTCCACCCTTCCCGTCCAATGACATACTCCCCATCTTTGCCAACACTGCTTATGTATTCTGGAAAGATGAAACCCGCGGTAGTCATGAGTGCCTTCGGGAAAAAGTCAACGGCCTTCAGCGTCTTCGTCCAGAGTATCGCGTCAGGCATAGGCGTGTTCACGCTTAGCACTACGTCAGGGTTCGCGGCCTTCAGAGTCATGGCTTCGCTCGTCACATCGGCGGGTGACGCAGGGTGCCTTATGTAGGCCACCAGCTTGTAGCCACCCATTTCTGGATCAACATTGAGCTTCTCCCACTCTGTGGCAACTCCTACACCGAACAGTGACTCCTCCGAGATGAAGGCGACCGTCCTTATCTTGACCCCAGTCTTGTTCTGCATCCATTTCATGCACTCGAAGTAATTTCGCGCGAATATCGCATCGCTGCCCCATGTGCGGAAGAACCACTTGAAGCCTTGGCGTGTCAAGTCAACGTGGGAAGAGGCGTCACAGATGAATGGTATTCCGTATCGCTCGGATTCCTGAGCAGATGGGAGAGTCACGCCACTGTGGAGCGCTCCGATGATGAGGTGCACTTTGTTCTCTGTGATTAGACGCCTAGTCTGCGTCTTGCCTACATCCGGTTTTCCTTCTGTGTCAGCCACGATGATCCTGATTTTCGCGCCGCCTAGCGATTTGATGCCTCCTTCATCGTTGATCTTCTTTGCCAGCAGTTCTGACATTGCCTTCATTCCATCGCCGAAATAGGCCGCTGCTCCTGTCAAAGGCGCCAGTATGCCGATTCTTACCTCGTCAACTCTTGGTGCCACAGTCGTAGTCGGGGTTACCTGCGGAGGTTTGGGTGGCGTCGTGAAGGTCCATGCAACGCCTCCAGCGACAGCTGCAATGACGACGACAGCTACAATGATAGTTCCCTGAATCTTTGTTATAGCTTCCTTTCTGGTCCATATTGGTTTCATAATGACCACATTTCCGGAAAACGTCTTGTGAATCTAGGATTTATTTAAGACTTGCCTGCCGGGACGACAGTCCATCGAACCTGTATCCCTGACCTCCAATGAGTGAGTTCAAAAACAGGGTGCAAGATTCTGCGCGAGCGATTTCTCAGATTGGGCTTTCAGAATTCATGGCCAGGACTCATCGGAGGCATGGAGGAGCGAGGAAAATACTATAAGATAATCAAGAGTGATAGAGTTTCTTCGATTGAGAACAGCGAATCGTATTCGGTGACTATGTTGACGAAGATCATCAAGTTGGATGAAGCTCCTACGAAATCCAGTCGCGACATGAACGGAAACATGATCCTTCTCAGCAAGGAGATCGGAACCAAAGGATGCAACGCGGTGATCATCATCAAGGAACCGGGAGTGAGTGATAAGCCACTCCTCCACTATCACCACAAGAGAGAGGAGCTGTTCATTGTGCTTGAGGGCAGGGCTATAGGGGTGGTGAATGGGGAAGAGATGATTCTGGAACCAGGTATGGCGTTTCTGGCCCCTGCTGGCGACAAGCACTATTTTCACTTGCGAGCAAGGCCTCTAAACAATGCGATCTTCAAGATGATCGAGGTAGGATCTCCGATAGATGATGAAACCATCGTGGTTGAAGAGAAGTAGGTCTGGTGAAGAGGACTTTCAGGCTCTTTGTGCCAGCCAAGTGTTACTTGAGTGATTCTCAGGGAATGAGCGCGCGGCTGTCTTTGCTCTCTGACTATCTACTTGAATGACGGGATGACGGTTTCAGCGAAGAGTTCCATGCGCTCCAGCTTTTGCTCCAAGGTTTGTGCTATGAAGTCAAACCAGAGGTGTTGTATCCCGGCCTCTTCGTAGGATTCGATTCTCTTGATGATTTCTGTCGGGTTTCCAACGAAGTTGCGTTTCAGGAGTTCCTCCTGGCTGAATGACTTCAGATCTTTGAGTGTGGATTTCTGCAGTGAAAGCAGGTGGTGATACATCGGTGAGTCGAAGAAGTCTCGGCGTGCGTCTGAGCCTTCCTTAGAGATGCTGCACCCTGCTTCAGGAGCCACTTCGATCGCTTCAGGTCTTCGTTTCGCAGCCTTTGCATACGCTGCTATCTGCTCCGTGCCCTTCACAAGGTCTTGAGGTGTCATAGCAGCTGGTAGCCATCCGTTGCCGTGTAGGCCAATGCGTTTCAGGACTGATGGCGCGTTTCCTCCCACGTATATTGGAAATGGGTTTTGGATGGGCTTGGGGTACATCTCGATCTCTTTGAATTGTATGTGTTTTCCATGGTAGCTGGCCACGGGTTTGTCGAATAGCTCTCGCAAAGCCTCGACGCTCTCGTCCAGGATTGGCCCGCGGCTGCCTTTTCCTCCAAAGGCCTCGTACTCCTCTCTGTATGCTCCGAGTCCGACGCCGAGGATGAAGCGTCCGCCGCTGACGTGATCTAGGGTGATTGCCTGCTTGGCCAGGATCACCGGGTTCCGGATCGGTGCCACGATGACGCCTGTCCCCAATGTCACGCGTTTTGTCGACGCTGCCAGGTTCGAGAAGACTATCAGAGGTTCATAGAAGTTTGGGTTTCCCTTTTTTTTCAGATAGGCCTGTGTGGTGATGTGATCATTGCCCCATACTGAGTCGAAGCCAAGTGTCTCAGCTCTCTGGGTCACTATTCTCAGGTTCTCGGCTGATGCGAAGCCGATCGGATAGAACAATCCTTCTCGACAGGTTGACAGCCCGACACCGAACTTCAAACTCGATCCCTCAAATCTCTATGTCAATTATGGGCCATTTGTTTGATGCCGTGCTTTCGCGTGTCAGATGGTTTTTAGTCCCTCAGCGGGAGTTGTTATGTATCTGTGTCCTTTTTCTGTCACTAGAATTGTGTGTTCGATTTGGAGGCCGCCAAAGCCTAGTTCGTAGTAGGGTGTTTCTATGTTGAGCACCATTCCTTCTTCAAGCGGGGTGTGATCTGTAGGTCTTACTACTGGCATGTCGTAGACTTCTATTCCTATCCCATGTCCGCAATGGTGGCGTCGGTAGTGAGGTATTCCCGATCTCTTCGTCGTTTCCATGGCTATGCTGAACAAGTCTGAGACTTTCACGCCGGGCTTCGCGCTATTGATGGCTTCCTCTGTTCCCTTGGATATCGCGGCATGATACTGCTTGTGTTTCTCAGTGGGTTGGCCGAATATCGCGCTTAGGGCTATGTCTGACGCGTAGCTTCGATAGCTGCATCCTCCGTCAAAACGAATAATGTCATCTTTCCTCACTCTGTAGCTACTTGGCATAGCGTTTGGGAAGACACTTCTGGGGCCGCATCCGAAGACCGTGATGACAGGTTTGCCCCCTTCTCTTGCCACCGTGACCTCATACTCGCGGGCCAAGTCGATTTCGCTGACTCCCTCTCTAACAGATTGCAGAGCGACATTGACCGCTTTCTCCGAGATTTCCGCCCCCTTCTTGAGCCTCTCCACCTCTTCCGCGGTCTTCACCATTCTTATCTCTCTGAAAATGGAGGCTGCTGTCTTTACTCGGGATGATGGCAGCTTGCTCTTCAGTTCGTCCCAGTTGGCAAAGGTGATTCCCGCTTCGTCTATTCCAAGGTTCCCCTTGTCGAGTCCCCTTTCTCTCAATACCTTAACCAGTCCATCTATTGGTGTCTGCTCCGACTTGGCTTCTGCTGAGAGTTTGATGAACCGCTCCTCCGCTTCAAACAACTGCTTTCCCTTTGGCGGCTCAATGTAGAATGTTCCATAGTATCTTACGTCTCCTATCCATGAAGAACTGTCAGTGTATAGATCAAAATCGGATTGAGGTAGCACGATAGCTGGCTCACCGTCACGAGGAAGGATCGTGAAGACCTGGACTCCTCTCAGGGTCCAGTGGCTGAGGCTCCAGAAATCACTTAGATAGTAGCTGTTTTCCGGTAATGTCGCTACCAATGCGTCTAGATCATATCTGTCCATAAATCCGGATGCTCGCTTATGATTTAGAGGCAAGATTTCACCCTCGCAGGGTGTCCTCTGTTCTACTCCGCTGATAGTATAAGTGATTTTCCAGGCCCGGCATTCGCTTGATTCCTAGGAATCGTGAGTGTCCGTTGACTGGCCGCATGCTTCTTCGCGTTCCCGATGCGCAAGGATTCAAGCATGGTTTGGTGCGCACTAAATGGTCATGCCGTATCTTTGTTTCATCAGGTTTCTGAACGTGCCCCAGTCGGGGTCTATGGCCGAGAAAAGGCCCGGCATGCTCTTTCTTGTGGTCTCAAGGGCTTTCAGGCCGGTTGATGTGACGATGCAGACCACGGTCTCATCTTCTTGGACCTCTTCTTGTTCTCGGAGCGTCTTTGCGCCGACGATGGAGGCCATTGAAGCAACCTCTCCGTATATTCCTTCCATGGAAGCCAGCAGCTTCTGCATTTCGACAAGCTCTTCGTCAGTGGCTTTGATGGCGCGGCCTCCTGACTCGCGTACGGTCTTTAGGGCTTGGTAGCTGCTTGTTGTTCCGGCGATGGAGAGAGCTGAGGAGTCTTTCCACGGAACTGGCTCCACATAATCTAGGCCTCTTGAGATGGCGTTTGCGATCGGGCCTAAGACCTCCGGTTCGACGCTTATCATTGCCGGTTTCCCCTCAACTAGGCCTATCCTCTCGAATTCCTGAAAGGCCTTCCATGTAGCCCAGATGTTGCCGCCGTAAGCTGTAGGGCTAAATATCTTGTTCGGCGCTCTCCAGCCGAGTTGCTCGCATATTTCGTACCCTATCGTCTTGAGGCCTTCAACTCCGTAGGGGTTGTACGTGGCCATGGGCGAGGTGTACGTTCCAACGGGGTACCAGCCTAGCTCCCTCACACATCTAGACTCCAATGCCCACCGGCCCTCTGATGTGGTGACGGGCACGACTCTGGCTCCGTATACCTGCAGCCAGGTTAGCATGTTCTCGGGTACGAAGCTTGGAACGAAGACCACGCAGCTCAGTCCGACTCTTGCTGCGTAGGCCGCCGTGGAACCAGCCATGTTCGTGTATGATGAAACGGTGACTACCTTGGCTCCGACCTCTAGGCCCTTGGCGATGGCCGTGCATGAATGTCTGTCCTTGAAGGACCATGTTGGGTTCCTGGTTTCATCCTTAATGTACAGGTTCTTGATGCCGATCTTCCTTCCCAAACGTTCGCATCTCACGAGAGGCGTGTTTCCTTCGCCAAGTGTGAACATGTGCTGAGCGATCTTGACTGGGAGAAGTTCTTCGTATTTCCAGACACCTCTAGCCTTCGAACGTTTCTCCAGAGTATCCCTATCCAGAACGCTACCGACTCGGTCGTAGTCGTAGTTAATCTCCAGGTTCGAAACCATCTTGTCGGTTCGGCATTTGGGGCATCCTTCAAACATGCTCTGAAGCGGATAAGTTGCCCCGCACTTCAGACATTTCAGTTCCAAAGCATAGGACATTGAGTCAGTCCTCCAGACTAACTTCGAAGTGATATTGTGCCCGATCCTGATATAATGCATTTAGCACCTTGGAAGGAATGTTTCAGATAGCGCTCCTAGATCCTCTGACATTAAAAAACTAGGCATCTCGCAAAGTCTTATATTGAATTCGACAGGGTCGTCATTTGTGAGGTTGGACTCTTGGATTATGTGAATAGCATGCTAGAGGTAATAGGTAACACTCGCCTCTTGAAGCTGAACAAGGTTGGCAAGGACGTTCCAGCGAACGTGTTCGTCAAACTTGAGCACCTGAATCCAAGCGGAAGCTACAAGGACAGAATGGCTCTCGCAATGGTTGAGGGTGCGGAGAAAGGTCTCACTTGGAATGGTAAGAAACTGAAGAAAGGCGGTGTTGTATGTGACGCATCTGCTGGAAACACTGCTCCCGCCCTCGCGTTCGTATGTGCTGCTAAAGGGTACAAGGCGAAGTTGTGCACTTACAGGACGATGCTTGTCGGTCAAAGTACAAGACTGAAGATCACTGATGCCTTCGGACCAGATGTTTGCGAGTGTCGACCCCCTTCTGACTTTCTGACAGAGAAGGTCTTGAATGAGCTCACAGAGGAAGAGAAGAACCTGGCTTGGATCATAGCAGGGAAGATGCACATGGCTGAGCTAGAAAGGACCAATCCGGACACGGTCTGGGTTGATCAAATATACAATTGGCAGAACGTGGAAGGCCTACGGTCTATCGGAAAGGAGCTTTACAAACAACTGGATGGGAAGATCGATGCTTGGGGTTGCTCGATAGGATCCGGAGGAACATTTCTGGGAGTTGCACTGCCGCTGAAGGAAATGGGTGTGACGCCACTGACCTTCGGGGTCGTGCCGGCCAAGAGCGAGGTGTACATGGAGATGAGGAAGGCTGATGCCAAGAAGGGGGAGTTCGGGCCTTCCCAAGCAACCAAGAAATTGGCGCGGCTGATGGGGCTTGAGAAATGGGTGACTGAGGAATCTATTGCGGAACGGTTGTACAAGATGGGGTACCCGGACAGAATGTTCCAAGTAACAACGGAAGATGCGAGGAAGATGGCTAATCGGCTGTGCAGGGAGGAAGGAATCTACTGCGGTATGTCATCAGGCGCGAACGTGTTTGCGGCCCTGAAGATAGCTGAGGAGATGGAACTCGGCCAGAATGTGGTCACAGTCATTGTGGACAGAAGGGATCGGTATCTCGGGGAGTACCCGAACGATATTTACGTCGTGTAGACGCCCAGCGAATGATGTACTAGATGCGTGGCGCTCCGCACATGAAAACAGAGAGGAGGCATTAGGAAGATGTTGCTGAACAAGGAAAGGGCCCTCAGAATTATGTCGGAGAAAGGATTTGACGCTCTAGTCTCCACAGCCCAAGAGAACAACGCCTACTTCGGCGATATACCTGTGAAGGGGTTCTGCCTTTTTCCTTTGAGTGGAGCTCCAGCTCTGATAGCTAGAACGCTTGATGCATTCACATTGGCTGAGACTCCATCCTGGATAGAGGACGTCCGGTTCTACGGCCTCTTCCACATAATCACCTCAGAGAAAGCTCGTCTCCACGGGGCAGAGGAAAGAATGAACGAGCTGGTCAGCAAAGGCGGACTCGCAAAATACAATGACCCTATCGATGTACTCATGGAAAGTATTAGAGAGAACCATTTGGAGAACAAGACGATAGGAATCGACGGCAGCGGAATAGCCCTCTCCCAATATGAAAGGCTGAAGAAGAGACTCCCCGACGCGAAGCTGATTGACGCTTCTGAAGACATCGCCTGGATAAGAGCAGTGAAGACACGGCAGGAACTGGAGAACATAAGAACTGTGACGAAGGTCACCGAGAAAGGATTCGATGCGGTAGAGAAGGCTGCAGGCAAGGGCGTAAGTGAGAAGGAGCTCGCTGTAGCCTACCGAAAGGCTGTCGCAACCGAGGAAGAGGTAAGCATCCGCTTTTACACGTTTCTAGGCGGAGGCCGAGGCGCCGTACCTCTTGCTCCACCAAGCAAATACAGACTGAAGAGAGGCGACCTGATCCAACTGCACAGCTCACTCGTCTACAAGTACTATCACTCAGACATAGCCAGAGGTGCTGTTGTGGGAAAACCGTCCGAGAAACAGGTGAGGACTTGGAATGCCATAGTCAAAGGGGAGGAGAAAGTAATTGACAGCATACGACCCGGAATCAAGGCATCGGAGCTTTTCAAGATAGGTGTCCAGACAGTGAGGGACTGGGGTCTGCCTGGGTA
>Ga0209725_1002151_pt1 | contig 10743 bp, 8 predicted proteins | sample I18A1metaG_FD_184145 | JGI IMG/M metagenome (GOLD analysis project Ga0209725, IMG submission 184145) | Lake sediment bacterial and archeal communities from Gulf of Boni, Indonesia to study Microbial Dark Matter (Phase II) - ​I18A1 metaG... | ecosystem: Environmental > Aquatic > Freshwater > Lake... | reverse complement strand
TCCGGTCTGTGAGTGGATACAGGGCATTTTCCCTTGAGGCTCACTATTGCACCGCAGCCAATACTGCAGCCGTAACATGCGTACCGTTTCTCGAAGTATCTGAATTCAGCCTCGTCTCCTACCTTGGCCGCCTCAGGAAAGTCTATCTCCCCGATTCCTCCCCAGTTCTTCACTGGAGAATCACCGTTCAAGGCGGAGGGTTCATTGATTTTCGTGGTGCCGTATTTCTGAAACTCCTTAAAGTCCTCGTCTTTCAGATTGGTCTGAATCCATTCACGAGTGAGCTCCCTCAGCATGTCCGGATAGGCTATTTCCGGCGGCTTCACACCCCTCACCGCCACAGCCTTCAAGTTCTTAGAGCCCATAACGGCTCCGACGCCAGATCGGCCGGCTGCACGCCCCTTGTCGTGCATTATCGAGGATGTGAGAGCCAGCCTCTCGCCTGCTGGGCCAATACATACTACTTGAGCTTTATCGTCCGCGGCTTCATCCTTGATCGTCTCCTCTGTCTCAGCGTCTTTCTTACCCCACAAATGCTTCGCGTCTCTAACCTCCACCGCGTCATTCGTAATTTGGACGTACACCGGCGCAGCGGCTCGGCCCTCGAAGAGAACCGCGTCGAATCCAGTATTCTTCAGTTCCGGTCCCCAGTATCCACCGCAGCGGGAATCTCCCCAGGTTCCTGTCAGTGGTGACTTGCAGAAGACGCCGAAGCTTCCCGTGGAGAACGTTCCAACTCCAGTCAGTATTCCTGTTGCGAAACCCAGGATGTTCTCTGGTCCGAGGGGGTCGGTTTTGGGTTGAAGCTCGGAGTAAAGTAGACGGGCGCCCAGCCCGTAGCCGCCGAACCAGTCCCTGTAGAACTTGTCAGGGAGCGTCTGAACCGAATGCTTCCCCGTGGTCAGATTGATGCGAAGAATCTTGCTGTTGAAACCAAAACCCATACTCATCACATGCAGGTAGTACTGTGGGGCGTGTGTATTTTTGAGTTCTCAGCCGGAGATATGGAAGGAGAAAGAGGGGGCGATTCCTGGTCTCCAAGGATCTGAGCGATTTGCTTATCTTCTGATCCTTCAAAGGGATCGCACAGGTTTGATTGGCGGGGATGACCATGTCGAAGGAGAAAAAGAGGCTTCTTTACGTTCAGACCAGTGGAACGGATACGCCTGAGCGATTGTACGCGCCTTTCATTCTGGCAAGTACGGCTAGGGCTATGGATCTAGACGCGACCATCTACTTCGTGATAAAAGGAGTCACGGCGCTGAAGAAAGGGGAGGCTGAGAAGGTGAAGTTGGGAGGTTTTCCAAGTCTGAAAGAAGTCATGGATCAGGCTGTGAGGGCTGGGGTGAGGCTGATGGTCTGCGAACAGAGCTGCATGTTGCTGGGACTCGAAAAAGGGAGCTTCGTGGATCCAGCAAAGGTTGTTGGCGCAGCGACTCTGAACGATCTGGTGTTGGAGTCTGATGGAGTTTTATGCTTCTGAACAGATCTCAGGGTATATTGAGAAAGCATGATCAACGCTTGAACTACATTAGGGGCCTGTAAGCCACCCCTTCTCGCAGAAGTATGCTCCCAGCACCATTCCTGCTAAGAAGGCGATCAAGGCGATTTGCCAGAGCTGCCAAGACTAGCTATTGTTGATTTGCGCGCGCTAGAGGTTATTGGAGATAAGGAAACCAGCGCGCTCTAGTCAATTTGGTGGCAACCACGAAAAGCTGAGCAATTCTGCCTCTCAAATTGAGTTAATCCCGAGCAGAAATGATGCGATTTTCCCAATCAAATAGGTTGCTGCCGCCGATCCGAGCCCGGATAGAATCATCTCAACTATCTTGGTTCTGATGCGCATATTTGCCAGAATCGCCACCAATAGCCCAGTTGCCGCGAGGGTAACTCCGGCAAGCGTCACGGATAATAGAACCGCTGCGGCTGTGGTCAATCCAAAGAAATAGGGAAGTAAAGGGAGAAGGGCGCCAAAGGCGTTGAAGAGCCCAGCGTAGGATCCCGCCATCATTGGATTCACCAACGCCTCTCTTCTGAGACCATGCTCCTCTTCAGCTATGAACCTTGACAGCGTCTCATGGTGTTTGACAGATTCCTCGGCCACAGCCTTTGAAACCTCTTTGCTGTAGCCTCTCTTCGACATGTGACTGGATACTCTCTCTGTGAAGACATGCGCCACATACCTTGATGCCCTCGCAATCCTTCTCAGGATTCCCTCGTGTACCTGCCTCTGCGCCCTTGCGCTTGCATAGGTACTTATCCCCATAGATAGGGCCCCGGCTATGGCTACTATGAAACCGCCCAAAGCCACCTGAAGCGAATTGCCATAGACCCCGGCCAGTCCTGTTGTAACCGACAGAATCTCTACCAACCCATCGTTCATGCCTAGCACAGCGTCCTTGACATAGGTCAGAAAGCCTTCAAACCGCGACTCCTCCTTGTAGAACTCCTGCTCGTGGACAAGCTCGTCTTCAAGAATTCCTTTCAGCATTTGAGCTTCAGGTTCTTGGGCGATGTGAGCCTCCATGATCTCAGAGTACAGATCCACCGCATCCCCCTCGCTCATCTCCATCACTCGCAAGGTAAGTCCGCGGCCCAGGATCGCAGGCATATATCCATACGCCATAAGTTTCAACTTCCCGACTCGGATGGAAGTAACATCATGACCTCTTTTCTCTAGAAAAGATCTCCAATACCTGACGTGGTCACCTTCCATCTTTGATATCTGGTGGAATTTGGATCCTAGAGGATCTTGCACAAACCTCTTGGAGAGCTTGGCATAGATCGATGTGGCAAGTATCTCATCTTCAAGCGCCTTTTTCGCTAACCTGAAAGCTGTCTCCTTCGACATGCCGACACCACGCGCGCAATCTGCCTGTTTGCACGTGCTGTTCACAACTACAAACGGAAAACTATTGCGCATTTGGCGAGACGAATCGCGCGCCAGAGTGGTGCAAAATCGAAGTGTCTATGTAGAGAATCAATCTCATCTAGGCTGAAGACGGCAAGACCAAAGCACAAACCTGTTAACACAACGAATTATGCACCATTCTGGCGCGCTGTGCAGAAGTCAGCTAGGGCAACTTCTAGTTATACTTCTCTCGCATCCCTACTGGTCCTGTCTCATTCGGGTTACCGATCTCTTCCTGCTCACCTTCTTTTGCAGAAAGCTTCTTAGCCTTCTCGTGTCGCTCCTCTCAACGATATCAAACGTCTTTTGCCCCGACGGCGACGATTCTTTGAAGCCCATTCTTCTCAATATGATTGGCTTCAGCTCTAGGTCAACCTCGTAACCCCAACAGTTTCTGCCGAGTTCCTTTGCCATCTTCATAGTTGTGCCTGAGCCGAGGAATGGGTCGAGCACCGTCTCGCCTGCGTAGCTGAAAAGCTTGATCAGCCTTCGAGGAATCTCCTCTGGAAACGCCGCCACTCCCTCTTCCAGCCTCCCTCTCAGCGGCAGCACATTTGTTATGTTCCAAACAGAGAGATACCATTCGCGCCGGTTGTACTCTTTTGTATCTATCCTCGATGCCTCTCTGGTCTTACGGTCCAATGTTCGAGCGTGTTCGTAGTCAAACTTCCCTTTTTGAAAGATCAAGATGCTTTCCTGGATGTTGTCTGGGTAGAAGTACATTGGGTATGGGTTTTGGAGTAGCACCCCGCTTCTTCTGCTGATTCTACTGTAGCCCTTCGGCTTTACCCACACTATTCTGTCACGGTACCGGAAACCGTTCTCCATCATGATTTTGGTGATATCAGCGACAACTGGGTACTTCTCTCCTTCTACAAGCATATCATCTGTGACATATGCCGCAATTCTTCCTGAAGCCAGAACTCTATACAATTCCTTGGAGAAGTTTCTGATGAGTTGCAGGAACTGGCTGTAGTCTTTGAATAGGTCTGGGTAATCGAAGGGCGCGTTATAGTATGGAGGAGAGGTCACCATTAGGTGGATCGATTCTGATGGGATTTCGTGCATATCGCTGCAGTCACCAAAGATGATCTTCTGCCATGTCCTCATTCTCGCGAGCCCCACATTCTCCTAATACCTTTCCTAGACGAAGTGAAAACGCTTGTTCTTACGCCAACGCCCAGCATGGTAACGCCTGTATCTGTAAGCTTTAGTGGGTGATTGGCGCCTACGTCAGGTATCGGCGGGTTGAGAGCATGGCGAGGTCTGGGCCTGGCGTCTGCGTGACATTTGATCTCTGGGAAACGATCATCATGGATGATCCTGAGAAGGATCTCCTTCGCCGGGAAATGCGATGTGAGGGTTTACGGCGCGTTCTTTCAGGCTGCGGTATAGAGCTTCCTTTGAAGAAGCTTTTGAAAGGATATGACGAGAGTGTAGGCTGGTTTCAGACCTTTTGGAAGCGAAATCAAGACCTGCCGACGATTGACCAGATCCGATACATTGTGAAGACTGCTTCGGAAGGAACCATTGGACTTCCGACCGAGCCTGAGGACATCAAGGAGCTTCAGGAAGCCTATGTATCTCCAGTTCTATCTGTTCCGCCGGTTCTGAACCAGGAAGCTGCCTCGACACTGCAGGCCATGCGTAACCGGGTCCATAGGATAGGGCTTATCAGCAATACCGGTCGCAGCCCGGGCAGAACCCTCCGACAGCTCCTAGACAAGTTTGGCATTTTCGACTTCTTTGATGCAACTGTTTTCTCTGATGAGGTGGGTTGGCTTAAGCCAGATCAGCGAATTTTCACTGCGGCAGCAGAGAAGCTGGGAATTGAAATCGGGAAAATCATCCATATCGGGGATGATTTGGAACGGGATGTTTGGGGAGCTAAGCAGGCGGGCATGCGAGCCCTACTATTTGAGTACGATGTCCCGGAAGAATTTCGAAGACAACCTGGCTCCCTGTTCGCTCTCAGCAGAGCAACAAGAACGATCAAGGATTCAGAGATCAGTCCTGACGGCCGAATAAGGTCTCTAAGAGAGGCTTTGCAGTTCATTGACTAGTATCCCACGGGTTCAATAGTGGTGCTTGCTCTCCTGTTGGGTAGCTGTTGCCTACGTGGCACGTCTCGGAGAGAAGAATTGCAGCGTGACCAAGCTGGCGATCACGAAGGCTATGCCGAACGGAAAGACGAACGATATGCCAGATCCCTCCATCACTGTAGCCGCCACTGCTGGACCAACAGACTGCATGAGGCCTTCCGTGAACATGTAAGCACTGAAGCTCAGCCCTCTCTCTGATCTGGGCGCCATTTGTGAAACCAAGGTGTTCATGGGCGTCCACACGCCATGGTTGAAGAATGAGTATGCGAGATACAGGAGAGAGAGCAAGTAGAGTTCTGATGTCAGAGACAGAGCAAACAGAGATATGGCGCACCCGAGAGTTGCTATGTGGAGCGCCCTCTTTGCGCCAATCTTCTCTCCCAAGAGGCCTCCACCCAGCGCGCCCACTATGCCCGTAATGGGACCAAGCCCAAAGATGAGGCTGGACAGGGCTTCAGAGAGTCCTCTCACCTTAACAAGATAGGTGGTCATGAAGGTGGAAACGCCTGAGGTTCCGACCTCTCTCAACCCAATTCCAACAAGAAAAATCACGAAGCTGAAAGTCAGAACATACGAGAATCTAGCCAATCCAACCTTTCGCTCCTGCTGTCTCCGCTCATAGGTCTTGGTCTCAAGATGCGGAGTCCGCAGCAAGAACAAACCCCATGAGAGAACTGGAATCGCCCAAAACAGGTAGGTGGATCTCCAACCGAAAGTAGTCATGAACAATGTGAGGCTCACGGCGCCCACGGCCACGCCGGAGCTTCCCATAGCGTTGTGTATTCCGATTGATCGGCTGGCCTTATCCTCTTTGACGATTCTGCTGATCTGACTCAGTCCGGTGATGTGATAGAGGGGGGATGAAATTCTCATTACTGAGACCCAGAGCACCAGTGCCCAGAAGCTGCTTGTCTGACTCAGGAAGACTGCGGAGATGCCTTCTATTACCATGCTTGCACACAACAGATGTTTTGCACTGAATCGATCCACTAGGAACCCTATCGGGAAGTTCATCAGCAGCTGGACCAGATTGGGGACCGTAGCCACCAGAGATGCTTCAAGAAGACTGAGTTGGAATTCTCTCACGTAGACCGGGATCAACGCCACTTGGACGAGCAAATATACCTCAAGAAGGAGATGCGTGGTGCAGATCAGCCAGAAAGGTCTCTCCGTCCCTGTGTCACACCCCATGTTTCTGCATGTCTAACCGCCAGATCTGGCTGTAGGCAGTGGCTGGGATAGAATTAAACCTACGATTAAGCTGCCTAGAACTCGAAACTCCGCCGTTGTCGGCATTGACGATGCGGGAGAAATATGGTCTATCTTTTGATTGGCAGTTCTCTTGGATCGTAGACCCTGATCGATGAAGGAACAGTTCTCACTTCGTACGGGGCCGGTGGGAATCTGGGATCAGTTGCATAAACGTATGGAACCTGAGCATACGGATAGGGATAGACAGGTGACGGATAGCCTTGATAGTAGGCTGAACTCAGGTCCGCAGCCTCTTGCTGATAGAACGTCTCAGCAGGAACGGTAGGAGGATAGGAGACGCGCTGTGCTGGCGGTTGGTAGTAGTAGGCTTGAGGAGGAGGCTGGTAATAGTACTCTTGGGGAGGGGGCTGATACACACAACGTTGCGGCGGTGATTCAACATAGTGAACCTCTGCTGGGGGTTGATAGTAGACATCTGGCGGCTGGTCTACAAGAACCTCTTCAGGGGGAGGCTGGTAGACATATCGCTGTGGCGGAGGCTGATAGAGATACTCTTGCGCTGGCTGTTGCTGTGTGATCTTTAATGGCGGTTTGGGAACATAGTAGTAGGACAGGGCTCATACCTCTGATTTGCCTCCAATCCTACGAACGCGCGATATGTAAGACTGTTGTCTCCACAGGAAAGACCGCGCTGCACACTGGACAGAGATTGATCCGCTAAACAGGGAACAAGACGTAGTCCCTACGAATGCTGCGCAGGCAGCCATGCCGAAAGCCAATGAGCCAGCGCACAGCTATTTCTACATCCTCGCCTCAATAACATGGATTCAGGGTTATTTCGTATGACGGAGAAAAACAAAACCGCGCGATTGGCCATTGTGGGAGCCACCTTGATTGACGGGACAGGCTCAGCTCCCTTGCCAGATTCAACCATACTCGTTCATGGAGAACGCATTGAGAGAGCAGGACCACGCGACAGGATTCAGCTAGCTTCTGATGTGAAGATTATCGAAGCTGAGGGCAGATGGCTGCTTCCAGGCCTAGTGGATTTGCATGTGCACCTGTATCATCCTGGATTTGTGCCGCTTCCTGCAAAAGGTTCCCAGCTTGTCTATGCGAGCGTTGTCGCCGCGAACAATCTTCGCTCTGCGCTTCAGGCGGGCATTACCACGCTTAGAGGAGTTTCTGATGGTGACCACCTGGATCTTGCGATGCGCAGCGCAGTGCAACGCCACATGATTCTAGGTCCAAGGCTCTTTGTTGCCGGGAAAGGCATCTGCATCACCGGTGGCCATGGTTCAGGCCTTCCCGGAGTGATGCATGAGGTGGATGGGCCTTGGGCCGTTAGGAAGGCCGTACGTGAAGAGGTGAAGGCTGGAGTTGACCTGATCAAACTACTGTCCTCACACAGGACCGATTGCCCAGAGTTCACTCAGGAAGAGATTGAGGCGGGAGTTGATGAGGCACATCGCCACGGAAGGAAGATAGCGATACACGTTGCAAACGACATAGGGGTCAAAATGGCTGCCAAGGCGGGTGTAGACACTATTGAGCACGGTAGCTTTGTCGATGAAGAGTCTGCTGACCTGATGGCGAAGAAAGGCATTGTGCTGATACCGACGCTTTGGGTGAAGAACCACATACCGGAGAAGATCAAGAAACAAAAGGAGCAACCGGGTGACAAACGAATCTTCGACCTCTCAGAAGCAGATCTTGAGGAAACCCGGATCTGGTTTGAGCGATGCGTAGAACAGCTACCCAAGACCATGAGAGTTGTTAAGTCGAGAGGGATCCGTGTGGGAACTGGCACAGATAATGTGTTCGCGGATCAGCCCTTTGCCGTGCTTCCCGAAGAGATTGAATGGTTAACCAAGTACGGCTACTCGAACATGGAGGCCATAGTGTCAGCAACAAGGATTGGGGCCGAGGCGCTCGGGAAGGAAAACGAGTTCGGCACGATTGAGCAGGGAAAGTACGCAGACCTCATAATGGTCGAGAGAGACCCGCTGAAGGACATTGCTGCTCTGAAAGAAGTCTCTTGGGTTATGAAAGAGGGAACGATAGTGCCTCAACATCCTGAATGGAAACGCCGCCCGATTGCAGACCCGCAAACCGTAAGCTGACTGTCTAGTCTCTGACTGGAACACTCGTTGACAGGAGGGGGCTCATTAGCTTCAAACGTTTGATAGAAGCTTTCGTGACAAATGGGATTTCTCGGGCGTGACATCCGGGCCTGTTCTTTGAGTGTACTATTTGTCGAGTAGCTCAAAGAGGGACAGTTTTGAAGCTGTGACACCACATCGTCTTCTGTCGCTTTCCATCAACTGTCCTTTCTCTTCTTCCGGTTAACTCCTCAATGTCTATGACGATGCAGCAACACTCGGTTACGGACCTGTTCTGGCCTATTCTCAGGCCGCCTTCCGAAAGGGGTTTTCGATATCTTTCGTCATACTTTTCACCAAAGAGCTGAAGCAGACGAATTCTCTCATTCTCATTGTCTTCAATGCGCGCCTTTCCAAAGGCTAGAACGCTATCGTAGTCAAGGTGGCATCTGGCGGCGTAGTGATAGCTCACCTTTCCCGCGAACTCGTCGATCTCGAAGCAACAGCTGGGATTCTTTTTGATAATATCCAGCTTCTTTCCTTCCCAAGCACAGTGGAAAGCGATCTTCCCCTCGTTATAGATGAAGTTCACAGGAACCAGGTACGGCACCGAACCATCGCAGACCGCCATTCGCCCCACCTCTGCCCGATTCAGAGCTTCCTCCATCTCCTTCAATCCGTCTTGTACAAGCTCGTCTTTTGCCAAAGGTTGAACCCAAGACCGATTACTTCAGCTAAACATATAACAGGTGCGGAATTGGCGTGCGCTTTATCAATTGCCGACAGAGTTCTGAGCTGAGAAAACATGTGCAAATGCCTCTGAGTTAACCTCCGCAGAAAATGGATGAAGTAAAGTGAATCTTTCAGTATCAAGTCTCCAATGCAGGATTCGATCGTCGCCGAAATACGATCGTATGCTTCTATCCGCTATGTCTGTTGCGCATTTTCTGGATGATGGACTCGGGCGAGGATACAGCACACTGTTGCCGTTGATTCGCTCTGCTCTCAACCTGTCCTACGTGGATATTGGCGTCATCGATTCGATGCAGGCAGGGCTCAGAGCGGTTGGAGCACCAGTAGTAAGTTGGATATCAGACAAAACGGCGCAACGCAAACTCCTGTTGATCTTGGGCATCTCAGGGTATTTCATAGGCACCGCGGGCCTCGGCTTTGCCCACAATTACCTGTTCCTAATTACGGTGGTTCTTGTTGCACAGTTGTCCTCATGCATCTATCACCCTCAAGCAGTCTCGATTCTAAACTTCAGTTTTCGGAAACGCCTCCATTCAGCAATTGGAATCCATGGCGCGGTCGGAGCTATGGGTTTGGTTGCCTGTCCCATCCTCATCTCCTTCGCATCTGATGCATTCGGATGGAGGATCGCTCCGATCCTAGTGTACACTCCAATGCTTGTTGTCGCGGTAGTTCTGCTCGCACTAGTGCTAGGCGATATTGGAAAGTCGCAGAAGGAGCCGTTCAAACTGAGCACATTGAAGAACAGCTGGCTGGCGATCACCATGCTCGCCATCTATTCCGGGTTGGAGTCGTTCGCCTACTTCAACACAAGCTCGTTGCTGCCGCTCTATCTGCGAAACGTCAAAGGATTCGATATGGTGATGATCGGCCTGTGGTTAGGCATGGGCAGCGTCGGCAACATTGTCGGGCAACTTCTAGTCGGTTTCGGAACTGAAAAACTGGGAACAAGAAGACTCATCTTCATAACCTCCATTCTATTCGGACTGCTCTTCTACCTGTTTCTCGCAGCAGACAACTACTGGCTACAACTCCTGCTATTTGTCGCCTCCTCCGCAGCCAACGCAGCCGTCTTTCCATTAGAGATGTCAGTGACAACGGAGGTCGTGGAGAAGGAAGCTGTAACAACAGCCTTCGCGATCGTCAACAGCCTTTCATCAGTCACAAGAGTGATAATGAGTCCCATCATGGGCTACCTAGCCGATCAAATGGGACTCACCTTCGCAATGAGCGTGGCTCTGATACCAGCAACCATGGCAGGCTTCGCAGCCCTCGGAATAAGACCCACTCAACGACCCAGGCCCTGACCAACCCAGAATTCATCAATCATGATTACAGAAAGTGGGAGCGATGGCTTCTGCGGCTGTAGGATGTTGAGGGTGATATCACCCCCCCTACCCTCCCTTTATATTCCATCAGACCGGATGAGGTGATTGGCATAGGGTGGTGCCACCCCTCCTACCCCCTGCCGGCACGATTCGAAGATGAATACGAACTCGTTCGGATTCAATGTTTCAGGCTAAATCTGAACCCCTAGGATTCATCTAAGCTCAAAATTGATAGTATGTACGTCAAGGAACCCGCTGGGCTGACGCATGATGGGTGTAATCAGCCCCCCCGGGGGTGGGTGAAGCAGGTGTATACAGCCCCCCTACCCCCCTCA
>Ga0209725_1002150_pt1 | contig 10744 bp, 7 predicted proteins | sample I18A1metaG_FD_184145 | JGI IMG/M metagenome (GOLD analysis project Ga0209725, IMG submission 184145) | Lake sediment bacterial and archeal communities from Gulf of Boni, Indonesia to study Microbial Dark Matter (Phase II) - ​I18A1 metaG... | ecosystem: Environmental > Aquatic > Freshwater > Lake... | reverse complement strand
GTAGTGCAGCGTCACCGATTCTTCGATCGCGGAGCGCGTCTGCCTTGGAATGAACCGGGGGGCGGAGGTTTCGGTGAGTTCGCGCGAAGTGAACTTGATCTCGATGCGCGGGCCCTCGGCCTCGTAGGTGCCGGTGTCCACGGTTTTCTCCAGCAGGCCCTCCGCCTTGCGAACACGTTCGCGGAGGGCGCGGTTCCCCGAAAGTGAGATCTTTTCCGCCGTTTCCGACCCTCCCATCGCCGGGAGGGCGCAGTACATTTCCTTCCACGCGTCCTTCGTCCCGCCCAGGACGAGCGTCGTCGCGAACTTACCCTCGGCCGGGCGCGCGTCGGCGATGAACGCGCTGAAGACGTAGCCGCCCAGGGGCTCGCTGTAGAGCCATTTTCCCTTCTGCTTCGCGATCACGTCGTCGCGGTCCGCGCGCGAAATGACGACCCTGGTTCCGTAGGGGAGCACGGTCACGATGGGCGCGCCCACGCGCGGCTCCTGGCGGCAGACGAGTGAATCGGTGGCCGTGAATTTATACTCCTTTTTCCCGCACGACGCGTGCGCGACGCACAGGATCGCCAGCATCGACAGCGCTAGTGCCCGTTTCATGGTGTCCCCCCGGCTTGCAAGGTGGAGCAATCCGCCCCGCACGATGATAGCGCGTCTGCCCCGGGGGAGGCAAGTATTTTTCATGGCGGACCGCCGGGTTGCCGTTATACGATATCGATGGGCAGGGGGATGAAAGTGATGATGAATATCGCGACGCAGCACCATCCCAGGAGCCGCTCGGCGGGGCTGAGCCCGGGCCCGTCGGGGACGGGGGGGTGGCCGATCATGAGAAAAAAGAGCGCCATGAATATCCACACGAGCCATCCCGGCCACACGAAGGAGAGGCCCGCGAGCGCGATGAAAGCCGCCCATCCGAACGCGAGCTGCCTGCGGCCTATGAGCGCGTAAAGGACGTGGCTCCCGTCGAGCTGGCCCATGGGCATGAGGTTCAGGCTGGTGATGAGAAAGCCTATCCAGCCAGCCAGCGCGACCGGCGAGAGGAAGACGTCCTGGCCCGCGGGAATGGCGCCGTGGATGGCCCAGGTCACCGCGCGCACCACGAGCGAATCGCCAAAGACGAGGATCTCGCCCTCCACTCCCGTGGGAATGGGCTTCACCGGCGAAATCCAGATGCCGTAGGCGAACGCGGCGAGGCTCAGGACGAAGCCCACCACCGGACCCATGGCTCCTATGTAGAGGAGCGCGCGCGTGTCGGTGATGGGCGACTTGATCTTGATGACCGCGCCCATGGTGCCCACGATCGAGGGGAACGGTATGAAGTAGGGCAGGGTGGTGTGCACGCCAAAGCGCCGCGCCGCCAGGTAGTGCCCCATCTCGTGGGCGAGGAGTATCGTCATGATGGAGATCGAGAAGGCGAACGCGCTTGAAAGCGTTCCGTCGCGGGAATAGCCCGCCAGCGTGGTGGTCGCCAGCGTCACGATGAACAGGAGCGCATGGATCCAGAACGGGGTCCCGCGCGAGGGACGCGCCGGCGCCTCGCGCGCCTCGAGCATGCGGATGACGCGGTAGGCCTGGGGGCTCATATTGAGGGTGGCGAAAAACGCCTTTGTCCCGATGCGCGCTTTATGCAGGAGCCTGCGTATCATGGGCCGCATAATGCACGGTGCGAGGCCCGTTTTGCAAGCAGATAATTTTCCCGGCGCCCCCGGTTATTTATCGTCCTCGTCCCGCTGATCCTCGGGCTCCCAGGTGAAGGTGGAGTTCCCGTTCCGGGTCCGGTCGTCGAGGCTGCGCATCGCGTATTTCTTTCCGTCGCCGTTGGGTATGTAGGCGTTCTTCTCGCTGTGGTAGTAGCTGTCCATGGCGCTTATGTACTGCGTCGCATCGGGCCAGATCTTGAGGCCCTTTCCCTGCTCGCATCGCTCGTTGATGAAGTGCCCGATCAGCCGGGAGCCGTCCACGTAATACCAGACCCCGTCGCCCTGGATCATCCCGTCCTGGAACTCTCCCACGTACTTGTCCCCCGAGGGGAGTATGAGCGAGCCCTGCCCGTGGGTCCTGTCGTTCCTGAAGTTCCCCGAGTACTTGGCCCCGAACCACTTGGACTTCTTTCCCCAGATGTACACGCCGTAGCCGTGTTTTTTCCCGTCCTTCCAGTCCCCGGAGTAGCTGTCACCCTCGCCGTAGACGAGCGCCTTTTCCTCGCGCTGCTTCCCGCCCTGCCAGGTGCCAAAATACTTTTCCCTGACCTTGCCGTCCGCATCGAAGACGAACATTGATCCCTCCCCGTGCGGGGCGCCGTCCCTGAACTGGCCTATGTACTTCGAGACGAGCTTGCCGTTCTCGTCGAACGTGAGCAGGGTGCCGTCGCCCTCGTAGCGGCCGTTGGAGACCTGCCCTATGTACTGGGATGAGAGCTTTCCCTTTTCATTGTACACGAACACGACCCCTTCGCCCTGCATGGCCCCTTCCCGGTACATCCCAAGGTATTTCTTGAGGAGCCTTCCGCTTCCGTCGTAGAAAAATTCCGAGCCATGCCCATGCTTCTTGCCGCCGGCGAACATACCGACGTATTTGCTGGTGAGCGCCCCGTGTTCGTCATAGGTGAGAAGCGTTCCCTCGCCGTGAGAGTTCCCGTCCTTGAAGTTGCCTTCATGGGTGCTTCTCACGCGTCCCTTTTCGTCATACACGGTGAGCGTGCCTTTTCCGTCGGGCCGGTTGTTCGCGATCCCGCCCTTGTATTCCGATGCCACTTTTCCGTCGCGGTATGTCGTGATGGTGCCATCTCCCTGGGCCCTTCCGTTCCTGAACTCTCCGACGATCTTTTCTATGAGCTTCCCGTCCTCGTCGAAGCCCTGGAGCGTGCCCTTGCCGTGGGCCTTGCCGTCTTCGACCTCGCCCTCGTACCTGGTCCGTTCGCGCCCCTTCTCGTCGTAGGTGATGATGGTTGCCTTGCCCGAAACTTTCCCGTTCTTGAATTTGCCGATTGTCTTGCGGACAACCCTCCCCCTGGCGTCGAATTCCTGCACCTCGGCGTCGCCGCTCGGTCTTCCGTCCAGGAACCTGCCCTCGATCCTCGACACCATCCTGCCGTCGGAGTTGAAGCCGGTGAGCACGCCCGTGCCCTCCGGCTTCCCGTCGGCGAACTCGCCCGTGTATTCGGACATCATCTTCCCGTTCTGATCGTAAACCTGGAGCTGCCCCGCTCCGGAAGGCTTCCCGTCGGCGAACTCTCCCTTGTAGACGCGGGCCACCTTCCCGTTCTCGTGGTAGTCGGTGAGCGTGCCCTTCTCGTATTGGCCGTTTTTCACCGTGCCGGTGAACACCGAGCTTACCGCACCCTTCGCGTCGTACGTGGTGACGGTCATTTCGCCCTTTGGCGTGCCCTTGGAGAATTCCCCCTCGACCGTCCGGATGAGGTTGCCCGCGTCGTCGTACTCGTAGAGCTTCCCTTTCCCGTGCGGTTTGCCGTTCCTGATGTCGCCCTCGTACTTGAACTTGCCCCAGCGGAGCACTCCCTTCCAGGTCTCGTTTTTCTTGCGGTCCGCGGCATCCTTTGCGTCGGCGTCTTTCTTCACTGCATCGTTGACGGTTTTATCGTCGGTGCGGTTCGCGTCGCGCGTGTCCGAGGGCGTACGGTCGACGCGGTCGGCGGAAGGTTTGTCGGTTGACGGGATCTTCGTGTCCCTGCGGTTCTGCTCGCCCGTGTCGCAGGCGAAAAGGGCGAAAAGGCACAGCGAGGCGCCGACTAACATGTATTTTGTCAAAGCGCCGCTTTGGAACCGGGTGGTGAATTGCATGGTATGGCCGCTCCTGTACGTGGTCCGCTCGGACCGCCCGGGTGATGGGGGACCGATTATACAATTTGCACGATGCGCGTGCGCAGTGGTTCTATATATCGCAAGGATTACCTCTTCAAATAATCGAGCATCGTTTATTAATCAAATCAAATTTATGGAAGATGAGCATTTTTTCCAGCCGGCCGGGAATCCTTCCTGCCGATAACGCGCCGGGAAGCGCTGAATTATGCTCATGCTCTCCGGCCGGATGCCGATACAGTAACCAGGAAAACCCATTTTGCAGCCAGATGGATTGAAAGGTGCACTAACATGAAGAAAATCGGCCTTGCCGCGGTATGCGCTGCGCTGTTCGCGATAATGTTCCCGGCGGGGGAGCTCGCTTCCTCCGATAAGACGTTTACGGTGATCGACCCCATGAAAATATCGCGGTACGACGAGGACCGGGTCGCCTACCAGCGCATCGAGAAGAACGTAAGCCCCTATGTGGAAAACTCGATCGAATCCCTGCTCATGGTCCGCCGCAAAATGGTGTACCTGATCGTGGACGGTTACGACGTCCCCGCGGAGGTGGAGCGCAAGCGCGCCGTCAACGAGATAGAGAACCGGTACGTGGTGAACGAGGACCTCTGGGTAAACAAGATAAACGGGAAACCCGATTATGCGCGCATCCTGGACAGGCGCATGGTCAAGCTCGAAAACTCGAACGAGGAATTCGTCACCAACAACTTCGGCGCTTTCATGAAGAATACCAGGGACAAGTTCCTGAAGCGGCACATCGAGGTCTTTCGCCAGCTCATGAAAAACCGCACGGAATCGGAGCTGCAGATCGACGTGCATCCCATCCAGGTGAACCTGGCGCTGCGCGAGAGCGAGAACGTGCGCAAGACATTCATGAGCGCGCATGCGAAAACAATCAACGGTACCGTGTACTACTGCGAGGACGCCAATGGCGACGGGGTTACCGAGACCTTCACGGTGGAATTCAGGGACGGCTTCAACTGGGGCCTTGACTGCGGACCGAACATCATATTCATTTATAACAATACCGACAAGGACGTCGAGTCATTGATCGGGAAACTCGCGTTCGAGGCGGTGAAGGGCAGCGTCGCCGAGGAGAAGGCGATCATGGAAACTTTCCCGGACGACAAGACCGTCTTCGACATGATCGACGACATCACTCCCCTGGACCGCAGGGTGGAATCCCGCTAGGCGTTGAAACGCGCATCGCCGGCAATGGCCGGCCTGCCGTGATGAAGAATCCAATGAAGAGCGCCCCGCATGCACGTGCGGGGCGTTCTGACTTTGGGGCAGTGAATGCCGGCGACCGATAGTTATCGGTGTCCGCGGGGTCCGTGGTTCCCGATCAGGGACGCGCGTTTACTTGTCCCACTTGCCCCTGCTCCTGAGCTCGGCCACGATATCCTTGGCCTTCTGCTTCAGGGTGAGGTAGTCGGTCTTCGCCACGCGGTTGAGCGGCATCTGCGCGGGTGCCAGGATGACCACGTGCGACGGCCGCGAATAGGACGAAATGTCATCGCACGCCTTCAGGACCATCTCCTCGGTTACCTGTTTACCTTCCAGGGTCTCCACGAACGCCATGATGCCCTCGCTGAATATCTCGTGCTCGACGCCCACGACCGCGACCATCGACACGCTGTCCTTGAGCTTCTTGCTGATGTGGTTTTCGACGTCCTCGGGATAGACCTGGTAGCCCTTGGGCTTGATTACGAGCTTTGAACGTCCCGAAAAGTGCAGGCCCTTGTCGTCGTAGAACCCCAGGTCGCCGGTATAGCAGACCCCGTCGGACGTGATGGTCTTCGCGGTGTTTTCCGGATCGTTCATATATCCCAGGAAAATCTGCGGTCCTGTAAAGCAGATCTCGCCGATCTCCCCGGGCCCCTTGGCCTTGCCCGCGGTGCGGTCGGGGTTTACCGGCTCGCGCACGCTGATGGGGCACAGGACGCTGTCGAAGCCGATGCCCTGGGTAATCTCCTCGACTCCCGCGTCCGGGTTGGTGTAGGTGACGAAGCCGGCGGTCTCGGTAAGCCCCAGGCCCGTGCCGATGTGCGGCGCCATGGCCTTCATCTTGGTGAGGAATTCCTTCGACACCGCCTGGCCGCCATAAAGGACGAAGCGGAGCGACGAGAGATCGTAGGTCGAGAATTCGGGGAGGCGCCACTGCATGTTGAAGAGCGCCGGTATCTGGCCCATGACCGTGACCTTGTGTTTCTGGACGGCCTCCAGGCTCATCTTCGCGTCGAAGATGTGGAGGATGACCATGGTTCCGCCGCCGAAGACGGTGGTGGCGAGCTGTTCGGTCGTGCATCCCACGTGGGAGGGAGGAAGGTTGACGAGCATCCTGTCGGCGGCGACGAGGTCGAAGCCCACGGCGAGCCCGATGTTCTGGATGATGATGTTCTCATGGCACAGGAGGGCGGGCTTGGGCGAGCCCGTCGAGCCGGTGGTGAAGATGATGAGGCAGGGGTCGCGTTTCACGACCTTTTTGCGCGCGCGCCCTACCTTCCCCGTGAGCATGGCGAGGATGAATACCTTTTTAATATCCTTCACGAACTCGGCGATACCGACGGCGCCCGGGATGATGAGGTCGGCTTCCTTCTGGAACTGCACCCAGTGCTTCACGTAGGGAGATTTGGGCAAGAGCTCCTGTATCATGGGGCGGAAGTCGGCGACCGGGGTCTTGCCCAGGAAGAAGTACGCACGGGGCTTGAGCTTGTCCAGGCAGTACTGGATTTCGGCGGTCTTGAGCCGGAGGTCCAGAGGGGCGATGATGACGCCTATCCGGAAACAGGCATACATGAGGTAGATGTGTTCTTTAAGCAGGGGCAGGCTCGTCGCAACGATATCGCCCTTCCTTAAACCGATCGAGAGGAGCTTCGCGGAAAACGCGGAAACAGAGGTATTGAACTGCTTCCACGAAACGATCTCACTGGTATTGTGTTCGATGATGGCGGTTGCGGCCTTCTGTTCCTTCGCATACTTCGCCACGTAATCGGCGAGATTGGGGAGCATCTCCTGGTACATCTCGCGACAGCGCTGGTCCTTCTTGGGATCATGCATGATTATGCCTCCGGGAATTAGTGCGGTTACGGGCGTGCGCCGGTGCACGAACCCTGCTGGTCGGCCATGCGCGCGCCCCGAGAGTACAGCTTAGACTGACGGCCGGGCCCTTGTCATCTTGTATTATGATTCCGGAAAACAAATTTTTCGGGTGAAAGACGGCCCTGGGCGGGGTGATGCAGCATGAGTGGGGCGGCAGCGGTGCGAGATGGGGGCTAGATTCAACCGATAGTTATCGGTCCCCCTCCCTTTCCTCGCGGCGCGCCCTGCCGCCCGCGTGCCTTTCGCGGTACTTGGCCGGGGTAAGCCCGGTGATCTTGATGAACCATTCGTAGAACGATGACGGTGAATTGAACCCGACCGCGTAGGTTATGGATGTCACCGATCGCTCCGGGTTGGCGGTGAGGAGGGACTGCGCCTCCCTGATGCGGTATTCGTTCACGAAGGCGTTGAAGTTCCGGTTGAGCCGCTCGTTGAGGAGCTGTGAGAGCTGGTAGGGGGCGATCGAAAGTTCCCGCGCCAGGAGCGCGAGGCTCAGGTCCTCGCGGGAGTATATTTTCTGGGTGTTCATCTTGTCCAGGAGGCTGTCCATCAGCGCGTCCACGTCCAGGCCCTGGATGCGTGATTTTTCATACCGCAGCTTGGTGGCCCCGGCGCGCGCCTGGAGGGTATAGCGCGGGTAGCGGCGTCCCATGTAGTAGACGAGCAGGACAAAGGCGCACATCATCAGGGAGATGGTTTTGATGACGGTCTCGTAGAATCCGTGGCTGAAATCGAACAGGTTATAAAGGAGGAACCCGGTAAAGTAGGTGAAGATGGCCAGGAAGGTGAGCGCCATGATCGCCAGGGAGTGAAAGGTTATCCTTCCCACGCGCATGAAGCGCGCGCGCATCAAAGGGGCGCTGTTCATTAAAAACAGCCCCATGTAGATGATCATGGACACCACGATCAGCAGGATAATTATCGAGTAAACGGCGACGATAGTGCTCTCGCGGGCGAGCCGGAAGGTGTTTGTGAGGAGCGCGCGCTTGGATTCGGCGTCCATGGCATAAACGGGGCTTAAAAGGAGGGCGATGAGCACGCCCGGGAGGAAGTGCAGCAGGTTGATGAGACGGTACCGATAACTATCGTCGGTCAGGAACTTGAAGTAAAAATAGAGCAAAGGCCCCGTGAAGTAGAGGAAGGGCGCGTGCATGAAGGCGAGCTGGGGGAATTCGCCCAGGATGCCGGACACCATGAGGCCATGATAGGACTGCCACACCGCGATGCAAAGGAGCAGCATGGACAGAATGTAGTTGCCCGCGTTCCGCGGCCGTTCGATCAGCTGTCCGACGGCAATCGTTGCAGCCAGTCCCGCGCCGAAAAATACCAGGAATACAAGAAATCTATCCAGCATGCATGCCAGCCGTGTACCTTGAATAACCTTGTACTTCATTACATGGTACGCCGCGGTTTGTCACCTGTTTTTGGACCTACGGGAACACCCGCGGATCGGACGGGAAAGGAAAAGAGGCTTTACACCTAACGGCGAATGCGGTATATCATGTGCATGCCGGGCGCCGAGTGCGCCCAGGAACATGAAGGAGGTCGTGCTGATGAAGATCAAGGTCCTCGCGGGCGTAATCGTCACCCTGGCGGCGCTCATTATCGTCGTGCTGGGAGTATTCCGCATCATGGCGGATGTGCAACCGGGCCGCGATGCTTCGGCAAAACTGGGCATACCGTACCCGACGGTGATCGCACACCGTGGCGCATCATACCTTGCCCCTGAAGAAACGATGCCCGCATTCCTGCTCGCCCGCGAGCTCGGCGCGGATTACATCGAAATGGACCTGCAGCGCACGAAGGATGGGGCGATCGTCGCCTTCCACGACGACACGCTCGAGCGCACCACCAATGTGAAAGAGGTGTTTCCCGGCCGCGAAAAGCAGTTCATCAATACCTTCAACCTTGGAGAGCTGAAGCGGCTCGACGCCGGCTCCTGGTTCAACAAGGCCTATCCCGACCGCGCGCACCCGACATTCGCAAACCAGAAAATCCTTACCTTGGAAGAGGTGATCGCCGTCGTGGAGGGGGGGGTAAACAAACCGGGACTATACCTTGAAACGAAATCGCCCGAGCGCTCACCGGGAATTGAAAAGCTGATCGTCGAGATCCTCGCGCTGCGTGGATGGATCGGTCCCAATGCGAAGAAAGGCGCGCTCATCTTCCAGTCCTTTGACGCGGCAAGTCTTGCGAAGTTCAAGGAGCTTGCGCCCGAGGTACCGCGCACCTACCTGATCGACGAAGACATGGCCAGGAAAGAATCCTGGTCTGAACTCGTGGATCGCGCCGTGGCACACTCGGGGGTGGGTCCCGTTGGTTACCTTGGGTTTCCCTGGAATATCGGAAAGGCGCATAAGAAGGGGCTGCTGGTTCATGTCTACACGATCAATGAGCTTGCTCACATCAGGCTCTTCTCGTTTTTTGGCGCGGACGGGCTCTTCACGGACCGCTGCGACCGATTGCTCGTTTACCAGGGACGCACGCTTCCCGCCCAACCCGCGGATATATTAAAGAAGCTCGGATACTGACGGTACAGATCCTTCCACGTTCAAGGTTTGCAGCACCATTATTTCTGTAGACGCCTTTCCTGCCGGGAGGCGTCTCGGTTTTCCCGTCCGCTTAAAAATTTACTCACTGCTGAATTATTTCGCGAACGGCGTCTCCCGGATCGTAATAATTGTATCAAAAACCAGGGAGGCAGAAGGATGGAAACGACAATCAATGTGAGCATGGCACACCGGGCGATCCTGACGAATGCAGCGAAGGCCATGGGTGTTTCAAGGAGCTGGCTGGTAAGGAGCCTCGTACAGAAGGCGATGAAGCAATGCAAAGGCAATCCGGCGGGATTTGTGCCGGTTCGATACCAGGAACGTCGCGGCCCGGGATTTCGGGCACCGATGAGCGTGTGCTATAATGAGCGGGACTATGAATGGATTATTGATTCGAGGAAGTTCAGGAAGGAGACAGTTTCGTTTATCGTTGCGTGGGCTATTGAGAAGTACCTGGTTCCCAAGAGCGATGCAAGTCGAAAAAATGCGCTTAAACTGGTATCCGATAACTATGGGTTCGCGCATTACCTCCTGTCCTTCCAGGATCTGCCTGGTGCATTGTGCTGGGTGATATATTGGGGGAAAGCGAGCGGGATCCACCGGAAAAAAGCAATCGATCAGCACCCAGCCCGCCTCACTGCCGGCTAGCACCCTTCCCCGCCAGCTCCGCTCCCAGCTCGAACGCGCGCGAATTTTTCGGAAAATCCGGGAACTGCTCCCTGATGGTGTCCAGGAGCGCTTCGCGCGGCACGGGAAGATTCCCCAGGCCGTACGCGAGCCCCATCGAGATCGTGTTCACCTGGCGCAGCGAATTGAAATGTGCTCGTGACAGCTCGTCAAGGTTGAATACGTGCACGCCCGGCGTGAATTCCCTAAGGCGCGCATAGATCGATTCCGTCGTTGGATATACGGCGTCCCCGTTTCGCACCGCCACGGGAATGAGGGGGAAGTCGTTCACGATTACCACTGAATCCTCGTGCAGGTACTGGGCGTGCCGCAGGGCCTCGAGCGGCTCCATGGCGATGAGCATGTCGGCGCCCGCGGTGGGAATGAGCCCCGAAACCGTCATGGCGCGCTCGTCGATTGCTTCGCCCGGCACGGTCCCCCTGTAGCGCACGTTGCTCGTCACGACGCCCTCGCGCTGGGCCCCGCCCCGGCGCTCGGCGCCCACCACGGAGAGGCCGGCGCGGATCGCGGCGAGCTTGAGCGCGGTTCCCAGGGTGATCGCGCCCTGCCCGCCTATGCCGCAGATGAGGATGTCGTAGCGTATCATTT
>Ga0209725_1002149_pt1 | contig 10748 bp, 8 predicted proteins | sample I18A1metaG_FD_184145 | JGI IMG/M metagenome (GOLD analysis project Ga0209725, IMG submission 184145) | Lake sediment bacterial and archeal communities from Gulf of Boni, Indonesia to study Microbial Dark Matter (Phase II) - ​I18A1 metaG... | ecosystem: Environmental > Aquatic > Freshwater > Lake... | reverse complement strand
CTCGCTGTCCTAGCAGCGCACCTGCTATGCTTCCAATGAACATTGCGCCCGCGGAGAGCTGAAGCGAAATCGACCAAGGAAACAGGTAGAATGTGAATGGATAGTACGTCGCATAGGAGAGGAGTCCAATGATGCTAGACGAGACCAGAACGGCATGAGTGAACTTCAACACACATCTGAGACTTGACGCCGCGAAATCAAACAGTGCTACTGGAATGAGTCCCAACGGAAGAAACGCAGGTACCCCTGAATAGACAACGAGAAAGAAGTACCCAACAGCGTTGAATACAAAGCCGATCAAGATTGCCGATCCAAGGCTGGGCAGAACTCTCTTCGCTGGGACGAGAACGAGGGTTCCAGCAGTCGACAACAGGACTGCAATAATCCAAGTTAGAGAACTCCCACGGAAGACTCCTGCAACATAAATTAAGGCCAGAGCTGCGGTTAGCCAAATTGAAGCGAAAACCAGTATTACACATCCAAGAGTGACTAGGAGTTTCCACTTGGGAACCACAATTATCTCTCGTCGTATCATGCCATACTCGATTGCCAAGCCCACTATCATTCCCAAGTTGACGGTCAACATTCCGACTGTCAGAAGCACATGCGCCGGAGCGATCCTAGGTTCGGTCAAGAAAAGAAGATGAACAATCTCATTCCATACACCCGCGGTAATCTGCATAGCTGAACCGACACCTGCCAATTTCAGACCGCTCACATTGGTAAAGCGAACTGGATTGATGAGGTCAGTTTGGCCTCGCCTGACGCTAAGACCACGCCAAACTGCGAATATGACTATTCCAACTCCGGTGTATAGTGTGAAATAGGCAGGGTTCCACCAAGGGTCGACCTTTCCGAATAGGGGATGCGAGTAGACATCCCACCACCATCCAGCTAATACCTGCAGCGTGGATCCAGCGGAGCCTAACAGGTAACTTGTTTGCCTAGAGGCGTACGACAATTTCTATCTCCGGTTATCTATACGAGCCGAAAGTCTTCTTTGACGGTTGTCAAAACTACATGTGTATTTGTTCTGTCGATAAAAGGCATCGCCAAGAGGCTCTTCGTAAATTTGCTCAACTCTTCACGTGTATGAAACTTCGCAATCACAATGGCATCAGTGAGACCTGTTACGTCGTAGACGGCGCAGGTGTTGGGGAGTCTTCCTATGGCCTGCTCCATCTCGAGGAGTTTGCCCTTCGACACGGTGATCTCAGCAATCACAGTCAACTGATAATCCAGTCTTTCGTGATCCAAGATTACTGTGTAGCCCTTGATGACCCCAGTTCTCTCCATCCTCCGGATCCGACTGAGCACTGTCCCTACAGACACTGCTGCTCTCCTGGCTATTGCACGGTAAGATCTTCTACAGTCACGAAGAAGCTCTGACAGAATCCTCCTATCAACCTCGTCGATGCTCACACGTTCAGTCGAAAACATAAAACACGCTCTCCTTCTGCACAATCGCGCAATATTTCACGTCCTAGCCGTCTCCGTGTATAGACTTTTCGCCCTAAGTGTTATATTCGTTCAAACAATTCCCTCGGGCTTTATAGTTTGCAGGCGCGGTGACCAGGACGATTTGCTAGAGCAGCAAGCAGGAGAATTCGCGGTCACCGGACTCGATGAGAGCGGTTACGAGCGTTTCGAAATCGAGACTCGGACCGCTCCACCTCGGCGCAGGCAGCCCTATCCGTTCAACCCAAGACCACGCAAACTAGGCTTGGCCCGAGTCTTGCTCAGCGAGGTTTTCCATTATGGTTTCCAGTTGAGACGGAAAGAGTACCAAAGAGTCCTACTGAGTAGGCCTTGCATTTACGGAGTCTTCAGCGGACGATTTGGTGGTTTTCATCCAATCAAGGAACGATGCACAGGCTGTATGAGATGTGTGCAAGAGTTTCCGAGCATTTGCAGGGTTGATCGCAATCTCGAGTTCTACAAGTTTGCCGACTCTTATTGGGCTCCTGAGGATCCGGCTACAGCCAGCGCGACGCCCGTATCGATCATTTCCTACGAAGCATCGACGGGCAAGATTCCAATCCGCGGAATGGGCTACAAAGGAAGTTTCGCTGGGCCAGGTTGGGATTCCATCTGGACAGATATGTCTGAAATCGTGAGACCAACGCGGGACGGTGTCTACGGGAGAGAGTATATTTCAACACTGGTCGACCTTGGAAGGAAACAGAAATTTCTCGAATTCCGCGGCAGAGAACCAACGCAAGTCTCTAGGACAGTTCAGACTTCTCTGCCGATTCTCTTCGATTATTTGCCTCCGAACATTAGTAGCCAATACGTAACGCAGTCGATCGCTCGTGCGTCAAAGCGAGTCGGAACATTGTTCATCGCATCGCCTGAGCAGGCAAGCGTTTTCCTCTCGAATTATGAGAGGCAGATGGTTCCCTTAATCTCGTCGTCAAGAATCAACGAATGTCATGATGTAATTCGTAGGGCTCCGGCCGTTGAGGTGTCTGGATTCGATCCCGATGCCCTAGAGAGAATCAGGAAAATCAACGGCCGAACTCCGGTTTGGGTTCGCGTGCCCTTCACAACAAACTCAGATAGAGACGTCGTCGAGATAGCCAGGCAAGGTGTGGACGTGATTCATCTCTTCGCCGACTATCATGGGGGTGGATGGGACCAAGAGAATGCAGGGTTCGTCAAGGATCTGATTCGCTCAGTTCACAGAGCGCTCTTGAGGGAACATTTGAGAGACGAGGTTACCATCATCGCCAGCGGCGGAATAACACTCGCTGAACACGTACCTAAGGCGATAATCTGCGGTGCCGATCTGATTGCGTTGGATACAACCGTCCTAGTTGCATTGCAGGCAGAGTTCATTGGTGAATGCAAGAGCGCTGAAGAGGCAAGAATTAGACCCGAAAAGTTTGACGTTGCTTGGGGCGAACAACGTCTAGTCAACCTGCTCGCCTCTTGGTACGATCAACTCATCGAGATCCTTAGCGCGATGGGCATGCGTGACGTTCGAAGATTGAGGGGGGATATCGGCCGAGCCATGTTCAACGAAGATTTGGAGAGGGAGGCCTTTGGAGGTTCTATCAACCGAGCTTGAGATGATCGTTGAGAAACATCGTGAGCTGATTCGCGAGGGGTTAATTGCTCTCCCAAGCTTGAAGTACGGAATTCCTGCAGGGCTTGGAAACAAGAGATGGACCGCAGACCTCATCCTCGCCACCTATGAGCAAGCCACAACGGGAGAACCACCCACCAATCTTGAGTACAAGGTTGGAAAATCCGGAGGGGGCTTCGACCGGCTCGACTTCAAAATCGCCGAAAACCTTTCAGATTCCTACGACGATCCGGATCTATCTATATCGCTGAACCCTCGCCCATGGGGCCCAAAAATCGAGATTCCGATACCCATCTACGGCGCCGGAATGTCATTCGGTTCTGTCAGTCTCAACTTCATGCTAGCACGCGCCATAGCCGCGAAGCGCTTGGATACGTTCACATCAACGGGTGAGGGTGGCTATCCGCCAGAGCTTCTGGAGTACAAGGACCACGTCATCACACAGGTCGCGACTGGAATGTTCGGCGTCCGCGAAGAGACTATCCAAGCAACACGCATTCTCGAATTCAAGTACGCTCAGGGAGCAAAACCTGGTTTGGGGGGTCACCTGCTCGCTGACAAAGTGACATCAGAAGTAGCGAATATGAGAGAATCGATGCCCTTCACAAGTCTCTACTCGCCATTCCCATTTCACAGCGTATACTCGGTTGAAGACCACAAGAAGCACGTCGATTGGATTCGTGCCATCAATCCGAATTGCCTGGTATCCGTTAAGGTCTCCACCCCGGTCGATGTGGATATGGTTGCCATAGGCAGCTACTACGCCGGAGCGAACATCATTCACATCGATGGGGGCTACGGAGGAACAGGTGCTGCACCTGAGATCGCTAAGAAGAACATCGCAATGCCAGTTGAGTACGCAATACCGAGGGTTCACCGCTACCTCCTAGAAGAAGGCGTCAGAGACGAGATTACACTGATGGCCAGCGGCGGGATAAGAACCGCCTACGATGTTGCAAAGGCAATCGCTCTAGGTGCGGACGGGTGCGTAATAGGAACCACCGAAACCGTCGCGGTCGGTTGCACACATTGCGGTAACTGCGAGCGAGGAAGAGGATGCCAAGTAGGAATTACAACAACTGATCCAGAACTGAGCCTCCTAATCGAACCGGAATGGGGCGCTCGGAGAATCATCAACCTCTACAAATCCTGGGCAAAACAGTGGAAATCTCTCCTGAAGAGTGTGGGACTCCGATCGATCAAGGAGCTCAGAGGGAGAACTGACTTGCTCATTTACCGGTGAGCGCAATGAACGAAGCAATCAAGATCATTCAGTCAAGAACCAGATTGGTTCAAGGGATGAGTATCGGCCCAAAGGTAGAGGCCGAAGGCGGTTGCGGGGTCATTGGTCTAGCATGCTCTGAACCAATTCATGGAAGACACCTACTCCGCGCCTTAGTACAAATGAAGAATAGAGGAAATGGAAAGGGAGGAGGAATCGCGGCTCTAGGGCTTTCCTCAGAACGTATGGGAGTCTCATCCCGGGTACTCCATGAAGATTACCTGATACAGGTCGCCTATCTCGATCAATCTTGGAGAAAGGAGGTCGAAGACGGGTTCATCTTCCCCTACCTCAACGTCGACTCATCCCAATGGATCAACACAGTCCCAGACTACAGAAGCATCGAAGGTCTGGAAGTGAAGCCCCCAGACATCCGGAGGTACTTCTGCCGAGTAAAGGATGATGTCCTCAGGAACTTCATGGAGAAGAACAACCTCGTGGAAGACCGCGAGCTGGCGGAAGACGAATTCATCTATCAAAACAGCTATGATCTCAACCGGAAATTTTACGCGTCCCTTGGCGACAAGAAAGCCTTCGTCCTTTCGCATGGAAAGGATATGATAGTTCTGAAGATCGTCGGGTATGGGGATCAGGTCGTCAGATATTATCGGCTCGAAGACTTTCCGGCACACGTATGGATTGGCCATCACCGCTACCCAACAAAGGGAAAGGTTTGGCATCCAGGGGGCGCTCACCCATTCGTTGGACTTCACGAAGCGCTGGTCCACAACGGTGACTTCTCCAACTATCACTCAATCTCGGAATATCTCGCACAAAGAAACATCTACCCCCTTTTCTTGACAGACACCGAGGTTGCAGTGTATCTGTTCGACCTCTGGAGGAGGATATACGGGTATCCCTTAGAGTACCTCATCGAAGCGATGGCGCCAACAACTGAACGTGACTTCTATATGCTCCCAGAAGAGAAGAGGCGAGTTTACAGAGAAATCCAAACATCACACATTCACGGATCCCCGGACGGCCCATGGTTCTTCATAATCGCAAGAAGCGAGAATAGCGGAAGACGACTCCACCTGCTTGGCATAACCGACACGTCAATGCTCCGTCCACAAGTCTTTGCGCTTCAAGAAGACGAAGCCAAGATCGGCATAATCGCCTCGGAACGTCAGGCAATCGACGCGTGCTTGCGTAGTCTTTCTAATGAAGACTCGCGATTCGCCGCGAAAGCTGACATCTACTGGAATGCGCGCGGTGGTAGCTACACCGATGGCGGCGCTTTCGTCTTCACTGTAGATCGAACCGGAGATAAGCCCGATCTATTATGCACTGACAAATTCGGCCGACAAGTGTCTGCGCCGCAGAAGGCGCCGGCTGAATGTTTGATGGAAGCGGTTCGTACACTCGTTCCGAGAGCATTGAACGGAGGCAACTTGGCAACAACCAATGCTCGAGCCAGTTCAATCTACGAACTCTGCAGGGACCTAAAGCTCCAAGCAAGGGACAATATCCAAGACAAGCTCGCCGCGGTTGATATACTAACGTGGTTACTTGATCGTTTGCATCTCATTCCATACAGCAAGGATGGGAGAGTTCGTCAGTGCATCGAATCTTCACTTTTCGAAATCCTTCGAGGCTTTCCCATTATTTCGAAATCTCGAAATTCGAGTCATGTTCTGCTCGATTACGAGCGTAGAGATTTGCTCCGACCGCCACACGATGGGGAGGGCCTTCTTCTGTTGGACGTGTCTGACTTTCCTGCGGAAGGGGATGATTCAGCCTCTGCGCTTATGGTTTCAGCATATCGAAAAGGCTGGAAGCGTGTGTTATCCTTCGATTGGCGCGGACAGAGATTCTGCGGCTGCGGACTGGGTCCGAACTCTCAGGGCTTCAGGATGGATGTCTTCGGAAATCCAGGTGATTATCTGGCCTCAGGATTGGACGGTGCCGAAATCTACGTTCACGCCTCCGCCCAAGATCAGGCGGCTCAGATCATGAAATCTGGGAAGCTGGTGATCTACGGTGATGTGGGTCAGACATTCATGTACGCAGCAAAGGGAGGAGAAGCATATGTGCTTGGAAATGCGGCCGGTCGACCTCTAATCAACGCTGTGGGACGGCCAAGGGTTGTGATCAACGGAACATGTCTCGATTACTTGGCTGAATCCTTCATGGCCGGTGACCCGCTAAACGGCGGGGGTTTCGTCATAGTTAACGGATTAACTTTCGATGTTGAGGGGAAGATTCGCGACCAAGAAACACCATACCCTGGAGGGAACCTGTTCTCACTGGCCTCAGGAGGGGCCATATACATCAGGGACCCATTCGAGAAAGTCGGGTCGGATCAGCTTAACGGAGGACGATTGGTAGTTGTCGAGTCCTCTGATTGGGATCTGGTGCTACCGTACTTGAGGGAGAATGAGAGGCATTTCGGAATCGGCGTTGAAGAATTGCTAAAAAATGGGAAACACGCAGCGGAGCCATCCAAGGTCTACAGGAAGGTTGAAGCTGTGCCATTGAGGGCGCTGGCGGCTGTGAATGAGTGATATGATCGGTCAAATGTTCTGACCGCACTTGTCGCAGTAGGTCACGTATCCGGGAATTTGAGCCTTACAGTGAGGACATGCCTTCAGTCTCAGACCTTTGGTTCGAATGTACTCGTGCATCATCTTTGTCAGTTCCGTGTAACTCAAGAGCGCTCCCTTGGGTTGACCGGTAAGGAGGGAAAGTGTGTCGTCAGCTACAATAGAACGCTGGGTCAGCATACTCTCTCTAGCCATTCAATCACCTCCGGGAAGTCGGCGGTCCGTCATGTTTTGAAGCCAAGACCGACGAATCGCCTCTTGGCCTCAGAGCTGTCTGGGCTCCAATTCAATTTGTCAATTGGACACTGCCATGTGCCTACCTACTCTCATATCACAACTAGAATTTCACACGTTCGAGGTCTGATTAGTCGCCCATAGAGCCGTGTTTTGCCTTAAATCATGAGATTCAAGGCGGGAGCGAACCCGAGTTAATAAGACACGCCGCCAGGGTCCATCCCAAAAACCTCTGTTCCGCTGCCTCTCTACCTTATAGTTGAAATCGGGCGTTTGAGTGGAGTGTTCAAAGAAAGTTGAAAACAAAAGAGACAGCAATACCTGATGTTTCTCACAGCAAATCGGTCCATCTCAAAGGATCCGTAAGAGAACTCGCCGCGCGCGATATTGACACGATGTACGAAATCATCAATGAGGCAGCGAAAGCCTATGGGCAGGTCTTACCTCCCCAAGCCTATCATGAACCCCAAATGCCAATGAACGAGCTTCGACGAGAAATAGAGCGAATAAGATTCTTCGTGTATGAAGAGAACGGTGAGCTTCTAGGCGTAATAGGATATGAGTACGTTGAAGACGTGGCCCTCATCCGACATGCATATGTCCGCCCCGGAGCACAACGGAAGGGAATCGGAACCCTCCTCCTCCACCATATCGAAAGCATCATAATGCAATCTCAGCGGACGATGAAGATCATAATCGGGACCTACACAACCGCAACATGGGCTATCTCATTCTACGAGAAGCATGGATACAGGAAATCTACGAACCCTCAGCATATTCTAGCCCGGTATTACGATATACCGGAAGTTCAACGCGTAAACTCGCTTACTCTCGAGAAAGACCTAGTCGAAAGCGAAGGGTCATGGGGCTCCGGCACGGCGCTCTCGGTGCTTTAGGTGCCTCTTTCAGTAAGCTGTGTGTGCTGTAATCCGTTTGACCTCACGCGTAGATGGATCTACTTCTAACCCGATGATCTCCATGGCGGTCGCTCCGAGGACATTCGCATCATCTTTCTCGGCAAAGGCCACTGGGCAGTACCTTCGGGATCCCTCATACTCTAGGATGATGTCTGCGACCGGCCGCTCGACTGTTCTCTTATCCATAGTCCTGAACCGTTCGGTAGCTATCGGCGTGACGCCGATTTGTTTCAACAGATCTCCATCAATCCAAGTATAGGTCGAGCCAGTATCCACCAAGAGGCGACTAGGCGTCCTTCCAAGCTGTCCGTGAATGACCACTGTGACTTCGGTCAATCCCATCTGTGGCTACCTGAACCAACTCATGACGACGCCCTCGTGTTAAGCTTTCTCGCTTAAGCGGGAGGCAGCTCCGTCACTGGCGAAATAGGAGCTGCAAGAAACCGATCCCAATGTCGGCCTTGGCGGTCGCGGCTGGCTGGGTAGGAACAGGAGGAAGGATCGGCCAGGTCGCTATTGGCCAACCCCCAGGAACGTCCGGGCCCAACTCAACAGGCTTGGCGCAAACTTTGTCTGTCAACTCCGTTACCCCAAGTTCACAATACGCCTAGTTTTGGACAAGTTTCTTCAAGGATCTGCGCACACTGGACAGGTTTGAGCATTCGACGCATTGCGCAGACTATCGAACTCCTCAACGAAAACCCCCGCTCGACAAGAACCCGCGAGGAAAGCCTGAGGGACTCTGATGCCCGCGAGTTGGAGATTTCAAGCGATCTACAAGTGAATTGAACCCTTTAAGAGAAGAATACGACCTGACTGATGGCCGCGAAATCGTAAATTCAGAAAACTAGATTATGGCATAACCACCATTCTTGAGTTCGAAGGACATTGCTGAAGCCAGAGGTCCTTGATTTCCTAATAGGAATAAGGTCGTTAATGACGGTGGGAAGGTTCAGTGTCTACAAATGCCACTTCCGGGAGGATGTGGCTCAGCATTCGTACTTCACCGCGCTCTATGCGATGATCTTGGCTGATCTTGAACGTAGCGGAGGCACTGTGGTTGATATGGAAAGATTGCTTAGGATGGCGTTGTTGCACGATGCGGAAGAAGCCCAAACCGGGGATGTCCATCACCCATTCAAACATCAAGACACATCCTTCGCTGAGGCGTTGGATGATCGAGCGTTGGAATGGTTCGAGAATCTCATGGGTGGTCTTCCCGAGGAGCTTGCTCGCGACTATGTGAGATTGAGGCAGGACAGTCGAAACGTGACTAGACCAGAAGCCAGCATTCTCAGGGCTGCCGATAAACTTGAGGCGCTTCTCTGGGCGTACGAAGAGTATCTCCTTGGAAACGAACATGTCCGAAGGGCGCGTATAGTTGAAGATATCCTCTCAAAATTGGACCGCATCGAGCTATCTACAGTCAAAGCATTGGTGAGAGAAACTCGAAAGAAGATCGATGCCATGCCTTCTACCTAGGTCTAGGATCTCAAGGGTATGCCGCAGTGGGCAGGGCAAGCAGTTTCTAATCATCTGTTTCAGAGTACATTGCTGTCCGCGCACAGTCTTTTTGATCCGTTGTCAAATCGGGCTGGAAAGCGAGCATCTTCGGCCCAATCCTCGTTATCGTGGGCGTGGCCACGATGCTTTACATGAGAGTGAACATCAGCGACGCATCCAGGGCCGGTCTAGGAGAGAAGGTCTGAGCACTGTCGGTTGAGAAACCGCGCGGCGTGCCAGGTGCTTACTTGGCGGCGACACTTGTTGCGATAGTCTGGAACATGATCCTGACGATTGTTAAGGAAGAATACGCGCCACTCAAGACATAGTTAGCCACGACCTTCGGACATCATTGGACTGGTCACGGAGTCATCTTGCTGATCTCATGGGTTGTACTCGTAGGCCTATTCTGCGTCGCATTCTCAAAGAGAACAGTAGACCATTACAAGCAGATGCTTGGAGTACTCGGAGCAACAGTAGTCTCAATGCTGACCATTGTCGCTTTCTACGTCATGGAATTAACGGGAATGCTAGGCCAGAGAACTAGGCTCCTCTCTCTTTTTCCCACTAAACGCTTGCAATGCACATCAAGGCATCTGTCTGTCTCTTCGAGTAGCATCGCCAACAGAGCTCTGTGAGAATTTGTGGGTTAGTGGATTGGCTCAAAGGATCGTGGCCACCAGATGCAGCTATTGCAAGAGTGAGAAAAAGAAGAGAGGATGCGTGATTCGCGTTGCCAAATTTCATCCGTAGAAGATCAGTTGCATGTTCCTGAGGCCATTGTTCTGGATAGTCCAGAAGTAGTCGCTCCACACCTCGGTGAAGTAGGATGTGCCAGTTGGGTCGTAGAAGAGTTCCTTTACGTTCACCTTCGTCGGTTTGCCAGGCGATCTGTTAACGTCGAGATGCCCTATATAGTAATACCAAGAGCCCGATGCGTCTGTGTACAAGAACTTGTAGGCGTCAGCGTCGAGGCATCCGGCGAAGTTCTTGTTGCTCCCTCCCAAGACTCGGACGAAGATGTCGTATCCGCCTTCCTTGTAGGGGATACTAATTACGGCCTTCCCATCGGTGGCGTCTCGATCGACGACGTCAAATGCGCTGCCTTGGTAGAAGTGTATTCTCTGGCCTGGCTCGACTTGTGCTGCTTCAACGACTTCGCCGACTGGAGTCACGCCTGA
>Ga0209725_1002147_pt1 | contig 10750 bp, 9 predicted proteins | sample I18A1metaG_FD_184145 | JGI IMG/M metagenome (GOLD analysis project Ga0209725, IMG submission 184145) | Lake sediment bacterial and archeal communities from Gulf of Boni, Indonesia to study Microbial Dark Matter (Phase II) - ​I18A1 metaG... | ecosystem: Environmental > Aquatic > Freshwater > Lake... | reverse complement strand
CAGCCTTCCCCGGGAGGACTCTAATCAATATGCAAGCGTTCATGTTTGAATCCTCCTAAAAGCCGACGAGCGTCTCTGTAGCCTTGACACCCGGCAACCCGTTGATCTTCAAAGCCATTTCACCAACCGCCTTTATGTCAGCAGCTTCAATCTCTGCTACAGCGTCCCATCTTCCATGGACACCGAACGCTCTCTTCACTCCCTTGAGTTTCTTAACTTCACCAGCAACGCTCTTGAACTTGCCTGACTCGCAGCAGATCAGTACACAAGCAAAAACCATTTTCATATCCCATATCGACACTTCAAGAAAACCAGTATGTATATATTTCTACGGGACCAGAATGACCTGCTCTGGAAGCTGTGAAAAGCAAATTGAAGAGAGCTCGGTCAAGGACGGCATCATAACACAGCTGTTCGATCAGCCCTACTCTCTTGACAACAGGATTTCTGAGAATTGAGATATTTCGCTGATCAGCCGTTTCGAGGTGTACTCTCTTAAAGAGTCGAGCAGCTCATATTCTATGTGAGAGAGGTTCCGGTCAAGCCTATCATCGACTACTTGAATGCCATGGAGGAGGAAACGATAGCGAAGTAGGTGGAATCGTTAGCAAATGTTGAATTGAGGCTGCAGGGCGATGTGGCTTCCTTGGAAGATTTGACGACACAACTTGAGACATCGAAGGAAGCCCTTAGACGTAGGCTTCAGACAGCTCCAGTGAAAGGATATAGGCTGATCGGTGATGTCCTAGTATCTGAGAAAAAGCTGGATGATATCGATAGGAGACTGAGCCAACTTGGAGAAGCAAGCCTCTCGAAAGCGACAGAGCTCATGCAAGACATAGGCATAGAAGCACCAAACCAAGTGCTTGAAGCCTTAGGCTACGAAGTGAAATGGTATGGTCTGGATCAAGACAAAGCCATAATCTCCAAGAGTAAAACACGGCCAACTAAGCCGTAAATTCCACAGGTTCTAATAGAAAAAGAGGAAACGGGGCTTCAAGATCATTGCAAGCATGCGTTTATGCAGGAAACTAGATCAGTGGCATACATCTTAAGTCTGTCGCGTGCCGATGAACTTAGTTTTCTATTGTGCGCTATATTGTTTCGTATAGGTTCTAGCTCTTTCAACTTTCCCGCGGTAATGTCTTGATCCCCGAAAATTGGCTGAAATACATTCTCCCAATTGTCCCTTCTAAGCAGAATTTTCTGGTAACCCGAGAAATCTACATACTGTACTGGATGAAGATCCTCGCCTTCTAGCCAGGGCCATGGTTTATCGTTCTTCCTTTTGTTCTCCTCAGCTTTCTGTCGCACATCATCTGGAATTCTTTCCTTCCACCAATCTCCAGATACCTTCTCTAGTTGCGATTGAATGCACTTTCTGAATTTAGCTTCAAGTTCTTCCAAGACCTCTTGGGCAGAGCCCATTAGTCGAGATTTGTCTGGCCTTGATAGGAAGTTTTCAACCTGATCGTCAATTCTAGCGGCCCATAGTTCCAGCGTAACCAAGTCGGGGCTTCCAGCTCCAAGAGCCTTGCCGGTATAGCTGCCTATCTTGAAATAATCTGTCTCGCTTCTACACGCCTCCTTAAGAGTCTCTAAGCGCTTCTTCATTTGTTGGTACCCATGATCTTGCTTAGTTCTTCTGAAGTAGTCCAGCATGTAGCTAAGAAGACTTAGAAGCATTCTGACGCCTTTATTCGTCGCGAAAACGTACGCCTCAGGATGTTCCCACTCGTCATGGAAGACTTCGCTGACCGCTTTAAAATAGTTCTTCAGAATTGGGCGCGATTTGTCCCCATATCTTGATACCAGCTCTTTGAATCTGAAATAGTCTACAATGCTGGCCAAAGTCATGTTTCCTTTTTCAGTGGGCAAGATCTTAATTTTGGATTCGAATTGCGGGGTGTCTCTAAGGTTTTTGGCAATCTGGATTCTCTGAAGTAGATGTTCACCAGGATCTATCTGCAGATAGTCATAAAGATCGAGGAGGAGATTTCTGTTAATCTTTTCTTGGTACTGGTTTATCTCTTGGAAGAGGCGAGCTTGGGTTCGAGGGTACGCTCTGATCCCTGTCGCGACCAGCTTGTAGTTGCGACGTATGTTCCTTTTCTCTTTGATGCCCAGATCCTTGTTTAGCTTGCAGAAGCCATAAAGTCTATGCTGACCATCGATAATCCATACTGAGCAGGTTCTAGCAGGAATGGATAGCTTGCCATTCTTGAACTTTACTTTTTCATCAAATGCTACTACCAGATTGTTTGGAAGTAGCGAATCATCTTGCGACAGGAACCTACCTATCTTTCGAAGCCGTTCGCCTTTCAACATTCTCTGGTAGGCGGCGGGGTCACGCGAGCCTCTGCGAAAGACGTACGCGAGGCTTAACAGTTTTTCTGGCTCTATTGTGAAAACCCAAATCCTCTCTCCTCTAGGATGTTGAGCTACTTGGAAGGCATCTACCATGTATGGATTAGTTTGCAGTTCCTCTTGGAAATCCAAATCTCGCAGAATGACATATCGGGAATAGGGATGCCCTAACGTCTTGACGGTCTTCCGATAGTACTGAATTACCGGATCGTCCCAATAGCAAACTTTATGGCGTCTCCGTACGCTCTCAATAGTTGACCGGTCTTTGTATGCATCAGGAACTTTGTATCCTTCGAGTGCAAGCAACGCTACATCTGCATGATTATGACGCACATACGAATCGTAGATCCGAATGAGGTTATTGAGATCTTTGTATTCCTTTCCTACCTCTGCTGTGGATCGACATTGGATAAGTATCTTGACTGTACGAGCTTGGTTAACCTTATGAGTTACTATGATGTCAGGGCCCATCTCTGTAGGCCCCTGTGGTGTAACCTCATCCTTGAGGAAACCGGCGTCGAGTAGGAGCCTTCGGAAACTTCGAACAAACTTTTCTCTATGCGGGTCACTCCGCGGAGCGGAGGTATCCAACAAGATCACTGTTATGTTTTTTCGGACATCTGATATTAATATCTTCAGATTCGACGAGAACCTTCGTGATACAAAGCGCTATTTCTCGGAAAGCCGAAAGATCTAAGTACTTGGCTTCGTACTAGAGAATAGAAGCCGAATGACAGCCTTGCTCGTCGACAGGATCAGGACCGAGGGTTCTGGTAGGCGTCGAAGGATCAAATGCTGCTATTGCAATAAATGGGTTCCGATAAGCATACTTCCTCATCTGCGTCAGGTACACCCTGACATTTGGAATGAGTGGAGAGAACATTGGCTCAGGCTATACAATGCAGGGCACTCATATCGGGAAATAATGAAGCATTATAACAGGTTGATAACCTGGGCTGTCATAGAGAAAGAGGTCAAGAAACTGGCGGAAGAAAAGAAAATACCGTTAGCTGTTCACAGGAAAAGAAAGTTCTTATACTGGACACCTCCTGACTTCAAACTAGCGCGAACAACTGTGTGGGATTTCCCCAGCAGAGGCGGCTGGGCAGTTCATAAAGGAGATTACCGTGGAAACTGGTCTCCCTATGTCCCGCGCAACTTAATCCTGCACTATACAACTGAAGGCGACCTTGTCTTGGATCCGTTTGTTGGCGGGGGAACCACCCTTATAGAATGCAAGTTACTTGGCAGAAATGCGATTGGAGTGGACATTAACTCACAAGCAATTCACATGACGAAGCAGAGACTAGCCGAATTTGATGACTGGCTTGCCAGAAATCCAAACGGTGAAATCGCCTCACTCCGAACCCACATAGAGGCACGGATTGGTGACGCTAGAAACCTCTCGTTTGTGCCTGATGAATCGGTTCATCTTATTTGTGCACACCCCCCATATCTTGACGCTCTCAAGTATACCGCAAGTGTTGAGGGCGATCTCTCTCACATCAGTGATTTGAGAACATTTTGCGATGAAATGGAGAATGTGGCGAAGGAATTCTATCGTGTACTTAGGCCTGGCGGTAGGTGCGCCGTTCTTATAGGGGATACGAGACGAGAAAGAGTGATTGTTCCGGTAGGATTCGGAGTGATGGAAAGGTTCATAAGGCAAGGGTTCGCACTCGAGGAGACGATCATTAAGACTCAGAATAGAGATCAATCGACCGAATTTTATGCACTTAGCGACGAAAATGCTCTTAGGTTTCGGATAGTTCATGAGTACTTATTCATTATGAGGAAAATGAAACCCATGTCATAAAACAATTTTTCTATTGTTTCAGAAGAAATGAACTGGAGGAGAATGGCAATTCCAAAGAAAACTAAGCCATTCTTTCACAAGTTCCATGATCGGATTAGAAAACTTCTTTCTGACGGTGGATTCAACATAGAAAGAAGTGACTACTATAGAAAAGGAGCTGACATATTTGCTGTCGCTGAGAACAACCGTGTTATCGTCCATTGCAGATGTTCAAAGAAAGAGGGTACGCCTTATTCCCGTCTTGACTCTCTGATAGGCGAATATTCCACGAAAGCGAGGAAAGAGAGGGCTCGAGTCGCTGTCCTGGCTCTAGAGAACTATAGGATCCCGGAGGAATATCAAAGGGACGAGAAAAAAGACAGTCTATTGAAACAAGAAAAAGTGATCGTTTGGGATAACAAGGAGATCAAATATTATAAAGAACTGGTGAAAGCGGTCGGCCCGTGGGCAAGATACCCTATGCTGGGTGATTTGGGACGCAAGAAGGAATTTGCCAAGCCGGTATCCGTATCCTGTATGAAAGTCAAGCAACGCGCAAGTGAGTTTGGAGTTTTCACGATTAGTCCTGAGATAATGCTCCAAATCGCAGACGTCTTTAGAAGAGCACGTAGCCCGAAAGCCTATCAGCGCATGGTAGACAGCAGAAGAGTCAAACAGGAAATCAGCAGAGATTTCTTACAGGGAAAACAAGTCTCTCGTCCCATGTTTCCCACAAACCTTGTATGCGTCTTTAAAGATGGGGCCAAATTCAATGAGAAAAAGTCTACACTAACCATTCCCATGAGGTATTCTTCTGTATGGGTAGTAGACGGTCAGCATAGACTCTATTCTTTCTGTCACGTAAGTGATGCAACCATAAGAAAGGAGTTCAATCTATTATGCGCAGGATTCAACATTGATGGCATTGGCAACTCTGGTTTGAACCTCACCGACCAGGCTGAAATGTTCGCGACAATCAACCAAAAGGCAAAGAGAGTGCCCCAAGATCTTCTGATTGACATACTCCTGAAAACAGGAAAAGCTGATAGAAGGATGAGAATAGTAGAGAAGTTGAGCAAGACTAAAGTCTTTGAGAGCAAGATAAAGACTGTTGATAGGCCAGGGCACATACACATCGCAACTTTCGTCTTTACATCTCCTATGAAGGGACTAGTCGGCGATGAGGAACACGAAGGTATTCTTAGCAAGTGGTTCGGTAGAAAGAGGGAACAGAGGATTATTTCTGCTGACGAAGAAGAGAAATATGTCGATCACTGTTCCAGAAAGTTGAAGAGTTACTTTTCCGTCGTGAAAGTATGTTTCAAAAAGGAATGGATGAAGCCGAACAAATACGTACTTGCAACTGACCGGGGAATCCGCGGACTGTTGAGAATTGCACAGTACATATTTGAGTATACGAATGGTTTAGAGGACATCAATGAAGCGAAGAACGTCATGCGCGCTCTTCGTGACTTCGATTTCAGAAACACGGAGCTTAAGCGCATGTACCTCGGTGAAGGTGGTGCCGACGAATTGATGGATGAGTGGATTGGAAGGATTCAAGAGCAATACCCGAAATTTGGGCCACAGCCCAAGCTTACGGAGTATAAGATACTTCCAAATCAGGCCAATCGCGCGGAAGGCATAATCAAAAAGACTCTGTCAACTTTCGATGGCGAAGTAATTGGAGAACTTATGAATATCGACCCAACGACCTGTCACTATCTCTCGTGGATTCCTCGTTTCTGCACGACTAAGATACTTTTTCACGGAGTAGATGAGTGGGAAAATTGCTTAGAAAAATTGAAGAAATTACCTCACAAATCCATAACAATAAAAGAGATTCGTCTTTTAGATGGACGCAGATTCATTCACGAACGTTGGTTAGCTGACAACAAACAGAAGATCGACTTCAATTTGGATCTGAAGACGTCTGCCATAAGGTCTGGTGGATATACGATCACGATAAGTGATAGACCGAGGATTACCGAGCGATACAGAGTTTTCAACAAAATCTGGAATTTATCTCCAGACGAGCTTACTAGGGATTTCAGAGCCAAAACCGAAAGAAAGTGGGAAAAGTAGTATCAAAGCTTGTACAGTTTAGAGGGATCTGGCGATTCTTAGCGCGCCAGTTCCTAGGCGTTAAAGAAGATTAAATAACTATCACTAGTCGACGAACGATATATACACTCAATTCGATGCTCAGGAACCGTCTCAGGGATGGAATATACATGCCTAGCGCTACGCGGCCTATAGGACTGCCTTACGGTGTTTTGTACGAGGCTAAAGAAGGCAAAGTTGAGACCATTAGGAGACCTCCTAGTGGATGCATCTTCTTGTGCAACAATCGGACTGAAAGAGAGTGTCTTGAAAAGCAAGTTTTTGGAGCACCAAAGTCAGAGTGGGACAGAGTCTCCCAAGTCAAGAAGGGAGACATTCTTTTCCTACTTAACTACCAGAACAATCGTTTGCACGGAGTGTTCGAAGCGATCAGCGACGGCGTAGCGGACATAGAGCCATACGCTTTTGACGGCCGCTTTCCAGCTCAAGTCCAAGTAAGAAGAAAGATGAGTTGTCCTCCGCTCGATGAAATAGCGCTTCTGCCTTTGATCAAAAAGGGATGGATAAAAGTAAGCAGAAGGGGCATACTGCTCTTTCCGCCTAGACTCGGCCCTAAGTTCATCGATGAGCTCTGGAGGCTCTTCCTAGAGGTCCCGCTTGCACCGCGCGAGAAGACTGGGCTAGTCGGATACAAGGCGAAGGACGGACATATCACGAGGTCGTATGGCGAGAGGTATCTAGATGACTGGCTTCATGAACACATCCCATATAAGCACGAATATAGCTGCCCTGTGAAACGAGCCAGACGAGAGGTCTTATGCGACTGGTACATCCCCAAAATCGACCTATACATCGAATACTGGGAGAAGAAGCCATGGCGAGAAACAAGCGCAATAGAACTCAAACGGAAGTTCTACGAAGACCATTCTCTCAGAACAATTGACGTCTACGAGGACGACCTACGCTTAGCAGATAGAATCATCCCGGCAAGAATCAGAGAAGCTGCACCAAAATGCAAATTCAAAAATCTCGCGGAAGAGACAAGATAGCTTGAGTTTATCGCATGCCTAAGTGGAGCGATTTTGAGTGATGGAAGCCCATGGTACACCAGCGTGCGCTCACTCCGCTGCCGCCACCCTATCAAGATTTAAACGAATTTTAATAGTTCAGGTAGTTCCTTGATTACCAATGATGCAATCTTAGCCAAATCATTGTCACCATTGACAGCCACGCCCAGTCCCGCGTTTTGCAAGAATGTGCTGTCATATTTGCTGTCTCCTACACACACGCATTCCTTCAAGGTTAGGTCCATCTGCATCAGCAGACCATTGAGCGCTTGTTCTTTGCGACTCAGTTCAACCCTCACTATGCCATTCCCTGTCAGATAACCTTCGTCGTCTGTTTCCAATCCGTTGGCAAGGGCTATGTCGACCTCAAGAGTTGAACCCACTCTTTCTGTAAGAATGTCCAAACCAGCCGATACTATTGCCACTTTGTATCCCTTCCACTTGAGCTCCGATATGACACGAGGTGCATGGCTGTTGATAGCTAAGTCCCTTAACAATATGTGAGCTATTTCAGAGATGTGTAATCTCTTAGGCCAAAGTCCGACATCGCGACGCATGAATTCTCTGTAGTCGATTTGACCTTTCTCGTATAGAATCAAGTTACGACTAGCTTCAGAGGCAGTTCCAAAGTGTCTGTGGATCTTTATCCAACTGCTTTTTTCGTTTATCAAGGTTCCATCTAGATCAAATGCGACTACCCTGAAGGGAGGACGAGTCCTCAAGTCTTATCACAATATGCGAGCACAGATATAGACGGTCTATGATTGATTGCCTGGTCGCAGTCCTTGCTCAGGGAACCTTTGTAATCTTAATTTCCAATAGGGCTCAAAACCTTTGTAATCTTCACTCATCGCATGTATTGACAGGTTTGTTCCTTGCGGATCAAATTCATATATCGAATAGGCATTTTTGCCAATGAGTCCAAGATGATTTTTCTCCACGCCAGCACTGCCTGCACCATGTATCGCAAGTGACTTTCCTGCATCATAGGCTTTTGTTCTCGGAGGTCTGGATACACAGGAAATGAAGGGTTGATGCTTATGACCATGGGATATCAGATCAGTATCTAGTTGCAGTGCCTTGTAGACAATTTGACCTGCATCCAGCGTAAGACTATAATTGTGATCGTATGTGGTAATTTCTTCAACAGCGGCAGCAGGAATGACGTGGTGGTGTAGTACCATCATGCGATACGTGGTTCTTTCGTTTTTTGATGACCACCCCATTGAACTAGCTGCAGCTTCAACCTGCTCCAAACCCACGAACCCGTAACCTGCAAAGTGTTTTTGCTCTAAACGAGTAGAGTTAAGGCCGAGTATATCCAAAGTGACATAGTTACTTAAGAGATAACGACGACCGAGAGACAGATAATCATTTGGCGGGAGGCCCAGTGCTCTTACAAAAAAGTCTGCATAGTTCTTCTGCGCTTCATGGCTCGGAAACTGCACAGGTTTCTTTCGATCGTAGTCTCCCTCATTTTGTTGAGCCCATACGATATCATGGTTCCCAGGAACAACCACAAGGTCGTAGTATGGATCAAGCTCGAATACGCTCCTCAGTTTAAGAATTAGGTCCAGAGCATCGTCGAACTCTTCCGGTTTGCCCTGCCACGTTAAGTCACCACTAATAACTACTGCTGCGGGCGGGTCTTTGTAGTTTCTTTTCAGATCCTCAATAATGAGAGATGCGATACTTCTTCCAGAAGGAATATCACTCTTCGGAAACGCATGGTGATCTTTACTGAAGTGCAAATCAGAAAGTTGAATGATATATCGAGAAAGTTTGAAAACAGGCTCCAGCACAAAATGTTCTGGGCGTCTTAGCGCGGCTAACACCACTTCATGACACTTATGGCGACGCGAATCATAAGGATTTGCAAAATAGATTGTCCGGTGGAGACGGCCTATCATTTCTTGGATACTGAATATGCGTTTGTCTTGAAAGTCATTAGCCGTAGGATCATCTAGAACATCTTTCACTTCGTCGTAAGACAGAGCCTTGAGTGCATCCTCATTGGAAGATTCTATCGAAGTAAATTTGAACCACGCCAAGCAGGATCTATCGAGATAATAGCGAGGGGTCTTATCTGGTTCAGGCGTGTCAATCGGCTCGTCAGTTTGAGAGACTAAAATATCTGTTAGAGTTGCTCTATATGACAGACATTGGCCAGAATCGACTAGATAAATGGTCATTGGCCCTGACGATCGAATTCTGCTGGTGAAATTTGCAAAGACATTACGAGGGATTTTTTCCTGAGGAAGGGCCCACCAACCCCACCAGACGTAGCCGTAACTTTGAATTATTTCTTTATGAAGGCGTATTGTATCGCCTCTAGGCGTTGACAGGTCACGGAATCTCAAGATCACGGTTGTTGGCATTTCAGTCGCGCACAATGTAGCTTTCTCCTAACGTCAATTGTAGTATTGATTGTCCCCCAAAAAAAGTTATGTAATAACACATATTCAAATGTCTAATCGCAGAGATTACACTTCCCGCTACTGTCTTGACACTAGCAAGCGAGTTACATTTAATCACTTCATTCTGGTCATATCAATGTTATTCTTCGCGGAACGTTGTAGAGTAGTATACGTTGGGCGAAATGCGATCATGAAGGGAGTAAAGATGCGACTATTTTCTGGGCGGAAAGAATTGATACAGTACGCCAGAAGAACCGTCTTACAGAAGATAGAGTCCCTTGAGAACGATATGCGGCGTTGTATCTCTCCGGATGGGCCCTATCAGCCTGCACCTTTCGCTGCTCTACCATATTGCTTTTCCGTAATCGACCTGCTAGGTGCTTTTGTAGCAGGCAATGCTAAACCCGGTCGGTCGGCAGAGCAAGCAAGGGAATACATGCAGAGGTTCATGGGCTACACTGAAGAGCAGGCATGTCTTCTTCAAATGGTATTCCGTCATAAGTTGGTCCATTTGGCCGAACCTAGACCCATTATGGAGAATAAATCTCGACGCATTTCTTGGCAGGAATGGCATAACAACCGTCAAAAACATCTTGTAATTGAACCGCTAAAAAAGAAACAGAAAATCACAGTAACGTCAACCCTGTCCATAGAGTACGACCACGTATTCCACGTAGGCATATGGAATCTCGTAGAGGACGTTAGAACTTCTTTGGAAAAACCAAACGGCTATTTCGAGTCACTGGAAAGGACCTCTGCTATTCAAGATAGATTTGAGCAGGCAGTATCCCAAATTCATGATTATAAGTAGAAGTGGAAGATAGTAGCACTTCGGGGCAATTATCTTCATCTCTCTTGCTGAGGTTTTTCTATGTGGGTCTAAGCCCAAACTTTCTTTCAAGCCACTCATATCTGCCTTTGAAATCGTAGAACTCTTCGGCGCTCTTAACATCTAGAAGAGTTACCTTATCCCTAATTTCGTGAAGTTCGCCGAGAAATTTAGTTTGAGCTTCTTTGAGCTGATCTTCCGTTGAGATCAG
>Ga0209725_1002146_pt1 | contig 10751 bp, 11 predicted proteins | sample I18A1metaG_FD_184145 | JGI IMG/M metagenome (GOLD analysis project Ga0209725, IMG submission 184145) | Lake sediment bacterial and archeal communities from Gulf of Boni, Indonesia to study Microbial Dark Matter (Phase II) - ​I18A1 metaG... | ecosystem: Environmental > Aquatic > Freshwater > Lake... | reverse complement strand
CTCCATCGCCGTCTTGACTTATCCTCCGCATCTCTCCTGCCGACGCGAAATTAAGGCTACTGCAGAGCCCGCTGTTCACCACAACAATGTATGGTCCAAACAGAGCGTATTACTGGATGGAGAGCTCTCTCTTCGCAAGCTTGGCGAGACCTTCGAAGAATTTCTCGCCTCGAACCTTTCCCTTTCCAACTCCTGAGCAGGCGGGGTCGTATCCGATCTTCAGCTCTCCCTCTTTTGATCGATCGAGGAAGAAAGGATAGAACCTGCAAATGAGAGGTCGCGCCTTGTAGATGGAGCATCTTGATCCGCGCAGAAAGGTGCATCTTCCTTCATGCTTCCTCATGCTCCTGTTGTAAGGAAAATGGTCATGCGAGGGAGCACTGAATTCTTCTGCCTTACGTTTCGTGACTCGCGCGATGCGGTCGACATCTTTCGGAGTGAGCAGTATGTTTCTCTCTCGCCCGGGAAGATCACGGCATGAATTCGCGCACCGGATACACCTCCATCTGAGGTCGGCCGGGTATCCAATCCTCTCGTTGTCTGAAACGAGACTTGCGGAAGGGTGAGATAGATGAGCGAGGGGGTCTATTGCGGTCCAAACCAGCCGATGCAAGCGTAGGCCTTCTAGCGTGGTGCGCATTCTGGAACGGACTTGTCTTGTCATTTGATCTAGTGGAGCGAGGAAACTCTCGGTCTCCGAAGCGGAAAGTTGACGTATTGCCTATCTTGCCTTGACGCGCTTCACTACGGGAGGTCTCACTTTCTTGAGAACTCTGTAGCCGCAGAAAGGGCATTTTGTCTCAGGCGTCATGGCTAACTGGTCTACAGTGAGTTTCTCTCCGCAGCTGATGCACTGATATAGTATGCCCGTGACCGGCTGCTCCTTCTCGTCGCTCATCAGAACCACTTCAGGTCAGCGTACATGGGTTGAGATAAATGCTTGGCCAAGACTGGCAACTCTCTCAATGTAGCAATGCGTAGAGAAGGAAAAGAGGAGCCATAGACAGGGTAATCGTGTTGAGAAGCTTCACCACCACATGAAGCGACGGCCCGGCTGTGTCCTTCAACGGGTCGCCTAACGTGTCACCTATGACGGCTGCTGCATGCGCAGCGGACCCCTTTCCTCCGAGGTTTCCAGCTTCAATGTATTTCTTCGCGTTGTCTAGCGCGGCGCCACTGTTGTTCATGAACAACGCTACGAGTACTCCTGCAACTGTGCCGATCATCAAGAGTGCCCCGACCGCCTCTGAGCCAAGAACCACCCCAACAACGACTGGTGCGATCACGATCAGCAGGCTCGGTGCAACCATGTTCCTCAGCGCAGACTTGGTCGATATGTCAATGCATTTGGAGTAGTCGGGCTTTGCGGAACCCTGCATCAAACCTGGGATCTCACGGAACTGTCGCCTCACCTCTTTGATCATCTCAGCTGAAGTGCGACCTACCGCTCGGACTGCGAGCGCACTGAAGACGAAGATCAGCATCGCGCCGACGAACCCTCCCACGAACACCTCTGGCTTTGCAAGGTCCACGCCTTTCAGAGCGGCAACCTCCAAGAAGGCTGAGAAGAGAAGGAAAGCAGAGAGTGCTGCCGAGGCCACCGCGTATCCCTTGGTCAGGGCCTTGGTTGTGTTTCCTGCGGCATCCATCTGGTCGGATATTGCCCGCGCCTCCTCTGGGATACCGGACATCTCGACTATCCCGCCAGCGTTGTCTGTGATTGGACCGAACCCGTCCATTGCCAAGATCATTGGTGTCACCGAGAGCATCCCCATCGTTGCAATAGCGGTCGCGTAGATACCCATCTGGAGCTGACCCGGCGTTCCATGTCCTGCAAGGGCCTCAATTCCACCTCCGAGCCCGAATGAGATCAGGATAGCGCCGCCTATGACGAGGATGAAGAGCCCGCATGACTCCATTCCGACCGAAAGCCCCGTTACGATTCCTGGCGCAGGGCCGCTCTCAGCAGCTTTCGCGACGCCTTGAACCGACTGGTTTGTGTAGGATGTGTAGTAGTTGGTGATGAATGCTACCAAGACCGCGGCGATGATTCCAACGAGCGCGGCATAGAACATGTTCGGAGAGTTCAGCATGTAGCCGGTCAGGAAATAGAAAGCTGCTGCTGCAATGACGGCGGTGACGACCAAACCTCTTGTCAACGCCCTGAACGGGTCGTCATTTTCTCTTGCGTACACGAAGAACATACCCACGATCGCGGCTACGAGTCCGAACGCTCGAGCCACAACCGGGAAAACGATCCAGTTGCTGCCAAAACCGAGGCTGATCACAAGTCCGTATCCAAGTATCATCGCACCTATGTTTTCGCCTGTTATCGACTCGAAGAGATCGGCGCCTCTGCCCGCGATGTCACCAACATTGTCGCCGACCAAATCCGCGACAACTGCAGGGTTTCGCGGATCATCTTCAGGGATGCCGGCTTCCACTTTTCCTACAAGGTCTGCGCTCATGTCAGCCGCTTTGGTGTAGATGCCCCCTCCAAGCTGCGCGAACAGAGCTGCAAAGCTCGCGCCGAATCCGAACCCGACTGATAGGCGCGGATCGCCGAAGAGAATGTAGAGAGCTGAGATTCCGATCAGGCTCATCGAGACGACGGCAAGGCCGAATACCATGCCTCCTCTGAAGGCGATCTTGAGCGCTCGGTCAAGGCCGGAGAGGACCGCATTGGCGGTCCTGACGTTTGACCTCACCGAGATGTACATTGCCACGTAGCCGGCGAGGTTCGAACATACGGCGCCAAGGAGAAAGCCTCCTGCCGTTTCGGCACCGAGCCACGCGTTGTTTGGGTCTCTGATTCCGATCGCCAGAAGGACTGCAAACACAATCGCAATGATGCTGATCGTTCGATACTGCCTGTTCAGGTATGCCTCAGCGCCTGTTCGTATCGCCTCAGAGATCTCCCGCATCCTTGCGGTCCCAGAATCCTGCCTGAGGATCCACAACACGAGCCAAGCTGAGAAAGCCAACGCCAAGCCGCTAACTCCGAAGACAAACAGCATGGAGATGTCAAATCCCAGAGGTGTCACCAGCCGAATCGTTCGCAAGTATCAAGAGTGGTTATTTAAGCGTCGTTGGCTGTCGCATCTGAAGCCTGGGTCGCGGCATAGTTGCCGTTCCGACCTCCGTTACTTCTTGCGGTGGTTGTGGCAGACGCCGGAGTGGTCGGGAAAGCTATCGTCGGTCAAAAGTACCGTGCATTACACTGTGCAATGCACCTGCGTTTTCTGGCTACTGTGAACCCGGTTAGCCCACGACTCATAGGCGATGACGGAACTACATCGCAAGGAGAGAACCAAACGAAACTAGCCGCGACCCCTTTCAACGCCTGCCCTAAAACATCACCAAAAGGAATCGTCTTAAGCGTTGGACGCGCCCGAGGACCGCTGATAGCGGCCCGTGATCGGTATGAGCAGCGAAGAAGTAAGGATATTTGGCCTGCGTGGTTTTCCGCTGGTGAACCCCGGCGACGACATCGTTCGACTGATCTTGAAAACGGCGAGGACTCTGCATATACGCATCGGGGACGGCGATATCATCGTCGTCGGCCACAAGATCATATCCAAATCCCAAGGCCGAATCGTCAAACTCTCCGAGGTCAACCCTTCACAGCCTGCCATCAAGATCGCCCGGAGATCTTCAAAGGACCCACGACTTGTCCAACTTGTTCTCGATGAGTCGAAGCGCATTATCAAGGTCAGCCCTGGCATAATATTGGCTGAAACGAAACAAGGGACCGTGTGCTTGAATGCTGGAATCGACAAATCCAATGTCGAAGGCCGCGACACCTATTGCTTACTACCGGCGAATCCAGACTTTTCCGCTAGGCAAATTGCCAAACAGATAGCTGATCGGACCGGCAAACGTGTTCAGGTGGTTGTAACGGATACGCATAGTAGGCCGTTCAGGACGGGACAGAGTGAGTTTGCGATCGGAGTTGCGGGATTTGATCCTTTCTTTGACTATCGAGGAGGCAAGGACCTTTTCGGCTACGTCCTGAAGTTCAAGCGCGTTTCGATCGCCGACGAACTCGCATCGTCCGCCGAGCTTGTTATGGGCCAAGGTGCGGAGGGGGTCCCAGTTGCGATCATCAAAGGTGTCGATCGAATTCGTCGAAGCAGAAAACGTCTCGCTTCTAGGTTGCCGATCAGGCGAGATCGGGACCTTTTCCATGGCGCCGTGTAGGCCCAATTGGCCTCCCTTTGACTGATCGCAAGTCATTTATGATCTTCCCCATTCAAGCGTGACTCCATCTCAGACCGAAATCAACAGTCTGCGTGAAACAGTATGGGCGAGAATGTCGAAGACAAGTACATGGTCGAAGTTCTGAATGTCCCGAAAGCGATTCCGGCATCTAAGGAAAGCCTTGATGCCATAAAGGGAGCTGTGAAGGGAAGGGCTCTCGGAAAGATGAAGAAGGAGGCTGTCGACTGCCCCGTTAAAGCTAGGCGGGTCTCTTTCATCGAATGTTTCACGTGCCCCAACTTCAACAGGCGAGTCAGAGGCAAAGTCGGCTGCGCGGGACTGCCACTACCATCCTGATGAAGAAAGCCTTCTGCACTTTGATGAACAACAAAGAAAAACAGCAGGAAGAGCTACGCCGGATTACTCAGCGTTTGCCGTCTAATCGGCCGCTACTTCACGACCTCGCCGGTTGCAAACCTAGGGCCGACCTGAGTGATGCGCACTTTCACGTGCTCACCGGGCTTGGTCTCGGGGACGAAGATGACGAAACCCTCCACGCGGGCGACACCGTCGCCTCTGCGGCTGGTCTCTTTGATGTCAACCTCGTACTCTTTGCCCTCTTCAACTGGTTTGTTGAAGGATCTGCCACCGAATCTTCTCTCCTCGGACATTAACGGATTCACCTCGCGTCACAGTCTTTCTACGCTAGGACAGGGAAAAGGAGCGTTGGCCTACACGCTTGCACGTTACGGCTAACAGCCAGCCTTCCACTGTAGACCTAACTGAACTCGCCAAGCATCCTCAAGTCCATATAAGCATTTGTAACGCCGGCGGTGGTGCCTGTCCGCTCATCTTGTCTCCAGTAACTTCTTTCGCTATCCAATACCTTGTCTTGACTCAGGTAATGCAGCGTTAACGTTGATCGATGCGGCCGAGTACCTTGGCTCGACTCTCTCGCATGACGTTCTCAAGTCTTATCAGCGTGTACGTCCAGGGAGGGTTGCTGCGAAGGGAGATGAAGCCCACCACGCTTGACGTGACACTCGCGAACAAGATAAGAAACATCTTGACGCTTCGCTACGACCCAACAGGTCCGTCACCGCTCCCTGTGTTGCGCTGGTCAGACTTTGTTGAGTATCAGGGCATCTCTCCGCTCGTTCAACAACTTCTCGAGAATGTGACGAGAAGAATCGTCGAAGAACAGATGCCCGCCCGGATCGGGGTCGGGATCAGTGGCGGTGTTGATAGCACAACTGTACTCGCCCTCACAAGGAAATGCTTTCCAGATTTGGAGATCAAGTCCTACTGCATAACATTTGGGTCCGACATCAAGGAATCAAAAGACGCGTTGCATGTTTCAGAACTCTACTCCACCGATCACAAGGACATAAACATAGAGAACCCTTTCTCAGAGCTGGAAGATCAGGTAAAGATCGTCAACGAGCCCCGGTGGAACCTCTACCCGTATTTTCTCTTCAGAGAAGCCGCAAGAGATTGCGACCTCATCCTCACAGGTGATGGCGGCGACGAACTGTTCGGGGGATACGTTTTCAGATACGCGCAAGTGCTCGGAAGCGGGGAAGTGAATGTGAAATCGTACCTTGAAGCCCATGCGAGGGACTTCGTTCCTGACCAGAAAGAACTCTTCGCGATACCGTTCGACTGGAACAGTATCCACAGGATCCTTGCTTCGCACTTTTCGAATCCTTTGCCGCCTCTCGGGAAGATCTTCTTGGCCGACTACAACGGGAAGCTACTTTATGATTTTGCGCCAACAAATGCCGCACTCTCAAAGCATTTCGGCATAGGAGTCAAAGCACCATTTCTTGAACCTGAAGTGCTGCATGTCGCAACGCACTTGCCGTACGGCTTGAAGTATGACCAAGTGAACAACTTGGGAAAAGTCATCCTAAGACAGATTCTGCTGGAGAACTTCGCCTACAAGCCGGCCACCAAAGGTAAAGTTGGATGGGGAATGGACTTGGCTGAGATTTGGGACAAGCATACTAGGAGCACGTGTGAAGACTTGTTCGAATCGCCAAGGTTTGTTGAGCTTGGCATCATAAACAGGAACTGGCTCCAAGCTGGCTTCGAGAGATCTAACGTCCACGACCTGCGGTACATCAGCAAGATGCTGGGCCTTCTAGCTCTGGAGCTATGGCTGAAGCAGGCGAAACTCGATCGCTAAGACCAAGTATGCAGCTCCGTGATAGCGGCCTGGCACACAAGGTGTGAAAGCGGCATACTAGATCGATATCCCTCTCTGCCGCATGATTGTCCTCGTCATTGTCTTTGAGAATGACGACTGAAGGAACCTGCTGGAAAACTTGTAAGGTAAGAAACTCAACAGAGTCACAACGATCAACACCAGAACAACGAGCCAAAAGGGGAACATCGTCAGAACTCTCTTCTCCGTGTAGAAGACTGAGGGTTTTCTGGTCAATCCAAGACTTCCTTGTAGAGCTGAATGTATTGCCTTGCGACTATCTCGGCACCGTGATGACTAGTGACATACCTGCGACCGGCGCCACCGAATTTCTGTCTCACGCCTGGATCCGTGAGCACTACCATGGCATCAAATATCTCGTCCACAGTTCTGACGTTCAGCACCGGCGCGACTTCTCCGTAGCATTTCCTATTCCAATACTCTTCCAGATACATGGCAACGGGTTTCCCGCAGGACATTGCTTCGGGCGCTGCGGTCCCATAACTTCCAAGCAAGAATTGATCGAAGATCGCGTCTGAAGAATTGTAGAGTTGAATTAGGCCGGGCTTTGAAACAGGGCTTAGCCACTCGACGCTCTCTTCGATATGAAGTGCCCTCACAAGATCTCTCGACTGCTGGGCATCTTCAAGGGTACCCCAGTCCACCATCAGCAGTTTCGCTTTGTAGCCTTGGTCAACGAACTTTCCGAAAGCTCGGAGTAGTCTGTCATTGCCCTTGACGCTCCATACGTGTCTCGTTGGGTGGAAGAATGTCAGAGTGTCATCTTTCCTTTCGAGCAGAGTTGGCTTGTAGCGGTCTGTCTCGACTATGAAAGGAATGAAGACCTCTCTTCGATACTTGATCCTCTTCAGGAGTTCGTAGCAGTCCGGGTTCGTCATCACGACGCATTCTGCCTTGGAGTATCCTCGTCTAGCGAGCTTCTCAGCTGCCCCGTCAAGAAAGGGGAACTTCCTGATCCAGCCAGCTTCGTGAACTATGAATTTCTTCCTCATGAACTGAAGGTATATGATGGATGGTGGAGACAGTTGAAGCAGATCGTATTCCTTCGTCATGTATAGAAGATCCACCACGTTTTGTGCTGTTACTTGCAGGTCGCGAGGATTCCACACCTTGACCCATTCTGGTAGAGTATAGAACTTTGAAATCTCATTGATGTCGATTGAGTAAGGATCTACACCGCTTATGTTGGCTTCTTCCCAATGCGGGAGGCCCATTCCAAAGTCTCTTGCATTTATGATGAGATCGGCCTCGAGGCCGTTTCGTCTCAGAGCCTTGGCTATGAGCCATTGATTGTTCGCCATATTCAGAACCAGGCCGATCCTCACGAATTGGCAACCTTCTTCTCTGACAAGGCAACGGTTGAAGCGAGTCTCCGCTCAATAAAGGATTTCCACCAATAGAACCGTTGGGTAAGAGAGCCTCCATGTTACATCGCAGAGACTCGATGAGCCTCTTGGTTGTGTCGGCCTCGATGGCGAATCGTATAATAGGCCCGGCAAGACTCTAAGCACTTCGAATCCAGATGACGAGCAAACTCGGCTATACTGCGAGATTATGGTACTACTTCAGAATAGGTTATGCGACGTACCTGACGTTTGTGCTCGGAGCCGTCAACACCTTAGTCGTCGTCTGGTACCTCGCGATTCGTGAAATCCCAGCGATAGAGAGCGTCTTCGGGCATTTCCTGCCTTTCGCGATTCTGGCAACATTACTAGGCGTCCCGCTCTCGGTTGCCGTCGGATGGCTTCACCTAAAACGAACGCCGCTGTACAGTTCAGAGATGGACATCAGCGTGGAATCAAACCCGTATTACTACAAATCGCCTCCCGGATACTACCAAGAGGTCTTCTTCCCTGTTTTCAGGGAACTGCTTGTGACTGTGAGAGACAAAGAAACCCTAGACTCGGCCGCGAGAGACAGGATCAACAAGATTCTAGAGAAGATCGACCTTCTCATACAGGGTGGCTATGTGGGGAAGCCTCGCAGGAAACTGGCGTAGCTCTGGGTAGACGAGGAAGATTGCTTTCTAGGAAGTAGCTTGTTGAGTTTCAGATTCGTTCTCTATGCAGGACGATTTCTGCAATTATCGTGCGAGCTTTCAGCTTCTTGTCTGATGGAAGCAACGGTATCCCTTAACCCGTCTTCAACTTGGGTTATAGGGCGGAATCCGAAGGCAGTCTTGGCTTTCGTATAGTCGTAGCGCATTCTCATTATCTCTTCTGCTTTCCGCGGCCCGTGTCTAGGTTCGATATCTACATTCAGGAGTCCTGTGATGAGCCGGTAGAGCTCGTTGATGCTGGTTTCTTTGTTCGTCCCGAGAATGAACACATCGCCATTGTTTGTTTCAGGCGCGTCAGACTCCATGGCCCGAATGACTCCGTCAACCGCGTCTTTGACATATAGAAAGTCCCTTGTCTGTTTTCCGTCGCCGTCTATGGTTGGGGTCTCTCCTTTCAGAAGCTTCGTGGCAAACTCGGGAATGACGGGCTTCCAGCCGAGCTTCTCGTTTACACGTTGGCGAGGACCATAGACCGATGCGAACCGCACTGTCACAGTCCGCATGCGATGGACTTTGGAGTAGATCTTCAGCATGTATTCGCTGGCGAGCTTATGCGTGTCGTATGGAGTTAGAGGATTCGGGGAAAATGACTCATCTACCGGCAGGGTCTCAGGATTGGAGACGATTCCCGTGTTGCTCGTGTACAGAACTTTAGCACCTGTCTTCCGAGCCAGCTCCAAACAGAGGATTGTGCCTACCAAGTTTACTTCACAGTCTCGTACGGGGTTGGCCAAAGAGACTTGCCGAGGATAGCAGGCCAAATGATAGATCTCGTCCACTCTGCGCAGTTCGTCCAGTCCCACCAGCCCACGAGTGATGTCGTGCTGACGGAAAGCGATCTGGTGTTCAATAGGCGCTAAGTTGATCATCTGCCCATTGCTGAGATCGTCCACAATCACAACTCTCCTACCCCGTCGGACAAGCTCCTCTGCAAGATGGCTCCCTACGAAACCCGCGCCGCCGGTGATCAAACTAGAAACCATTCATCTCATCCCACGTGGCCCAACCTCATCAAGGAACACTTCGATGGCGTACACGTCCCAGGACTTGTTCTCCACTGGTGAGGGGTCTCCTTTCTCAGGCTATTCTCGGTAATAGCGCTTGCTTATCTAGCTGTTCGAAAACGCAATTGCCGTTTTCTCTCTCGCCCGACCATCAGTAGCACTACACCAGTTGAGATCCCCAAACCCAGCCCCGAAAGAGGCAGTCGGTGGACAGGAAGTTAATGGCAGCGTTCGACGATACGGATAGAGCGGGTCCTCAAGCAACGCAGCGATCTTCTGCCAGAGCACCGCTGCAGTGATTTGTTCTTGAGGCCGATCATCCGAGTCTCTGACCGAAACATAATTACCAAGAGAAGGCAGAATTGGTCAGTACAGAGGATTCTTGGATACAACAGGATTGGGTCGAGGAGCACGGTGAATGAGGGACAAGCAAGCTGAATTTGACTACCAATGGAAAAATCTCCCCAGCCAATACGTTGAATGCAACCTTGATCGCGTTGAAGAACTGTTAGACTTCACTGGACTTTCTTCATCGTCTTTTGCTGGCAAGAAGGCTCTAGACGTGGGCTGCGGGAATGGAAGATACACCTATGCCCTTCAACGGCTCGGGTGCATCGTCGACTCTTTCGACGTATCTCCTGAGGCCGTCGAGAAATGCAGAGCGATCAATCCCAGCGCCCTAGTGTTCGACCTGAGGAATCTGTCGCCTACTAGATGCTATGACTTCGTCCTATGTTGGGGAGTTCTTCACCATACCCCAAACCCACGTGAATCCTTCTCCAAAGTTGCATCTCAGGTCAAGCCAGGTGGCATTCTGCACATCATGGTGTACAACAAAAAGACTCAGAGGATATACGAGGAGGGAAGACGCCTCTGGAAGAGCTTGAGCCTCGAGGAGAGAAAGGCATACTGCGAGCAAATGGTGCGACGGCACGGAGGCAACGTGCATGGATGGTGGGACGCTTTCAACCCGGAGTTCAGCTTCTCATTCTCGCCGAAGGAAATCGAGAAATGGTTCAAGGAAGAGGGATTCAAGGATATCACGCTCGTTAAGAAATACAATATCAACATGAGGGGAGTCTACAAATGACAAGAGTAAACCACTCAAGGTCCGCGGACAGTAAGCTCGCGAGCAAGCAGCCAGGTGTTGCTCTAGATGACACTCGTTCAAATGGCGTCGCGCAGTGAAAAGTTGAAGGTGGCTTGCCGGATTTTCCCCACATGGCGCACATATGAAGCCTGAAGATTCTCTAGAGTGCGA
>Ga0209725_1002145_pt1 | contig 10753 bp, 9 predicted proteins | sample I18A1metaG_FD_184145 | JGI IMG/M metagenome (GOLD analysis project Ga0209725, IMG submission 184145) | Lake sediment bacterial and archeal communities from Gulf of Boni, Indonesia to study Microbial Dark Matter (Phase II) - ​I18A1 metaG... | ecosystem: Environmental > Aquatic > Freshwater > Lake... | reverse complement strand
GACAGCGGTGAATTCGACACAGTAATGGTCCCACTAAACTACGTGGAGCGCACACCACTTCAAGAACTCATCCCACTTGCAAATAGGCAGGACATAGGAACGATCATAATGAAGCCCTTAGGGGGAGGCGCCTTCACGAACGCCATGGAAGCATTGAGGTTTGTTCTCAAGCAGCCTGTCTCAACTGTTGTACCAGGTGTATGCTCGATTGAGGAAGTTGAACAGAACGCAGAGGTTGGATCCACGCCGCTAATACTGGGTAGAGAAGCGGAGGTCCGCCTCGAAGAGCAAGCGAAGACCTTGGGACGGCTCTTCTGTAGAGCGTGCGATTACTGCCAACCATGTCCCGAGAGCATTCCAATATCCTCTCTTCTACGAGTTGACACATTCATCAAACGTATGGGTTGGGATGGTTGGTACTCAAGAAACCGAAACACCATAGAAAGATACGAGAAATGCCAAGAGTGCAGGCAGTGCGAATCGAAATGTCCTTACCAGTTGCCAATTCTGGAACTCATGGCTCAGAAGGTACAATGGCTTCGTGAACACTACGGGCACGTAATGGTTTGAGCATCTGTCTCCGGAGACTAACTAGATGCAAGCTGAATCATGGAATCCAAGGCCAAGGATGTGGTGGGCTGGTCCAGCGATTGTCTACTTAGGATCCCTAGCATCCTTGATCCTTAACCGAGCTGCGGGTCAGATTGCGGATACATTCATTTCATACGTCGCACTTCAGGCGCTGGTTTTCGCGATTCCGTTATCAGTCATCGTTTTCTGTGTCAAGGCCCTTGAGAGCACAAGTTTTTGGTCATCCACAGGCTTCGGGAAAACCTCGTGGAGGAGGATAGCGCTGTATACACTCATCTTGAACTTCCTCTCATTCCTTTTGAGCGCATTATTGTTCTCAGCCGGAGAGTATTTGACGCCTAGACTGCCAGAGGGAGCACGGTACGATCCCGGAGCGGTACATACAGCTTTCCAAGGCCTACCGAGAGCGGCATATTGGTACATGATCTTCACCTCTGTTGTTTATGCCGGCTTTGGAGAAGAAGTGACCTTCAGGGGGTATATTCTAACTCGGCTGCTGAGGAAGGGCCAAGTCTTTGCAATCATAACGAGCGCGCTCATGTGGAGTTCGCTGCATCTCTGGTATTTGCCCACATTGGGCTCCACCGGGATATGGCAGCACATCGATGTGTTTCTTACGGGCATATTGTTCGGCGTAGTGTATGTAAAGGCAAGGAGCATTCTGCCACTCATCATAGTTCATGGGTTTGCAGACATACTGCTCCCGCTCTCTTTCCTGTATCCTGATGGCGCTGTCGATACTGGAGCCTTTATCGTCTTGATACTCGGCCTGCTCACAACCGCAGGTTTCACTATCTATTGGCTTTACCGGAGATTTGTCCGCCCGCATTCGCTTGCCTGAACGGGCTCGGATCCTCGCCTCACTCCGGGCTTTCCTCTATGATCTTCACCCCGGAGGAGGTTCCGATTCGCGATGCACCAGCTTCGATCATCATCATTGCATCTGAGTACGACCTTATGCCGCCTGCCGCCTTGACGCCCATAGAGTTGCCGACGGTCTTTCGCATAAGTCGAATGTCCTCGGCTTTCGCCCCTTCGGCGAAGCCGGTTGAAGATTTCACGAAATCGACTCCGATGTCTTTGGCCAACAGGCAGATGTTGACCTTCTCTTCGTTCGTGAGGAAACACGCCTCGATAATGACTTTGAGAATCATGCCTTTTCCTTTCACTGAGGCGAACACCAATTCCATGTCTCCCCGTACGTCGTCAAGTCGTCCAGATTTCAGAGCGCCAATGTTAGCGACCATGTCTATCTCGGAGGCCCCATTCCGGATCGCTTCTTCCGCCTCGAACACCTTTGCTTGGGAAGTGGTGGCCCCCAACGGAAAACCAACAACGGAACACACGGCCGTCTCAGAACCATCTAAGAGCTTCGCCGCAAGTCTGACATTCACCGGGTTCACGACGGCTGCCTTGAATCCGTAGGATCTGGCCTCTGTGCAGAGGCGAACTATATCATTGTCCGTCGCGTCTGGCCTCAGGTTGGTATGATCTATGAGGCGAGCGAGATGCTGTTTTTTCAACGTTTTTCACGCCTAGCGGACATAGAAGTGTGTGCAGGGTAACGAAGCTCTCTTTACTAAAGGCTTCCGCAGCCAATAGGCGGCACTACGCGCCGGGGGCTCATATGAAAGGTTCAAGAAAGGCTAGCATCAATTCAGAAGGCTGAGAGGGAGACGTAAACGTCAGAGAGACTCAAGACCGCTCTCAAATCTGTTGTGGCCGCAGGCTACCAGTTCGACAAGGCCTGCCTCGACCTACTACGTCTTCTCGAGGGAAAACTCGACCTAGAGCAACTCGCAGAGGCGATCGTCAATGAGGCAACGAAATCCAAACTCTCGCCTCCCATAATCGACAGAGCTTTTCTAGAGAGCGTTGCCCTCAGGATCAGCCCAGAGCGAATTCCCTCTCCCGCACCGGTTTCGCCTAACGGGATTGCCGCGACTATCCCTTACGCCAAAGAGGTAGGGGCGCAAGTCGAGGTTCTGGATGACCTAGACGCCGAGATGGGGTCCAAGGCGTCTGTCGACGACTTCTGCCGATACTTTCAAACTAGGTTTAGGAAGCTCCGAGAAATCTTCAGCGAGCGATTGGACGCGCGTGGCGCCGGCACTATTGGCGAGTCATTGAAGGCCCAACTCAACGAGAAAGTTAGATTCGTCGCTATGATCATGGATAAGAGGCACCGAACATCGCAGATCTTTCTGAACGTGGACGACGACGAGAATTCGGCTGTGGTAATCGTGCAGAAGAACAACGTCGATGCCTTCGCGACGGCCCAAAGTGCTCCCTTGGATCAAGTCGTCTACATCGAGGCCATTCGAGGAAAAGGTGAAATCTTCATCTGCGAGCGGTTGAGCCTTCCGGACATTCCTGAACATCGGCCTCGACGATCAAGTGATCCAGTACTTGCAGCATTGCTGTCGGACACACATGTCGGAAGCAAGATGTTCCTGCGCGAGCAGTTCGAGAGGCTCCTCCTCTGGCTGAACGGAAAAGTCGGTACGGCTACTCAAAGAGAACTCGCAGGTCATGTCAAATACGTGGTGATTGCCGGCGACTTGGTGGACGGCGTAGGGGTCTACCCTGAACAGGACCGCGAACTTGCTATTCCTGATGTTTATGTTCAATACAAGGTTGCGGCACAGTTCCTCGAACAAATACCCGATTATGTTGAAGTGATTTTCATTCCGGGAAATCATGACGCCACCAGGCAGGCACTCCCGCAACCTGCCGTGGCCAAGGAATTTGCTGAGCCCGTGTACGACGCCAGAAGTATCCGCGCGCTAGGGAATCCTGCACGGATCGCGTTACACGGAGTACATTTCTTAGTCTATCACGGCCGTTCACTTGATGATGTAGTTGCAACGGTTCCGGGCGTTACGTTCCAAGCATCCGACAAGGCCATGGAACATCTTCTACGGTGCCGTCATCTGGCGCCGGAGTACGGGAAGAGAACCTCGATCGTCCCAGAGCGAGAGGACAGACTTGTCATACGGGATACACCTGATGTCTTTCACTCCGGCCATGTCCATGTCCTGAAGCATAAAGAATATCGAGGCACGGTCATAGTGAACTCCGGTGCTTGGCAAAGCCAAACGGAATACCAACGAAAGATGGGTCTGGTCCCGACGCCTGGAGTTCTACCGGTCCTCAATCTGCAAACTCTGCAGGTAAACCAAGTTGACTTCACGCAGGCATAAGAAGTTGCTCCCGAAGGTGCTGGCCTTTGAGGACGGACCCTTCTCGAAATCCGACAGATACTGTCTTCTAGTGGGCGCCCTTGTCGCCTGCAACTCAATTGAGCAAGTGCTGCTCGATCGAATACAAGTGGACGGAAAAGATGGCACGCAAAAGGTCATCTCGCTGGCGAGGCATTCGAAGAGCACCGGTGTCATCATGCTACCTTCAGTCTCGCTCGGCGGATTCAATGTGATCGACCCGTACAGGCTTCACAGGCGACTCAGGCTACCAGTCATAGTGGCCAACCCGGAAAGGCCTCGGTTACGAGCAGTTCAAGAGGCGCTGAGGCGTCACTTTCCAGATTGGAAGCAGAGAGTTCGAGTTTTCGATTTGATGGGCCGGCCTGATGCGCTACATCTCGGACGTAATGGAGTGCTGTACTTCTATCCGGTAGGGATTCCGGCGACGACCGCGCGCACCATTCTACGTAACATTACTTATTTCGGTAAGAAACCAGAGCCTCTTCGAATTGCCAGGATCTTGGCCCGGGCATTACGCTCTACGTCGCCTCTCAAGACAGCGGGGCGAGTATGATATCAAGCGCGAAGCCAACGCCTCGTCCGAGAATATATCCAACAATATCTTGGGAGGTATTCCCAGCCGGATCTTCTTAGTTCTGCCACGGCGGCCAAGGCTGACCACACGAGCATTCAGAATTCCCATTATGTCAAGTTCGTTGAGTAGGCCGCTCACTCTCCTCTGCGTCAGTGGCTCCACGTTCGTTATTCCGCAAAGTTCCTCGTACACATTGTAGACATCGCCGGTGATCGCCCCTCCCTCCATCCGATCATTTATGAGATATGCCGCCGCTAGGACAACCTTGGAGTGAAGCGGCAGCGACCTCAATACCTCGGCAACCCGGTCGTCTTCGATCTTACGTTGCGCCAGCTTCACATGGCCCTCGTCTACGGCACTTGCTCCTTCTCTCTCCGCGAGTTCACCAGCGACGCGTAATAGATCCAGAGCTCTTCGAGCATCCCCATGCTCCCCTGCCGCAAGGGCAGAACTCAGACGAAGAGTTGACTCCGGTAGCGCATTCTCAATGAATGCAAGTCTTGCCCGCGCAAGCAAGATGTCGTAGAGTTCATCTGCCAAGTAGGGACGGAACACCAGCTCCTCCTCGCTGAGCGAGCTCAGAACCCTAGGGTCAAGGAAGTCCTTGAAGTGAAGATCGTTCGATATTCCAACGATTCCTATCCAACTTCCCCTCAAGGACTCGTTTATTCTAGTCATTTCGTAAAGAAGGCTGTCATCATTATGACGCTTCACTAACGCGTCGACCTCGTCAAGGACCACGATCATGCATTGTCTTGCCGAGGCCATCGCACCACGGAATCGATCGAACACCTCGCCGGAGGCCAGTCCTGTAAATGGAATGTTGACCGATATCGTGCGGCAGAGATCTGCGAGGACGCGGTAGTTCGTTCCGGCCAAGCGACAGTTCACGTACGACACTCGTATGGGTGCGCCGGCTTCAGCCGCTCTCTTTTCCAAGTGCGAAAGGACCAGCTTGGCCACAGCTGTCTTTCCTGTTCCGGTCTTCCCATAGATGAACGTGTTCGATATCTTAGAGCCGTCGAGCGCCGGAGCGACTATGGCGCCGAGCCTATGTATGTGTTCGTCTCTGTGAGGCAATGTTTCCGGCATGTAGTCATGACGAAGCACGTCTCTGTCGGCAAAGATCTTTGTGCCGGACAGGAACTTGTCGAAGACTCGGTCAAGGATTACGCCGGAACCCAGGCGAGAAGCCTCCATCCGTCGCAGACTTCGAGGCGAAATATTAATGGTTCTTGTACAAGAAAAACGACTAAGAGCAACACTTCTCTGCAGTCACACTCCATTGTTCTCTAGGGCGGGGTGCCCGCACGCTGGAGGCCGGCACCCCTTCGCTTCCACTGGAACCGGTTGACTCCTGTGGGTAGGTAGTGTAAGGTTCTATGGGAATAGACTCCAGACGGTATAGGTCCGCCGCTTTCTTAAGCCGTTTCGGTATATTCCTCTGTACTTCGAGCACTCGCCGGTTCGTGTGTCCTCATTCTTGGCCAATACTCCCATATACAGTTCCAGCGGAAACTAGCGGGCCGGCTCCACTGGAAACAGCCTGGCCAACTGGAGCAGACAATTCAACGCGGCGGCCTACGGCTGGACTTGAAGGCATTACTGAAGGAGAATCCGGTTCACTTTTGGTGAATGGCTGAGATACTGGTCTTTCTGGCGTGGAGCGCCAACATTCCTATCCCCAAGACGCTCGACTCGATCTCCGCAGTGAACCGGTTAAGCACGAGGTTCACCAAAAAAGGTATTAACTTGTGAACCGAAAAGGCGGCAACTGAAGCTTCGCTGGTGAGATGTTGCCGGCCCGAAAGGTCAAGGTAGAGTTCTTCGATGACATCGGCACGAAGCACACGATCACCGTCGAAGGAGCCATCACCAAGGACAAGATCAGCAGGGTCCTGGACTATGTTGAGCTGATGGGCAGGCTGCACACCTCTCAGCATGAGGATCCTCGCGAATCGCCCCGCCGGAAGTTCGAAAGAATCCGTGACCTCCTCCCTCAATTCCAAGGGAGGGCCTTCAGGTCCAACGAAATTCAAGAGGCTTACCAGCAGAGACATGGGGAACCAATTGCCCTGAGCACAGTATGCACCTACCTTTCTAGGTTTGTAGACAGAGGCGTAGTGCTGCGCTCCGGCACGTCGGCTGAGTGGCTGTACACGGTGAAGTCCCAAGGAACGCTGTCATGGGATAGCGTCTTCTCGAAGTGACTTATCCTCACGAATTCTGAGAAGCGATCTTCCTTCACGCGTCAATACGTATTTCGGGATGTACCCTTGAGTCTGCTGCTCCAATATGCCTTGCTCGACCATCTTTCTCATCATTCTGCTTGTGTGCTCTCGGCTCCTGCCTATCACTCGAGAGATTTCCGTTGATGACTTGGCTTCAGCATCGATCGCCCGCAACATTCTGAGGTGCGCATCTGAGAGCTGGTGTCTCTGCTGCGAGGGGATAGGCCCAAGAGGTCGCCCCGCTTTGATCGCCTCCACTTCTTCCTTGAGCCCTTCATTTTCAGCGACCAAATGCGAAACAATTCGCTTGAGCTTGATTACGCTGTCCGTGAGGTGCTTGTTTGCCTCAAGCGCCGTCTCGATGTTCTGGGCCAGTTGGCTCGGTTGCATGGCTCTTTCTCCGGGAGATGCGCCTCTGTTCTGCATCGACCTTAGTTCCTCCAATTCACGACGGATCGAATCTATCATGCGCCTTTGGTCGTCAAGGCGTTTGACGATTCCCATGACTGTCCATTCTCCCAAGTCGGGCGACCTAGACTGATTGGTTCTTCGCTGTGGCTCCGTCAACTTGCGGCCACTCTATCATCATGATGGTCTGTGGGAGCGTATATCTACGTTTTTAACAGCGGCCTTGATTGTTCTGATTCGCGAGTGGCTGGGGCGAGTATTGGAAAAGATCGGCGCCAAGCTTCACTTCAAAGGGATCGTGCAGGGAGTTGGCTTTAGGCCTTTTCTCTATAACTTGGCGGCCTCGCATGGGATGGTCGGCTATGTCCGTAATATGGGCGACGCTGGCGTCGAAGTTTACGTCGAGGGACATCGCCCCAGAGTAGACGATTTCACTCGTGAATTGAAAGTGAGGTCTCCGCCTGTATGCGAAGTGACCGACATACAGGTGGAGCTGACGGGCTTTTCAGGGAAATTCCGGGACTTCACGATCTATGATAGCGATCAACGACGATCCACTTCCAACTCAATGATGCCCCCCGACATTGGGATCTGTGAACAATGTGCAGCTGACATCTTCAACAAGAAGTCGCGGTGGCATTTGTATCCATTCACATGTTGCGCCTCATGTGGCCCAAGGTTCACCGCTGTGTTCGACCTTCCATATGATAGAAACCGAACTAACATGGTGAACTATCCTCTCTGCCCAGACTGTCGCGAAGAGTACGAAGACAGCCGAGATAGGCGGTTCCATGCGCAGGGAATCTGTTGCGTGGAATGCGGCCCAAAAATGAAACTCTATGATAGCAGCGGGCGCATCATTGAGGAGGGCCGAGCTCTAGAGGAAGCGGCGCGCCTCCTCGGCGAAGGCGCAGTCGTAGGAGTGAAGGGAATAGGCGGAATCCATATCGCAGCATCCGCGGCTCAAGACGAACCTCTTCTTAGGATCCGTACGCGAAAGAGGAAACCTTTCGAACCATTCGCCGTGATGTCGAGAGATATCGACAATGTACGTAAGTTCGCCTATGTTTCGAATCTTGAAGCACAACTCCTGCAGGACTGGCGAAGGCCGATAATCGCGCTAAGGAAGTTGCAGGACGGCGTTCTCTCCGATTTGGTGGCGCCGGGCCTAGATACGGTTGGCGTTATGTTGCCCTACACTGGGATCCATCTTCTTCTAACCAATCATTGCCCTGAGACTGCTCTTGTGATGACGAGCGGAAACATTTCGGGGCTACCTATGGCGATCGTCAACTATGAAGGAGTCCAACAGCTCTCGGATGTGGTCAACTACTTTCTGTTTCATGATCGTACGATCGCATCACGTTGTGATGATTCTGTCATCAGAGTCCTAGGAAATACTCCCACGCTGATTCGACGGTCGAGGGGGTTCGTCCCGACATCGATAGAGGTACCTGTGACAGCTAAGCATGATGTGATAGGCGTGGGCGCCGAGCTGAGAACTGTCGGAAGTCTTCTCCACGGAAATCAGTGTTATCTTACGCAACACATTGGCGATGTGGATGATCTCGAAACATTGGTCTTCCTTCAGGACGCTCTGCAGCACATGTTAGGACTTGCCGGGCTGTCGCGTGAAGGCTTGGTTGTGGCTCACGATGCACATCCGAGATATCTGACATCGAGATTGGCGAGGGATCTGTCTGACAGATGGAACGGCAGGGCGATATCCATTCAGCATCACCACGCTCACACAGCATCCTTGATGGCCGACAACACTACACCGGCGGATGAATGCATAGTTGCAGTAGCTGTGGACGGTGTTGGTTTCGGCACGGATGGCGACGTTTGGGGTGGAGAAGTCTTGGTTGCTTCGTACAGAGAGTGTGAACGAGTAGGGCACCTAGCTAGGCAGCCCATGCCGGGCGGAGACATCTGCACAATCTTTCCGTTGAGGATGTGCGCCGCAATCCTTGCGAAGCATCTTCAGGATGACCGGGTAAGGTCAATCCTCCTCTCCAAGAGTGGGTCCAAGAGGTTGGGAGAGGCGGACCTTGATAGAATTGAGACACAACTCAAGAGTGGTGTGGCTGTTAGTTGGACATCGAGTGCAGGAAGGGTGCTCGACGCGATGGCTGCAGGATCAGGCATCTGCCTTGAAAGGACCTACGAGGGTGAACCTGCTATGAGATTGGAGGCGGCCGCTGCAGAGGGGAAAGCCACAACACTACTCCAAGAAGATGATTTGGCAATTCGCCAAGATGGCATATGGGTTGTTGATACGACTAAGCTGCTACTTGAAGCACTTCTAGCTGAGAGGAGGATCCCAGTTCCAGATGCTTGCGCATCTTTCCAGTACACTTTGGCGAAGGCTTTGGCTCACATCGCCACAGAGGTCGCAAAAGAGAGGAACATTGCTAAGGTTGGCATAACGGGAGGAGTGGCCATGAACGCTGCCATAGTGGAGACAACTCGGAGATACGTTGAGAAAGAGGGGTTGGTGTTCCTCCAACATAGGAGGGTGCCTCCAGGCGACGGCGGGTTATCCTTGGGGCAGGCAGTCGTGGCTGCCTCAGGCCTGTGACATCACAAGTATCACAAGCTCTTTCGCCAAGCTTCCTGTACCAGACCCTTGATTCCCTTTTCAAGTTCCTCCGCAATGAGCTTCATGACTCTAAGCTCCTCGTCTGTGGTTGTCTGCGGTGAGATCCTTCGCTGATCCATATACGTCCTGACTCTGCCCGCTATCTCAAGGAAGGAGGTGAGTTCAGGAGTGTCAAAGAGGCCAACGTAACCGAGGAGAAGGATCGTATAGATCGAGGCAACAATGTTACCTCTGGCTTGGGTCACGGTCCTATTGAATGCCCCGCGAGTCAAATTGGGCCTTTCATGTCGAAGTTTGGCTTTTTCTTGTCCCGAAAGACATCTGCCAGCCAGTTCTTCTCCCAACAGAGAAATCAGAAGGCTTTCGAACTGAGTTTTTGTCAAATTCGAATGTTCGAGCAAAATCTTGACAATTGGGTCTCGAAACGCTCCGTTGAGAGGTTGCGTGACGGTGACTTGAGAGGTCATCAGGGTAGATCATCCCGGGATACGGATTTGTATCCGGTGGGGCTTAAGCAGTCTTGATCCCGGTGTCCCAAAGCGTTCTGCGAAACTTGAGGCAAGTAGACAGCTTCGTGCAGTTTGTCAGGGGAGATTAGTGGTTTAGCGCTCTCTTGGGCGCAGGCTCCCCCCCTTCTTTGGTACACCGTATACCATATATGAACCCTGACACCATATACCGTATACCGCTGGAAAGAGAGATGACTCAGAGACGCACGCCTGTAATTGCATTTGGAAACCAGAAAGGCGGCACCGCGAAGACAACCACAACCATCAATATTGGTCCGTGCCTAGCCGACGAAGGGCGCAAGACATTGATCTGCGACTTAGACCCTCAGGGAAGTTGCAGTCTGGGCCTCGGCATCGACAGTTACGGGCTTAAGCATACAATGTATGATGTGCTCTGCAAAGACGGCAATATTGGCGACGCAATAATCCCAACAGAGATACGGAATCTCTGGCTCTTGCCCGCTAACATAGAGTTAGCTGCTGCTGAGTTTGAGCTTATCTCAGCCCTTAGACGGGAGGAGATCTTCAAGCAGAAGGTTGCACCGATCATCGGAGACTACGATTTCATCTTGTTGGATCTGCCTCCTTCGTTGGGAATACTAACGATCAACGGC